>Ga0114930_10003372_pt1 | contig 14005 bp, 12 predicted proteins | sample AnhtaG_FD_87300 | JGI IMG/M metagenome (GOLD analysis project Ga0114930, IMG submission 87300) | Deep subsurface microbial communities from Anholt, Denmark to uncover new lineages of life (NeLLi) - Anholt_01485 metaG | ecosystem: Environmental > Aquatic > Marine > Oceanic > Sediment | place... | reverse complement strand
CAAACAAAGGAGCCGAATTAATAGACATCGGGTCATTAGCTGCCGGCAAGTGGCTTAAATTCCACATTGCTGTTGACACCGTAACGGGCGTGTATGACCTGAAATTGAACGGCAAGATGGTAGTTTCCGATGCAGCCTTTGCTGAGGCTCTGACCTTCGCAGATAAACCTTATGAGTCAAAATTCAGGGTACAGACGGTTGAACGAATCGAGTTTCGCACCGGAGCTTACAGGCTGACAGACTTCAGTAGATACGGTTCCGGAGACAATGGGTGTCTTAAGAGCAACGGCGATTTACACAGGGCTGATGACCCCGTAGACAACGCGATATTCGATATTGATGATTTCCGAACTTCCGGTGTAAAACCGTAGCGGACGGGTGAAAACCCTGCCTGAAACCGCGAATGGGAAGGGGCATTTTGACTGAATATCGCCAACAGGGCTGTAGCCCACAAAAAAAAGGCGATTATCGGCTTGTCATTGCATAAAAACCAGGGTTTGGCACGTCAGTTTAACGAACCCTGTTTGAATACAGGCAGTTCAAACTGATTGGTCACTGAAAACAGCTAATAGAAAGGAATTTGGTATGAAGAGAGCAAGTATGGTTTTGATGCTGTTATTTGTGGTTTGTTTGCCGGGGTTTTCTCAGCAGGCGTTGGCCGCTGACAACGAGGGGATTTCGTTATTGGGTCTTCCAGCGGCAGTGCAGGCAGTTGTCAAGCGTGAATTTGCGGGGGCGCGTGTTACCAAAATCGATGATGGTGAATACGAAGGGATAGCCGTCTATGAAATCGAGGCGGAGACAGCCGACGGCAGAGACTTACAAATAGAGGTGGGCAAGGACGGAACTCTTTATCAAAGAGATGAGGAGATTCGTTTGCAGGACCTTCCACCGGCAGTACTTGCTGTGGTCAGGAAGGAAGTGGGCAGTGCCGAGCCGGACGGCTTGAAGCGATTGACCGAGCATGGCAAGGTTTTCTATGAGGTCGAGGCCGAAGTTTCAGGTAAAGATATTGAGCTTAAAATAGGCGCCGACGGGACAATTCTCGAAAAGGAAGTCGAGGGCGACGATGACGATGGAGAGGTTGTTCCGCCGCCGGCCCGGGGTCCCACTGCGGAACCGGGCAGTGATGAATTGCCTCTGCAGTATTTGGGACCGGATCTGCCGGACAAGGAAGCACCCGACGGGCGGCTCATGTACTGCCCCGGAGTGCAGAACATCCAGGTCGCACGAGCCAACCGCAAGTATCCTCCGCCTTTTCCGGCAGGAACTGAAAACGAAAAAGGCTGGACCTATCAGCACCATGTCGGCATGGGCGAATGGAAGGGTAAGCTTTACGGTATCTGGGATATGACGCACGTTGGCGAGGACAACCCGCCGGTCCGTGTTGTTTACGCCACAAGCGATGACGGATTCAACTGGACGCCGCCGAAGGATTTGTATCCTTTCAACAAGGCTTATAACTCGCGTTTCTATTTCTTCCACTCAAGCAATGATCGCATGCTGGTCTTTGCATCCGGCTGGTATGAGACAGACAATGTCGCTGAGGACAGGAAGGTCAGGTTGTATGTTCGCGAGATCACAGCCGACCACAAGTTGGGCACAATCTATACGCTTATCAAACCCGCAGCGGGACATCCGCCTGCCTATACCGAAAGCAAAGACGCCGGTTTCCTGCAGGCCTGTCGAGAAGCGCTCAACAACAAGCCGCTGCTCGAACAGGCAGACTACGGCATACTGCTGGGTGACAAGAAGATGAAATGGCACGAAGGCAAGAACTGGCCCGGCGGCAGGATCCCCTCTATTGGCGGAGACCTTTGGATTTTCGGCAAATCGATGTGTTTCTACCACCGCAAGGATGGTGTGTTGGTTGGAACCTGCAAAATGGGCTGGGTGACACAATCGAGAGATGAGGGCGAGACCTGGTCGTTTCCAACAATCCCCAAAGGAATCAAAGGCGGCGGCGGAAAAACCTGGGCACAGGCAACGCCGGACGGCCGCTACACCATGATCTACATTCCGCAGGGCGATCATCGGTATCCGATGGCAATTACGACAAGTGATGATGGCATTACCTTCAAGGATATGCGTGTGATTCACGGCGAGGTTCCGCCGCAGCGATACGAGGGTAGAGCCAAGCCCTTAGGCCCGCAGTATCTGCGCGGATTAAGTGAATGGGGCGGCGACCAGTCGCGTAATGAGAAGGACTGCATCTGGATGATTTACAGCGTGAGCAAAGAGGATATCTGGGTCAGCAGGGTTCCTGTACCCATCGTTGCCGAAACGCAAGGGCCAGTCAATGATAACTTCGACGACATCGCGGCCGGCCCGAGAGTGCCTGGGTGGAATACTTACAGTCCCATATTGGCACCGGTCAGTATCGCAGCAAAGGGCAGTAATCATTACCTGCAGCTTGAGGATCGTGAACCTGCCGACTATGCCCGTGCGATACGAACGTTCCCGGTCAGCAAGACGGTGGATATCAGCTTCCGTGTTGCAGCCGACCAGACTGACCGCGGCAGGCTCGAAGTTGAGCTGCTTGGCGAATTGGGCAGCCGTCCGGTTCGTCTGACACTGAACGACAAGGGCCGGGTCCAGGCGGTCGACGGGCGACAACCGGCAGTAGAATCATTCGCGCCGGGCCTGAGCGGCACTTATTTCAATAAGGCGGATTTTCGGGACCCTGATGATGAGGTTGATGTCCTCGGCAATTTGCATCAGAGCTGGGGCGATAGCAAAGGCAATGATTGGAGCGCGCGGTGGACGGGTGTTATCGAAGGCCCCTTTAGCGGTGAGGTCACCTTCAGTGCTGAAGCTACCGATGGGTTGCGTCTGAAGATCGGGGACGAGATTGTCATCGACGGCCTGTCGATGAACGGAGCTCGCACAGGGAAAGTCACTATGAAAAAGGGCCGCAAGACCCCTATCACTCTTGAATTCACCTCGGCGCAGGGCAAAGCTAAACTTATCCTTTCGTGGTCCTGGCCTGGTCAGGGTCAAACGATTGTTCCAGCCGCGGCGTTGAGCCATAAGGAAGCTCCAAAGATCAAACCCGTTGACCTGATGGCCTACAAGGCCGATGGATGGCTGGATTGTAAGATTCACGTTGATTGCGACGCCAGCACGTACACGCTGGCCGTGAACGGCCTGGAAGTGCTCAAAGACGCAGCTTTTGCCGAACCGTCTTCGATGGTGTACGCCCTATCGTTGCGAACCGGCGAGTATCGCGGCAGACCCTCCGGGCGAGCCGATCAGGACATCCCGAACACGGAAGAGCCTTTGGCGAAGGTTGCCTACCGCATTGACGATGTAAAGCTAAAATTGGGCCGATGAGCAAAAATAGAGAAAAAGACAGGCTGGAAGCGATTCGCCGGCAGATAAACAGCTTTCCCACGGGGCCCGGCCTCTATTTTATGAAGGGCTCGGCAGATAAGGTCCTTTATATCGGCAAGGCCAAGAACCTGCGTTCAAGGGTAGCCAGCTATTTTCAGCCGAGCGGCGAACTGGCTGCTTCACGCGGGCCGAAAATCGCTGAAATGATAAGCAAGGTCAAAACCGTCGATTTCCTGGAAACCCAAAGTGAAGTTGACGCAGTTCTGCAGGAGGCCCGCCTGATTAAGGACATACACCCCCCGTACAATACAGACCTTGTCGATGACAAGACCTTTCCGTATCTGGAAATCACAACCGGCGAGGATTTTCCGGGTGTTTGTATCACCAGGAAACCACGACCGCGGGGCAGCAGACTGTTCGGGCCTTTCGCTGGCGCAAAGGACCTGCGGGCCGTTTTAGTGGTGCTGCAAAAAATATTCAGGTTTCGAACCTGCAAGCTAAATATCAGAAAGGACGACCTGAAGCGGAAATTCTTCCGCCCTTGTCTTTTATACAGCATAAAGCAGTGCGCCGCCCCATGTGCGGACAAAATCGATAGGCGCGAATACAAAAAGAACATCACCGACCTTATAAGATTCCTGCGGTCGCAGCGTTCAACGATTCTCCGTGGTCTGCGAAAGCAAATGGCCCAGGCCGCGGAATCGCTCCAATACGAAAAAGCGGCGATGCTTCGGGACCGTATCCGTTTGATTGAGCGGCTGGACCGGCGAGGCACGCCGGACGAGAATGTTCAGCCGGAAGTTTTCGCTGCCGACCCTGCCGAGGCCCTCGACCAATTGCAGAACCTTTTGCAAACAGCCGAGCCGGTCAGGATTATTGAGGGCATCGACGTTGCCAACATTGCCGGGGCCGAAGCGGTCGGCTCGCTGGTCAAGTTTATTGACGGCAGGCCATTTAAGAGCGGCTACCGGCGATTCAAAATAAAAACAGTTAGAGGCATCGACGACTACGCTATGATTGCTGAAGTGGTCAAACGCAGATACAAATACGCTCTGGCCGGCGAGGAGCTCTGGCCCGACCTTGTTTTAATTGACGGCGGCCTCGGGCACCTGCATGCCGCCGAGCAGGCTTTTAAGCAAATGAACGCCCCGGTTCCCAAGATCGCTTCGATTGCCAAAAGAGAAGAAGAGATTTTTCTACGGGGAAGTTCTAAGCCTTTGAAGCTACCTGCCCATTCGCCGGCCCGCAAACTGCTGCAGTACGTCCGGGATGAAGCGCACCGGTTCGCTCAGCATTATCACCACATCCTGCGAAGCAAAAAAATGCTGAACAAAAAATCTTAATCGGCATTTGCTGTCGTTCCTGCCCAGCCTGGGATTTGGTCCTTCCCCTCAAAACTACCGCACCAAAGTCTGGCAGCCCAAGTGTAGAGGCTTGCCTCCCATCTGCGACCCAATACACGCCTGCTCCGGACGCAACCATAGTGTGATTATATGCCTGTATTTTTGGCCGCAAATCAAAGAAAAAAACGGTTGAAATCTTGCATTTCAGGCGACCATAAGATATGATACGGGTTAGTGGAAAGCAACCGAGAACGGTCGAAGCCAATGGCTCAACAGAATGCTTATTCAGAGTTGGAACGCCGCAACTGTCCTCAAACAGCAGGCGGCTGGAGCAATATGTCAACTGCCAGGGAATTATTTCAAAAGACAAAATGAACAAGATTGATGTTTACAGAAAGTCAATAGATAATCTTGAAAAGGTCATTGCCGTCTTCGAAGAAGAACTCGAGAAACCCGAGTTTATGGACGGCGCTTTTATGTACAAATCACCCACAGTAAAACAGGTTTGTTTGCTAAAAGCAGTCCGAATAATCAGTGGACTAAATGCACTTCTGTTATTACTTAAAGGCGGATATGTAACCGAAATGGGTGTGCTCATGCGAACAATAGGTGATTGCATTAACGACATCTATTTTCTTCTCGAGCATTTTCCTGATAAGACGCCTGAAGTAGAAAGATATATCTCTAATTTCTTTAATGAAATCATAGAAGAACCCGAAATAGTGGAAAATGAAAAGAAAAAGGTGTACAGAACAAAAGCAAGAAAGATACACGCATCAAGGGCAAGATTGCTATCAGAGCATATGAATTTCCCTGTTGACAAAGACATGGTTTACAGAATTTACAGTGCCTATTCCGGCTATGTTCATGCGGCCTATCCAAACATAATGGAATTATACGGCGGCTCTGCACCTTATAAGTTTCACCTGCGAGGAATGAAAGGCACCCCGCGAATCAGAGATTGGGAAGCAATATTCACTGCCCTTATCCGAAGTGCGACTTTAGTACTCGGATATATGGCGGAGAAATATGATAAGGGCGACCTGATTCAGCAAATAAGGTCAATATTGGATTGGTTTGAGAAGGAGACGACACACATAAAAAAAACCGGGATCTAAATACGAGAATCGAAAACTCTTCTTAATCCTTCGCAGCATATCTCAATAACTTAGCTGTCCCGAATTGAAATTTCGTCAAGTGCCTTTTTTGATAAGCCGGTCAGGCAAACATCGTCCCCGAAACGCTTAATATCAACATAATGCAAGCCAAGAGCTTCGCTCAACCCGGCCATCGGCTCGGCTATGTCAACAGCTCCCTCTCCGCCAAGCAGTTTCGGCGCGATATAAACGCATATCTCATCAGCAAGACCTTCTTTCAAGAATGATGCGATTACCCGTGGGCCGCCCTCGACAAGCAATTGAATAATGCCTCGTTTACTCAATTCATCAAGCAGAAAATACAAATTAGAGCGGTCCGCTGTATCCGGGAAGACAAGCAGCTCCGCTCCTTTTTGGCCGATTGCCTCTACCGTCTCCGGATTTGTCTGAACCGTTTGCCGGCTTGTTAAAATCAGCAGGGGGTCTTTTCTTGCGGTAGCCAGAAGCCGGCAATCCAGAGGAATCCTCAATTGGCCGTCTAATACAATTCTGGTCAGCTTTTTGCCTTTACCCGGCCGAGCCGTCAACAGGGGGTTATCAGCGAGTACTGTATTTATGCCCACCAATATAGCCTGGACCCGCCGACGTAGTTTGTGAATGTCTTTTCTACTCAGCTCGTTCGAAATCCACTTCCGGCCGCGGCTTCTGTCAGCCCAGGCAACTTTGCCGTCAATGCTCTGTGCCCATTTCAAAATCACCCAGCATTTGCCGGTACCGGCAAACTTAATGAAAGGCGCATTCAGCAGACGCGCCTGCCTTTCACAAACGCCGGTTTCCACCTCAATTCCTGCATTTCGTAACTGCTCGATACCCCTGCCGCCGGCGTGTTCAGATGGGTCAATCGTTGCTACCACAACTTTCCCCAACTTGCTTTCGATAATTGCATCTGTGCAGGGTGGGGTCTTTGCGTAGTGAGAGCACGGCTCCAGCGTAACATACATCGTGGCTCCCTGTGGATTAACACCCAGCGCCTTGCAATCTCCCAACGCGTTTACCTCTGCGTGCGTGCCGCCGAATTTCTTGTGCCAGCCCCTGCCGACAATTCGATTTGCTTTTACGATGATGCACCCGACCGCAGGGTTCGGCTCAACCGAACCGATGCCCCGCTGCGCCAGTTTCAAGGCCGCCTGCATATATTTGTCGTCCCGGTCACTCATTTTACTGCACCTTCTTGCACATTAGTAATTCGTTATCTTCCTACTATGACTGTTATAATAGAATCTGTTTAGGACACCAATTTCTCTCCCGCTTTATGCGCTGTAAATATGGCCTTCTCAGTCAATTTCTGATCTTCCTTTTGGCAAATACCCCCCAAATAAAGCGACTTTACTACCTTTGCCCCCATACATTTTGCCGCTGCTTTCAAAACACTCAGTGCACCCGCAAAAATAATCCTGCCCAGCCATGCAGGACATCCACTTGATGTAACAGTAACCGCTTTTTTATTCATCTTTTTTATTCGATACTTAGGTATTGTCTTACCCCATGGCCAATAACAATATGGCAGCAGCCTTTCAATAAATCTTTTCATAAGAGCCGTTACGTTAAAAAAGTTAATCGGCGCACCCAGCACAACCCCGTCAGCACCATCGATTTCCGTGAGTATCTCCTCCATATCATCATGTACGCATTTACCCCTTGTTCCATTTACCTTTTCCTGCGTACATTTTCTGCAATTCCTGCAAAACGCTATATCCTTATCAAGAAGGTAAATCTTATTCGTCTCAGCTCCGCGGGCTTGTGCTTCTTTAAGAATCGCTGACACTGCACTATCAATAATCCTGCCCTTGCGATAACTGCCCACAATACCAACGATTTTCTTGCCCATCTCTACGAGATCATCTCCAAAAATTCTTTTTCGTTTATAACCTTGACCCCCAATTCCCTTGCTTTGTCAAGTTTGCTCCCAGGCTCCTCACCCGCCAGTACAAAATCGGTTTTTTTGCTTACGCTCGAAGAGGTCTTTCCGCCGGCCTGCCTAATCGCCTGCTCTACCCGCTGGCGCGTAAAGTTTTCCAACGTACCCGTAACAACGATTGTTTTTCCTGCGAGTTTACCTGTGGCAGAGCTATCTGTGCGTTTTGCCTTCGGCTGCTTTGGTTTCACACCTGCAGCGAGCAACTCATTGATAACAGCTATATTCTTTTCATTCCTGAAGTATTCATAGACACTCTTTGCCATAGTTGGCCCGATTTGATCTATACCTTCCAACGCTTGCTCCTGGGCGGTCATAAGTGCTTCAAGTGAGCCAAAGTGCTCAGCAAGAATCTGTGCCGACTGACCCCCGATATGTGGAATTCCAAGAGCGGCAATCAGCCGCCATAACGGCTGGGTCTTGCTCTTGTCTATTGCTTCAATAACATTGCCGGCACTTTTCTCAGCCATCCGTTCCAATTCTATCAACTGAGCTTTTTGCAATTTGTAAAGGTCTGCGAAATTTTTTACTAAGCCTGTGTCAACCAGCTGCTCTATCAAAGCGGCTCCGAGATTTTCAATATCCATCTGGTCGCGGCCGGCAAAATATTTGAAGCGTTCTTTCAATTGGCCCAAACAACCACGATTAAGACATCGGATATATACACCGTCCTGGTCCTTAGCTACCGCAGAGCCGCAATTGGGGCACCGCCTGGGTATTTTGAATCGCACCGCACCAGCGGGCCTTAGCTGCTTTTTCACTTCCACCACCTGCGGTATTATCTCGCCGGCCTTCTCAACCACGACCGTATCGCCGCAACGGACATCCAGCCGATTCAGCTCGTTGAAATTGTGCAGACTTGCCCGCTTAACGGTTGTGCCGGCCAGTTGAACCGGCGTCAGATTCGCCACCGGCGTCAGGATGCCGCTTTTGCCCACCTGGACATCGATTGATTCAACGGTTGTCTCTGCCTGCTCGGCCGGGAATTTATAGGAAATGCACCACCGGGGAGCCCTGCCGGTAGCACCGAGTATTTCCCGCTGGTCGAAGCGGTTAATCTTTATTACCATTCCATCGATTATGTAGTCCAGTTTCAGCCGCTTTTCGCTCCAGCCAAGGCAGATATTTATCACTTCATTGATGTCTTTCGCCTTTTTGATATTAGGATTGACGGGCAAGCCAAGCTCTTTGAGCCTGTGCAGCGTCCGGTAATGATTTTCAGCTAAAGGCTCTCCTGGGGAGTCCATACGGACGGAAAGCTCGCCTATTGAATAGGCAAAGAAGGATAGGTTCCTCGTTGCAGTGATTCTTGCATCGAGCAGCTTCAAAGAGCCTGCCGCAGCATTTCGCGGATTAGCAAAAACCGGCTCGCCGGCTTCGGTGCGAAGCCTGTTTAGTTCGACAAATGCCGTCGTCGGCATATAGACTTCCCCGCGGACTTCGAGCACGTCGGGGGCTCGTGACTCGTGACTCGGGCGACGAGCGACGAGCGACGGGTCACGTAATACAAGTGGGATGGCTTTTATTGTCCGGACATTAGCGGTAACGTCATCACCCACTTCACCGTCGCCGCGAGTAGCCGCTGTGACAAGAGCGCCTCCTTCATAACGAAGACTTATCGCAAGCCCGTCGATTTTCAGCTCGACCACATAATCGTAATCTTCTCCCCTTAGGGGCAGGCCCCTTAGGGGCAGGCCCCCAAGCTGCCTGCGGACTCTTTCGTCAAACGCCCTTAATTCCTCGGCGTTGTAAGTGTTGTCCATACTGAGCATCGGTACAGCGTGCCGGACGGAAGCAAAGCCTTCGAGAGGGCGCTGCGAAACACGCTGAGTAGGCGAATCAGCCGTAATAAGTCGTGGATTTGCCTGCTCCAGCGTTTTCAACCCGGCAAACAGCTTATCATATTGTCGGTCGCTGATTTCCGGCTGATTGAGCACATAGTAGAGGTAATCGTGCTTTCGTATTTCGCTGCGCAGTCGCTCAATTCGCTTTTTTACATCTTCCGCCATAACAGCTTAATTTATATGCTGCCCCGGCGTATTTTGCAAGAGGCTCGTTCAGGAAGAAGCAGGAGAATTCCAGTGGTACGAAAGCAGTCGACAGCGGCACTGACCTGGCAAGGTAGCTTGAAGAATGCGCTATGGTGAAATATGGGTTTGTAAAGCATAAATAATAACCTTTTTTGAAAGACCAGCTATGACGCTTGGAATAAGAAAAGTCATTGTGGCGTCACTGGTCGGACTAGTTTTCCTTGCGGCTAACATTCTGATAGTTGCAAACCGGCTGGTGGAAAAAGGTGTAGACGAGAAAGCCAACTGGATCCGCGAGGAATTTCTGACAGGTACGGCGATTGCGGTTATTATTGCATTGCTGATTCTGCCGGTTAATCCCAAGGGCAGCAGCAGGGCGGTTGGCTTACTGCGAAGGTGCCCGGTTTGTGACAAAATGATGATTGGCAGTCCGAATTATTGCGGTGAGTGTGGGAGCAAAGAATCTGAAAAGTGTAGTATAGGCGTAACGAGGTAAACGAAGATCGCCTTTCGTATGTGCAAAAGTGTAGCGTTTAGCAAGCGGTCTTCAAGGACTACACTTTTACTACACTTATATGGCTGTGTTCAAGGGTATTTGGCGGTTTTTACTGTGTTTTAAGGATTTTGTAAGTTCAGTTTTCAGCGTTATTTATGGGATAGCAGCATTTCGCCGAAGCTGCATGGTATGCAAGAGGTCGTGGGTTCGAATCCCATTGGCTCCATTTCGTATATCCTGCCGACACAAGCGATGATATGCTGCCCAGCACATTCACTTTGCAATCTTAGTGTCAAGGGTTCTGCAGCAACATGGACGAGTCTGCACGGCCATCTCTTGCAGGTCGGGAGAATCGCTTGTCTATACCCGGCTTATTTGCTAAACTTCAGCTTGATCGTTGAAACCTGTAAGGAGGATATTATGTTTATAGTGCATGTTTTCGTCCATGTTAAGGCTGACCAGGTTGAAGCCTTCCGGACAGCCACACTTGAAAATGCTCGCAGCAGCATGCAGGAACCGGGTATCGCCGGATTTGATGTCATCCAACAACAAGATGATTCTACACGTTTTGTACTGGTCGAAGTCTATCGCACTTCGGATGATCCGGCCCGGCACAAGGAAACGGCGCATTATCAGAAATGGCGAGATACTGTCGCCGATATGATGGCCGAACCACGCACCAGTGTTAAATACACTAATGTGTTTCCTGACGAGCAGGGCTGGAAGTAGTTGTTGCTTTTTGCATTGGGCAGGGCCAATCATGAGATTTGAATTTGCGACCGCCACACGCATCGTTTTCGGCGAGGGGACAATACAGGAAGTTGCGCCATTAGCGGCCGAGATGGGGAGCAGTGCTTTTGTTGTTACAGGCCGCACCGTTAAACGGGCCGAGCCGCTCCTTAAGCAGTTGGAAAAGCAGGGCATAAAACATGTTGCGTTTAGTGTGTCTGGCGAGCCGACTATAACTATCGTAAGGGCAGGTGTGGAACAAGCCCGGCAGGCCAAAAGTGATTTGGTTATCGGCATCGGCGGCGGAAGTGTGCTGGATACCGGTAAAGCGATTGCAGCGATGCTGACCAATAGCGGCCAACTGGAGGATTATCTGGAGGTTGTCGGTCGTGGTAAACCACTAACCCGGCATCCCGTGCCGTACATTGCAATTCCAACTACAGCCGGTACAGGCGCTGAGGTTACGCGTAATGCGGTGCTCGCCTCACTTGAACATCGGGTCAAAGTGAGCATGCGTAGTCCGTTGATGCTGCCTCGTTTGGCTGTGGTTGATCCCGCATTAACTCATTCGATGCCGCCATCTGTAACCGCGAGCACGGGCCTGGACGCGCTCACCCAGCTTATGGAAGTTTATGTTTCGAGTAAAGCAAACCCCCTGACAGACGGTATCTGCCGAGAGGGTCTCAAGCGAGCGGCCCGTTCTTTACGACGAGCTTATGAGGATGGCAGCAACCGCGGTGCCCGCGAGGATATGGCCCTGGCAAGTCTCTTCGGCGGATTGGGCCTGGCTAACGCGAAATTAGGAGCGGTGCATGGTTTCGCAGGCCCGTTGGGCGGGATGTTTTCTGCTCCCCATGGAGTCATATGCGCTCGCCTTTTGCCGTATGTTATGCAAGCTAATGTACAGGCATTGCAGGGGCGTGCAGCCGGCTCACCGGCGTTGGCGCGGTATGACAAGGTGGCCCAACTTTTGACTGGCACGGTCACGGCGCGAGCGGTTGATGGGGTCGCATGGGTGCAAGAACTTTGCGCGGCATTAAAAGTGCCGCCGCTGACTGAGTTTGGGTTAAAAGAACAGGACTTCCCAACGGTAGTGGCGAAGTCCCAAAAGTCAAGTAGTATGAAAGGCAACCCAATTACATTGGCAGAGGACGAATTGAGGGAAATCCTGAGAAGAAGCCAATGTGATCTGTAGCTTTTGCCTGTTTGCTCTCAACTGTAAACCAATTAAAAAAGGCCGGCCCTTCAAAGCCGGCCTTTTTTCTGCAATGGTCGCTTTCAATCTTCTTAAATGACATTTCTTTCGGATGTTTCTAAGATGGACTTTTCAGGAATCGCGGCTTGTCACTCCGGCCTGTTTGTTCTGCAGCTTGGCCCTTTCACAAGTCAACCGGATAAACACACTCGCCTTTAGCCTGTGCGCTGCTGCTTATTTTCCCTTCTTCTGCAGCATCTGGGCCTGCAATCTTACCAATTCTTCAGCGCTGACTTCTCTTTCACGCAAATCACCAAAGACCACCCTGTACTTGCCATTGGATAGTCCCCAGTGCATCAGTACCGCATTGCTATCTTCGGGGTCAATGATGCCGCCGTAAAATACAACATCCTTACCTTGGTGAACCAAAATCTCGTATTTTGTCCTGCCTGTCGATATATTGCTTGTATCGGCGCCACCCAGCAAGTATTTTGCCAACAGCTTACTGTCTTGTATACCTATACCCTTGCCTGTCGAATTTCGACCCCCAAAGAGGGTCACCAATAAAATCGTCGTGATGATTATTGCCGCCGCTGCGGTTAATTTACTTACCCTTAGATCTATCATAATATTGATAGTATCTATACCTTTTCTATAAGGGATAAGCCTGGGCGGGATATGCTGCTTTATATCTTCAGCCAAATCCGGACGAACCGGCTCTGTGGTTTGCTCTGCCAATTCACTCAGTAACTTGCCCAACTTTTCTTCTCTCATCGCAGCTCTCCGTTTTCTTCGGTTCCCAAACGCAAACATTGCGTTTTGGAGTTCTCTTTAGATAACCTGCTTTCTCAAAGCCTTTAAGGCTCTATTCAGTCTGCTTTTGAAGGTGCCTTCTCTTATGCCTGCTGCTTCGGCTGCTTCCGAGATGGTCAGATGCTGCATATAATGCAAGACAACCACCTCTCGCAGCTTTCCGGGCAATTGTACCACAGCAGTCTTCAACCGCTCAAACTCTTCATAATCTCCAATTCTGTCTTCACTTTCACTTCTGTCTGGCAGCTCAAATCCTTCAATGCTCGCCGCATCTTTGCCCTTGTGCTTGCGCCAGTGCAGTTTCGAAACATTACTTGCAACGTGATACAGCCAGCTATTTAGCGCTTTGCCGTTTCTCAACTGGCCTATATGTTGCCAGGCCTGGAGAAAACTTTCCTGTGTCAGGTCCTCACTGACCTGGCAGCTATGGCCGAGCCTTCTCATAAACAGATATATCTGCTCATAGTATGTATCCACAAGCTCGGCTGCCGCTGCGCGATTGCCAACTCTAAGCCGGGCCGCAAGTGAATCTTGCCTTTTCTCCAAGTCGTCGCCTTTCCTGCCGACGTTTTACCATCCGACTATAAGATGCGCAAAACCGGCCTTCTGTTCCGTTAATTTTGCCTTTTTTCCCACTATTTTACTCTGTCCTGCCAGGCAAACAGTATACCTTAAATCTTATTTTCTTGCAATATAAAAGCCTGGAGTGTAACGTATGGGCGGTCTGCAGCAGAGCGGTTTTCGTTGTCCGGATGCGCCCGTAGCTCAGTAGGATAGAGCATCGGTTTCCTAAACCGAAGGCCAGAGGTTCGAGTCCTCTCGGGCGTAGTCCTTGCATCTCTTACCGGCCTGCTGTCCAATAGCTCTGTTTCTAATACTACAGCGCCACTTGGTACTGTAAAATCTGGTTTTTCTGTTAAAATCCGAAGCACGAAATCCGAAATCCGAAACAATATCAAATGTTCAAAATCCAATTTCTCAAAACAAGAACGTT
>Ga0114930_10003371_pt1 | contig 14013 bp, 10 predicted proteins | sample AnhtaG_FD_87300 | JGI IMG/M metagenome (GOLD analysis project Ga0114930, IMG submission 87300) | Deep subsurface microbial communities from Anholt, Denmark to uncover new lineages of life (NeLLi) - Anholt_01485 metaG | ecosystem: Environmental > Aquatic > Marine > Oceanic > Sediment | place... | reverse complement strand
GGGTCCTAGCCGTGGACCGGGGCCGACCGCCGCCGCCCATGTCCATAAGCTGTTCGAGCTTGGTAACGGCCACACTGGGAAGGATATGCTCGAGCTTGATAGGTTCCAGCGTGCGCGGTTCGACGCTGCCTCCCTCGAGGAAGAAATCAATCAAGCCAAGATACTTCTCAATGTGCCTGACCAGCGCGAAAATGAACACCGAGTTCTTACCCGGCCGCGGGGTCACCCTCACGTAGTCCGGCAGGAAGTCACGCACCTCTCTCAAGTCGGCGACGGACCCCGATTTTGGCGTATACACCACCAACGCCAGCTCCTCGCCAGGTAGATCAGCCGCACGCAGGTCCTCGACTGTCTTGAACATGCGTTCGGGCGGGAGAATGCGGTAGAAATCGGTGACCCGGATAACCTCCAGATGCGTTTCGTGGCGAACGAGCCAGTAGGGGTCATGGGGCTTGTACTTGAAAAGCAGCATTCGTACCCGAAGGAGGGCGTCTGCGAATGTCAGTTCTTCGGTACTGACGAACGTCACCTTCCCGTCCTTCGGTGCCTCACCGATGACACCGAGTCCGGTCTGCCGGGCAAAGCCCTCCACCAACTGCGCATGCGTGCCCTCCTTGATGCTGAAGACGTATTTCCTCTCTTCAGGTGGTATGTCACTCTCAGTCGGGGGAATGTCGAGCGTGGTGGTGGTACTGCTTGGCCCGCGCGTCTGACCATGTTTACCATCGGACTTCGGACCCCGTTCCAGCTCTCTCGGACGCGGCGCTGACTGTCTGACGGAAGTGGGAGGCTTTTGCCCTTTCGGTGATGTCTGTCTTCGACTCGACCTCACCCTATCGGCTGACGCCTTCTTACTCTCCTGTGCCTCGAGCAGTTCATCGATCCTCTTCTGCAGCTCGGGATCTATCTTGATCTTTCCACCCGTGCCCTTGTCCTTATCCTGCCCCTTGTCGCTCTCCTCGTCGGACTGTTTCTTCTCGTCCTCCTTGGGTTTATCGGCTTGCGCGAACGCGGTGGGCGCCGGGCCAAGGATCACGACCACAAACAAGCCGGCCAGGATTGCCCAGGCGAGCTTACCTCTCGAGGTGGGTTGTCGTTTCATCATATGTTCTCCTGGTACGCCTCACACCAATGGGCGTGCCTCGTTGTTAACAAGTCGCGCCGAGTGGGAGATTACGCTCCGCTTCCCTCGCGGACCCTTCACGAGTCCTACCGTTTCCTTCTAACCTGCCGCGGTGTCTTTTTACCGCCGGATTCCGAAGGGAGATTCCGTCTCCTATCTTTAAGTCTGGGCTTAGGCCGGGATTCCTTTACGCTCTGCCGGACCTCGGTCTTATCAGACTTCTCTTCCTTGGCACCCGGAGTAGCGATCCGTCCACTCTCGCGGGCCTCGGGCCTCTCCACTCCGGAAGGCTTTGCATCGCCTGTCTTCTCATCTTCATCCGTTGCCGGCACCGCACCTGCGGTCTTCCCGGTCTCATCAACCGGCGTCGCGGCCACATCCTGTTGCGCCTCTGACATAGCCTTGACACTCTCACGGTGCCACTCGGCCGCTTTCTTCAAATCAGGGTAATCTACGGCAGCGGCGGCGTTAAGTTTAATATCCTGATCGAGCCAGGTGCCGATCGGATAGAGAAAGTACTCATCATTTCTACGGACAACCCCCCCTCTGGGGTGCACGAAAACCAGCTCGCCGCCGTCGAACTGGTCGCCGGCCGTGTAATAATCCGTCTGCTTCTTGCGGTTGTTGGAGATCATCAGCTCGCTGACCCGCCCAGCCTCCATGGTGTGCAGCAGAGTCATGCAAAGCTGCATGTACTTGCGATCCTTCCAGCGTTCGACGCTCGTGGTCTGGACCGGCTCGGGCTCCGGCTCGGCAGGCTTCCCTCTGGTCGTCTCACGGATGGTGACCGCCACGGGATCTGTCGAGGTCTCCCCGCTGCTGTCTTCTACGGTGATTGTATAGATTCGGGTAAATGCCGTTGAGGTGTCGACCGTCGGGTTGGCAATCGTCGCGTCGCTCAGTCCATCCTCCGGGTCCCACTTGAAGTCATACTCGCCGTCGCCTCCGGTTGCCGTCCCGTTAAGCCGGGCCGACTGAGCCTGCTTCCTGTTCACGTCGCGACCGGCGTTGGCCCGAAGCGGTATGGGTTCCGTAAACGGCTTCATCGACCAGATCAGTGAGTAATCCTGATCCGCATGACGCACGAACGATTCCGGCTGAACCAGCTCATCCTCATCTATGGGTCCCACGATTTTCTGCTTGGGCAGCACCCGCACCTCAATCGGTACACGCATGTTCATTCGATCGCGGCTGCGCTCCTTACGAGACCGGCTCGCCGGGTAGATCGCTGCATTACCCACGCGCAGAAGTTGCGGCAGCTCGGAGACATCCTTCAAAAACTCGACGGCAGACTTGAGCGTGCCGACCGCCGTCACCGTGATGGACATTTTCTTCAGGCCGGTCTTACGATCCTCCGTCGGCCGGCTGGGTGACACGTTGGCGCCCTGCAACTTATGCTTTTCGATCAGCTCGTTTAGCTGGGCTCGGATGGCGGTCGCGACCTTGCCGATGTCGAACGAACCCACCCGCAAGACGTACTCCCTGTATTCCTTCTTTGCCTCGCGGACCTCGTCCTGCAGTGCCTTGAGCTTGTCATACTCTTTCTGGCGGTCGGCGATGCGCTGATCGATCTGAAGCTTGGGCTCAATCCACCGTGGATAGACCACGCTCGAAATCAGCCCGTAGGCAAGCACGGCACCAATTAGACCGGCCAGGATTTTCGTTCGTCGATCCATACTCTTTCGCAGGCTCCCGGCTATGCTCCGTCATCCGCGCGAGGACTTCCCGGAGGATCTCTTGCCCGGTTCGTCGTCGCGAATCTCAATGCGCAGATCCTGCGAGAAGCGGTACTTCTCGCGTTTCTTTTCCGTTTGCGGCCCCATGGTGACCTTGAATCGAGGCTTTTCTCTCCCTTCGCGGCGGAAATTCTCGAGCGCTTGGATCACCTCCGTAGGGGTCTCACGATGCTTCACCCTTGTCTTCAAGGTGATCCGGCCGTCTTTCTGATTCATCTCCGCACGATTGACCAGCATCTCCTCATTATCGGGGAGCAGCGAGAACACGTCATACATCACGTCGATCCAGACATGCTGGTTTGCGTCGAACTCCCTAATCTGCTCGGCCACATCAAGGAACTTCAACCACTTGTAGTCACTGCGTCGGTCTTCCAGTTTACGAATGTCCTGCTCGAGTTGGGCCAGCTTCTGGCGGTCGTCCTTCGTGTAGCCGGCAAAGCCGACCGCCGCCGCCCCTGCAAAAAGGACCACCACTGCAGCCGCAATCGGCGCTTTCTTGAGCCGCTCTTGCGTGGCTGATACCGTCCTTTTCGGATGCAGGAAATCGAAATGCAGGCTTCCGTCCTGGGCGTGACCGAGCACCAACCCCAGCGATGCAGCAAAGGCTGAAGCGCCCGCCCCCTCGTCCGGCGTCCAACCGAACGTCGAAGCCGGGTTGTAGATCTCCGTCGTTATGTTCAATCGCTTTTGGATCGCCTCCGCCAGGGCCTCCTCGATCCCGACGTCGCCGCCGATAACCACATGGTCGATCGTTGCCCCGTGATCGCCGATGCGATAGGCCTCGATCGAGCGGGTCACCTCCAGTACCAGCGAGTGAACGATTCCTTCAAGACCCGATGACGCCTGCGTGTCATCCGCACCGGCCTCCCCTCTCTCCGCACCCGCCGGCTCCTCTCGAGGCCCGATCGATAACACCCTGGACTCACCGATCCCACTCGGAATCGTCACCGATGCGGACCGCGAAAACGACAGCGCCGACTGCCGCAGGACGTCGATTTCCATGAACGTCGGTCTCACATCGATGAACAGCACGCGCTCAGGGATTGCATGCCTCAGTAGCTGGCAAACCGCCACCTTGTTGGCATATGGTCGCAGGCCGATCCGATCCAGTTTCAGACCAGCCGCCGCAAAGGTCGCCTCGTATTGCTCCAGAAGCTCGCGGCGGATCGCCCCGACCAGCACTTCCCCCGTGGGGGCATCATCCGCAGCCGGCCCCACCGCAAAATCGATCACCGCTTCCAGTGCCGGGAAAGGGAGCTCCTTGGCGATCTGAATCTCCACCATGCCCGGCAGCTCGTCGGCCTGCGCGATGGGAAGTGTCAGCGTGTTGAGGATCGCCTGATCCCGTGGGATATCGACGATCGCATGCTTCGTCGGGATACCTTCTTGGTCCAGCGTGCGCCGGATGTACTGTCCCATTTGCTCCGGGTTGGCCGGATCCAGTTTAGAGGGAATTGCAATCGACAACAGCCTGTCGATCTTCACTCCCCGCTTGCCCAAGTACGCATGCACCACCCGCAGCGAGCGAGTATCCCAATCGATCGAAAGAATCTTCTTTTGTTGACGGACTCTATCGTACACGGATCTTCTCTAAGTCTTCTTCACGAATCGGGTAGTGACCACCCAGGTACGTCAGATCACGGTAGTAAATGGTTTGCCCGATTGGACCCACCATGTCAACGACTACCTCGAGCCGCGTCACCATCCCGATATGATCTCCATAGCCCAGCGCCTCAATCCTAAACTGCTGGCCGCGCGCCGTAATCAACGGCGCTATCTGCTCGAAAGTCTCCAAATCGACCACCTCCTCGGTCAGCAGCCACGCCGTTGTCGCCTTCGTTTCCGGAGGCACCCTATCCCGGCTTTCCAGAATCGCCTCAATCTGCTCGCCCGTGAGCCCCTCAAGACACTGCAACACCAATCGAGGGGCGGTATTAATATTGATAAGGCCGGTGATCGTCCTCTGCTCAGGTGGAACCGTGGTCGTGCGATCCATCAATACGGGCAGGTCTTCCAAGGTAAGCGGGTTTGGGGGTGACCTCCCACCGACATCTTGTACAGTAAGGAGGGACGCCGGACTTCGCATCGTCCCGGCTCCACTTCCTCCACCTACCGTTTCGGCGCCACCGCCGGTATTTGTCCCTGCCGATTCGTTGCCTTCGTTCAGCTCGTCGAAGCCGGGATCTTGTCCACCTCCTCCACGGGGCGGGTTACCAGTATTGCCACGCGGTCCTGAACCAGACGGGCCCGAGCCGGGTCCCCTGTTCCCAGCACTGGTACCGCCACCACCGCTACCGGCCTGCGAACGCGCGGCCGCCACGATATAGTCGACAATGCCTGGATCATTCGGGAATGCCTCGGTCAATTCCTGACGCAGGACTTCCTCCTGTCCAAGGAGATATACACGTGGTCGATTGTCGTTGCTGACGTTGCTCTCCACGGAATGAACTGTCAGATATGGGTACAGCCCGCGGTTGAGCGTGCCGTCCTGATTATCGAGCGGGAAGGTCTCATCACCGTCGTCCTCATTGGGCGTCAACAGGCCGTTCCGGTCGAAGTCCTCCCCGTAAAGAATCTCGTCGGCCACACCCTTGACCAGCAGCAACTCCTCGACCGTCTCAAAGGGGCCGTTCTTGACCCGGTATGGCTTGGGTAGCCTCCGGTAGTAATCGCCCTCCGTATCGCCGGCCTCACCGCGAGGGATCTGATCCGCATCGCGCCAATCCATAATCGCATTAACAATGTCCTGTGGAATGACCTCCTGGTTCTCGGCAACGGCCGCTCCAACCAGTCTGAGCAGTTGCGCTTCCGTGGCCGTGTTCAAATTGATCTTCGATGCCTCATCGGTAATCCCCAACCGAATGTAATCCTCGTCATCGGTGGGGTCGTCGGCCACGATGCTGAAGCGATAGGCCATTCCCTCGTCCTCGAACTCCTCGTTCGTCCCCCATACGCTCTCATCACCCCCCTCGGTCCACACGATGATGCGGTGCAGCTCATCGGGATTGTGATACCACCGGTCCATGTCGTAGCGCGCGTCTCTAAGAAGCAGCTTCACCCGCTCAACGCCGGCCTCCGCCGCCAGACGGGTCTGCAACCGGTAGGCCACAGCTTGGGTCGATGCCAGATCAGCGTTGACCCGAAACGAGAACATGGCTACCAAGAGTCCCAACAACAGCAGGATCATCAACACCACGGGCAAAATGACGGCACGACGAGACGTTGTCACTCTTCGTCCTCCCCCGCATTCAATTCCTGGACCAGGGCCTGCGTCTCGCGGCTGACACGCGAACGAAACAGCGGGTCGGACTGCGGCACACGCACCACAGTGGAAAACTGGTCCTGGGCCAACGGCTCGCAATCCACCGGCTCTTCGTTGAGACACTCACAGAACTCTTCATTGATCTCGGCGATCTCACCGAGTCCGAACTCCTCACCGAACGGTGGACGCGGCTCGAAACCGATCGTCACCATCACAAGCTGCGGCAGCGGACTTTCACCGGCCACCTCCCAAGTGTCCCACCATCTGTGGCCGTCGTAGTAGCATAGCCGCAGATACCGGATCTCCGGCGCGTAAAGCTCGTCCCATTCAATCTCCGGCTCGAGGCTGACATCGCCGCGCTCTTCCTCCTCTTCTGAGAGTTCCCCGCCGAGAAGCGGCTCTTCCACCTCGTCTTCAAGCTCGTCTTCGCCATCGCCCTCGTCCTTGGCCTCAGTCTCACTCTCCTCTTCGAGATCTCGCTCATCCTTCTCGAGGGCTTCGTCGGTCTGCACCCTGTCGGGCCGTGGAATGAGAGTCTCCACCCGTGCAAGCCCCAGGGGAAACTCGTAGCCGTCCTGGTGAAGAACCTCCGGGTGCCGAACGATCCTGTATTCCACCTTCGTCAAGTCATACTCCGCAGGTGGCGGCTCGTCCGTGACCGATGACATCTCCAGCAGCATCCTTGTTCTACTGTGCTCTTGTCTTGGCACACGGTACGTGGACAGCCAGATGCGCTCCGCTTCCCCGCGGACGCCCACGCGGTTGTCCACTGTAATGACCGCCGCCTGGCGAATCTCCGTGGCCATCCGGTCCAGCACCACTCGCATCAGCCGAAGCTTCTGCGCGGCTGCCGTTCCCTCCTCACTCGTCTCCAACGAGGAGGAGTAAAACCAGTAGGTCATAGAGGAGACAAAGACGAGAATGCCCATTGCCAGGACAATCTCCAGCAACGTGACTGCCGGACGTGCGTAAGGGAATGGGCGGTGACTGTACGAGCGGTAATGCATCACGACCCCTCATCCTCGCCAAGCCCTTCCAGCAGCCCCGACGCCGCCTCCTCATCGAGCAAACCGCTCTCTTGGATTTGCCTGAGCAGATTCGGCGGTAGTGTGGAGGCCATGTCTGAAAGCTCCAATCCAAACGCGTCCATGATCAAGGGAAGCGCCTCCAGCAGCTCCTCGAAATCGAGCTTGCCGAGTATCCGCAGATCGAACTCCCCCGGATCCAGCCCCTCGATCCCCAGCTCGCTCAGCTTTTCACCGAGCTCAACCAGCTCGTCTTCGGTGAGCCCGAAATCCTCACCGAAATCCACCGGCTGTGGCGCCGCCCGCATCGCGTAGACAGTGTAGAGGGTATCCGCGTTGTCGAAGTCAAAGTCATCCTCGCGGTACTCGTCCTCGCGCAGATAGTGCAGGACGTCCAATTTCAAGAGATAGACGTTCTCGATAGCGGTGTCCTCGGTGGTGAGCCACCAGCCGTAGTCAGGGTACCTGGGCCCGAAATCCCCCTCCTCTAGCTCGTCGACGGAGTCGAGTTCCACCAACCCCAGGTCCAACATGGCAAGATGCTGTTCCGCAAGCATCATCGCCCGGACGCGCCGCTGCATTTTTCGCACGCAGGTCTGCGAGTCCTGCACCTGCGCTCCGATCACTGCAAGCCCGATGACCAGCAGTCCGGTGGCCACCACGGTCTCCAGCAGCACGTAACCGTGCCGACGCCGTCCGCGCCTAAATGCCGAAATGGGACCCGTAGACTTCATGGCTCCACCTCGAGCTCGCGACCCTTCAGCTCGACCTCACGTCCCTGCACGTGCATCTCGCGGATCTCCAACACATCATCTTCGGTCAGCACCCGCGGATCGACAAGATCCTGTCGCAACACCGCCGGCCAGCCTTTCTCCTCGAAAAGATCCAACTCCTCCTCGTAGAACGGCCGCTGCAACCATGCCAGCCCCGTGGCCCCGTCAACGATCAACTCCACCCGGGGATAATCCTCTAGCTCATCCAGCTCGATATCGCGCGGTGCATCGGTGAGGATAAACACTGCCCACTCGCTGCTCCCGTCCGGCTCGACATACAGCGGCGGACGCTGCGGATCGATGTCCTTGAAGGCCTTCTCCAGCTCCTGATCGATTTGCTCGGCGACACGCTTGCGTCGCTTCTTGATCTCTTCAATCGTAGGTCGCCCCAGACGGACCTCGGCACACCACACATCCCCCAGTAGTGTCTTGCCCACAGCCCAGGGGAGCGTGATCAGATTGAACTCGTTGGGCTCTTCAATGGGATCGTCTTCGCGCTCGATCAAAGGCTGACGGTCACCGCCCAGCGGGTCGAACTCATCCTCATCGGGAAACCGAATCCGGTATCGCCTGCCGTCAAAAGCCGCATTGGCCCGAACCAGCGTGATAAACGATCGAAGCTGTTTCGCCGACCGGGCGATCTCATCGGCTTTGATCTGGCGGATAAAGCTCGGGACCACCATCGCGGTAATGAGCAGCAAGAGGCCGACCACCAGAGACACCTCGAGTAGCGTAAACGCGCGCCGGTTATGTAACGGAGCAGGTGCCATGGTTCATCACGAATCGCACGTTCTCGTATTTGCCCCCAGAGACCGGTGACCCGCGGGTCTTAACTCGCACGGGCAACGCACGCCTCAACGAGTCACGGGTCTTTATCCGCGTGGCGTTCCCGCAGGCTGAAGCCTGCGGCTCATACGACGACGCTGCCGGTCTACTTCTCGATCCAGTTCTTGATGTCGTCGCTGCCTTCCTTCCCGCCGTTATCCTCGAGGTCGGGGCCCCAACTCCACAGGTCGAACTCCTCCTCGTTGAACTCGCCCGGCGACCGGTACTCAAAGGGCTTGCCCCAAGGATCCTTCAGCTCCTCGTAGGTGCCTTTCAGGTAAGGGCCCTTGTAACGCTCCTCATCCACTTCTTTTTTGGACTGAAACAGGGCGGCCAGACCCTCGTCGTTGTCCGGGAACTTGCCCATGTCCCACTTGTAGTTCTCCAGCGACTTGGCGATCGGCCCGTTTCGCCCGATCGCCGCTTTGCAGATCTGAATTCTCGTCTCTTGCGCCTTTTCGAATAACCTGGGGATCGCAAACGCCGCCAGCAGGGCGAGAATCCCCGCCACCAGCAGCACTTCCATCAGCGTGAACGCTGACTCTCTTCGTTGACTCTTCCGCCGCATCACACTTCTCCAAAGCAAGGAGGTCTAAATCCTCAAGACCTTTTAGCACACCAGTGTAGCACGGGTTTTTAACCCGTGCCTGCCTTTTCAACCCGTGCCCGTGCACCGGTAACAAACCGGTGCTCCATCTCGTATTGTTAGAGGCTCTAGTATAACGTCCGCTCCAACGCCGATGCCGCATCGGCTGCTCTTACTGAATCGCCGTTCCCATCGTCAAAATCGGCAGGAGTAGGGCAATGGCTATACAGAAGACCACCCCCGCCATCATTGCCAGCAGAATCGGCTCCAGAATCCGAACCGCCAGATCAATCGAACGCGCCGTCCGGGCTTCGTTGGTATCCGCTATCTGGACAAGCACCGTTTCCAGGTTGTTGCTCTCCTCAGCAACAGCGATCATGTCCACGATTGCCGGCGGAAATAGCCCGCATTCACCCAACGGCGTGGACAGCGCAGCCCCCTTCCTGACACTGTCACCTGCGTCTTCAATGACCTCCGCCAGGATCGCATTCCCGGCTGAGTCCTTGGATATCCTCAGCGCCTGGAGGATTGGCACCCCGTTGCGCAACATGGTGCCGAGAATCCGGCAGAACCGGCAGATGGCCACCATGGTCATCACCCCACCGAGTACCGGCGCTTGCAGCTTGAACCGCTCGAATGCCCGCTGACCCCACTTGGTCTTGAGGATCGAGGAGACGGCGAGAATGACAGCCAAAAGCACCAGAATGACGGCGATATAGTGGTCCTGGAGCAGATCACACACCGCAAAGACCGCAACGGTCAAAGCATTGAACGTCTCGGGACGCAGATACTGCCGGATCTTGGGAACCACAACAACCATGAGCAGGACGACCACGGCGCTACCGACGAAAACCAGAATCGTCGGGTAGATCATCGCTCCGACAACCTTGTTGCGAAGCTCATCCTGCTTTTCTGAAAAGACCGCGATTCGTTGCAGCACCTCCTCCAAGAACCCACCCTGCTCGCCCGCGCGAACCATCGACGCATGCAGCGGTGAGAACACACGGGGGTGCTTGCCCATCGCGTCCCCCAAGGACATGCCGCCGGCAACGCTCTCGCGCAGGTCCTTGACCACTTGAGCGAGTGTACCTTGCGAACCCTTCCCCGAGAGCACGTCAAGCGAGCGCAGCATGGGGACACCGGCCCCAAGCAGATCGGCAAGCTGGCTGTAGAACGTCGTAAGGTGCCGGGTTCTGACCCCCCGCCAGCCGTGAAACGGAAGTCTGCTCTCTTCAATCCCTTCCGTCACCTTGATCGGATAAAGCGCTTGTTCATCGAGCAGGCGCAGGGCAACCTGGTAATTCTCGGCCGTCAACACGCCGGCGACCGGCTTGCCCGCTTCACTGACCGCTCTGTAGGTAAAGCTCGGCATGAGCTACGTCCACAAAAACCAGGGTCCAGCCCCGAGTTCAATGGCCTGCCCGAACCATGCGCGCCTATCCAGTGACAACAAACGAGCGTGGTGAAGAAGCGACGAAACGATCAGACCATCCATGGCCGAAGGCACCTTCCCATGTCTTTGACGAAGAATGACTCTTTCGCGGCTTACCGTAGCCCGGGCGAATACCCTCGTCAAATCACGTCGCTCCATCCACGGTGGTGAGCAGCGTTCTCGGCGCGCAAACCCACACCCCATACACGTCGTTTTTTACACCCCAGACCCCTTCGTGATTGCAGCGTGCGCATATGACCGGACGTGTGCCGCAGACCTACGATACCACGCCTCAATGGGCGAGATATACCCCGTAGAACGGGATGAACGGGGTACAAGGGGATCCCACGATCATTACCAGTCCGCAACAGATATGGCCCCGGACAGCAGCCCCGCTTGTTTCTAGCCAGGGTCCGACTTCTTCGACTTGACCTCCCTCACCGCCTCGACCAGCCGGTCGACGACTTCGGCGATGGCCAAATCGGTGGTATCGATGATCACGGCTTCCCCAGGGGCAAGGAGTGGCTCCCACTGCTTGGCATCGACCTCGTCGCGAGCCCGCAGATTGTCCACTACTTCTGCAATTTCTACATCTTCACCGTCTGCAAGCATCTCTTGGGCGCGGCGCCGAGCCCGCTTGTCTAATGACGCTTCGAGGACGAATCTCACATCCGCGCCCGGGAACACCACAGTCCCCTGATCCCGGCCCTCGCTTACGAATGAGCCCAGCGCACGACCGATATCGCGTTGCCGCTTGACCAACAGCTCGCGAATCGCGGCGTGCCGGGCGATGTACGGCGTAACCTCGTTGACCGCCATGGTCCGGATAGCCTCGCTTACGTCACGCACATCGACCCTGACGCGGGTATGTGTGGGGCCGCAGTCCAGCTCCAGCTTTATCGACTTCGCTAGCCGCAGCAGAGTTTCGTCGTCATGGAAGTCGACACCGCGCTGCAGCCCGGCATAGGCAACAGCCCGGTACATGGCACCGGTGTCCAGGTAGGCAATCTCCAGACGCGCCGCCAACTTCCGTGCCGCGGTGGATTTTCCGGAACCGGCTGGACCATCGATAGTGATTATCATTTGAGCATCATCATAAAGACTTGCACTGCTGATTGCGATTGACGCAACATACCCGAACTAGGTCTCACCAGCCAATACCAGTCCTCACGCCCACCGCTTGTCGCTTCGCCCGTAACCATGTTTCGGCGAGCTTGCCCTTTTCCACAAGGCACACATGCGATGATTGCGATGATAGCCTAACGCAGAGGTTTGAAAAGCCACCGGGTGCCACGCGGAGTGTGTAAAGGGGGGATGCAGGGCAGCGGCGCGAGGGGCGCTATGCGTTTTCTTGGGCGGCGCCCAGCCGCGTTTTTTCTACGATCAACTGAATGAGCGAGCGTACCTCGAAGGGTTTGCTGAGATATCCGTCAAAGCCCGCCTGCAGCAGCGCCTGGCCTTGTGCATCCGTCAGCTTGCGGGCCACTCCCAGCAAGCAGGTCGACTCCGCACCGGCCAACGAACGTATGAAACGACTGAGCGCTTTGGGGATTATCTCGGAGAGCGTGACGTCAACGATGACGACGTGCGGCTTGATCTCTTGGGCGGCTGCTCCGGCCTCCAGCGCTGAGCCCGCCGTCCTCACCTCGTACCCACCGTGCTCGGTAAGAGCCGCATGAATGGCCCCACACAGGGCCTGGTCGACATCAAACACCAGAACCCGCGTGGCCCCGCTGTCCAAACCGTTGAGCGGAATCCCATGGACCCGCATGAAGCGCACAAGATGATCTAGCGGAATGCGGCGATCTTTGCTGCCCGGGATTCGGTACCCACGCAAGTGACCTGCGTCGAACCACTTTGACACGGTGCGTGGAGCGACATTGCAGATCTTCGCAACCTCCCCCGTCGTCAGGACGGTCTTGTTCGTCTTGTTCGATCGCATGGGTCTTCAGATCAACCGACAGTCCGATAGCACTTACGGACCGGCGTCGTTCACGCTAGCGTCCAACCCCGACAGCGATGCCTACTTCTGCGGTCGATTCATCGGCACTCAGTCAATCCTACTGTGCTTACGTATGGCAAGCGTTCACCTTGAGCCCCATAAGCCAACCTGAGAAATTGGCTGGTTGTTCCCAAGTTCAGGTAGGGGGAGATGTATGAAGTAGTCGGTGCGACCCGGCAACCTTCCGGTCGTCACACGCTCCGCCGAGCGGTAGATTCTAGAATACCGAAATCTTCCACTCCACCAGGAAATGCCTGGCAAGTGTCACTTTGACAGCTCGCTCAGCGTCTCCTATACCTACGCCTCTGGTTAAGCGGCACTTTCGCCAGAACAATGCAGAAAAACACTGCTCTTTTGGATCAGCCAACGGTGCTCTGTCGTGAGTCGCAACTCGAGGAACCGCCGACGCCCTTACGGATTAGGTAGGACAACAACTTGACCGACCTGCAGACGAGTCGGATCGCCGTGGACAAGCTCCTTGTTCAGATCGTACAGTTCTTTCCATCGCGCCGGATCACCCAGCACGTCCCGCGCGATGGCGTAGAAACTGTCCCCGGACTGCACCCGATAGGTTCGGCGTTCGCCTCCTGCGGATGTCACTACCGACTGTCCTGTTGCCGCCGGTTGCCGCAACGTTTTGCCAAAGGGTCGCGGCGGAATCTTCACAACAGTGCCAACACGAAGCCGATTCGGATCACTGATGTGTGTGTTGCTGCCGATCAGAAAGCCAGTGAGCTTCGCACTGCCATAATATCGCTCGGCCAATGACGAGAACGTGTCACCAGGTTGTACGCGGTGCGTTTCAACCGCAGCCTCGCGCCCGATCGTCGGGCGATCCGCCGCGTCGTCGCCGGCCTGGTGTCTTGCCGCGGCCAGGGGCACCGGCCGCCTGGATCGCGTTGCCGACGGTAGCGCTTGGCCGGCAGACTTCCGCTGCGCGGCACGATCCAGCCGGGCAACCGTCCCGGAAGACGCCGGACGATCACCCGTCGCACCCTTACCTTTGCCAGTCCGATCAGGTGTACCACCGGCCAGTTGGGATTGGCGGGCGGAAGTCTCCCGCCTGGGGGCGGGACGCGTACCTGGTTCCTCCTTACCCGTGGTCCCGGGAACGTCGGTGGAAGTAGCGGTTCGCTTGGCCTTCGAGTCCCTGGCCGGCCTCCCGGCCTGAGTCCGCGGCGGCGTCGATCCCCGGTCTGCCATTCGCCCACCGGGCTCGGTGACGCCCTGCCCCGATCCCAGGGGCTCT
>Ga0114930_10003370_pt1 | contig 14014 bp, 11 predicted proteins | sample AnhtaG_FD_87300 | JGI IMG/M metagenome (GOLD analysis project Ga0114930, IMG submission 87300) | Deep subsurface microbial communities from Anholt, Denmark to uncover new lineages of life (NeLLi) - Anholt_01485 metaG | ecosystem: Environmental > Aquatic > Marine > Oceanic > Sediment | place... | reverse complement strand
GGGGTTGAAGGGATTGGGGTAGTTGTTGTGCAGGATGAAGTCGTCGGGTGCCTCGGCGATCTTCTGGCTCTCGACACCGGTGGTGATGATGGTGACTTTGAGTGTATCGGTAGCAGAGGCGTCGTGGGGGTCGGTGACGATGAAGACGATGCGGAAGTCGTCCTGGATGTCCACGCCGAATATGGTGGCGATGTGGGTATCGTTGGTGATGGAGACGGAGAGGTTCTGGTCGTCGAGGAGGAGGTAAGACCAGCCTAGGGTGCTGTCCGGGTCGTCGGGGTCGGAGGCGTGGTCGTCCAGGGGGATATCCCATCTCAGGGTGTCGATGTTGACGAATTGGGGTTGGGGAAGGGGGTAGTCGAAGACCGGGGGGTCGTTGACTTGGGTTACGATGAGGGTGACGGTTAGGGTGTCGGAGAGATCTCCGTCGGAGGCGACGACTTTGAATGTTGCGTTTGGAGTCCCCTTGGGCGGCGTGCCGCTGATTTCGGGGCCCGAGGGGGAGAACCACGCAGGATATTCGATGAAGGAGACGGTCAGATGAGGGCCGTCGACGTCGGTGGCGGTGGCCCGGTAGACGAAGGGGACATTCTCTGTTGCGTGTGCCGTGTCGGGAGAAGTGATGATCGGTGGATCGTTCACGGGAATGACCGTGAGGGAGACGTTCAGGGTGTCCGTTAGGGAGCCGTCGTTGGCGGTGACGGTGAAGGAGGTGTCCTGGGCGCTCTCGGGAGGCGTGCCGCTGATCCGGTTTCCGGATGGCGTGAGCCAGGGAGGATGATTGTCGAAGGAAAAGGTCAGTTCGTCTTCCTCGGGATCGGTGGCCGTGGCCGTGTAGGTGAAGGGTTCGTGTTCCGTGGCCGTGGCCGTGCTGGAGGAGGTAATAACAGGGGGGTCGTTCACGGCTTGGACGGTAAGGATGACTTTTAGAGAATCGGTGAAGATCCCGTCGGTGGCTGTGATGACAAAGGAGGTGTCCTGGGTTCCTTCGGTGGGTGTGCCGCTGATGACGTTTCCTGAGGGAGTCAGCCAGGTGGGAGTGTCCTTGAGCGCGATGATGGGTGTATCCCCGTCAGGATCGGTGGCCGTAGCCGTGTAGGTGAAGAGAACGTCCTCGGTGGCCGTGGCTGTTCCTGGGGATGTAATCTGTGGAGGGTTGCAGTCAATGATGAAACTGGGATTCTCGGAGGAGCGAACGTTTCCGGCTTTGTCCCAGGCCAGGACTTTCCAGGTGTGGATACCGTTCTCGAGGATTCGAGAGAGGGTTGTCGTGGTATCCTGGGCCGAGAGGTCGTCCCTTTCTATCTGCCCATCGACAAAGAATTGGAACTTGTCGAAGCCGGAGACGAGGTCGGTTGTGGATCGCCAGGTGAAGAGGGGCTGGTTGATGTGGAGTGTGTCGTTCTCGAGAGGACCGACAAGTTCGAAGGGTTCCGGTGGGGTGGAGTCGGCGACAAAGCTAAAGGTCGGCGTCGTCGCGATGTTTCCGACGTTGTCCTCGGCTCGAACAGCCCAGGTGTGGTTTCCTTCGGTCAAGGGCGATGCTGGAGGAGATGAGGTAGACGGTAGACCGTCAACGTTGCGGGTTCCGTCGATCCAGAGTTCGTATTCCTTCAGGCCGGAGCCGGTGTCGGTTGTGGATTGCCACGAGAAATTGGGCGATTCGGTGGTGACGTAGCTCCCGTCCTCGGGGGAGATGGGATTAAAGGCAGAGGGTGGTGTGGTGTCTATCTTCAGGGTGAACGTTTCTTTCGAGGTGCGGCTGTTCTCCAGAGAATCTTTCGCCACGACAGTCCACGAATGGGTGTTTTCTTCGAGGGCTTGGCCCGGGGGGAGGGTCATGCTGATGGAGTCTCCGTGGATATGATCTACCGCGAGTTCGCTGTCGATCCAGAGCTGGTATTCTGCCAATCCGATACCGATTAGGGTGTCGGATGTGGCTTGCCACGTGAACGTAGGGGTCGGGTCTTGGGTCCACGCATCGTCCTGGGGTCCGATGAGGGAGAAGGCGTAGGGTGGGACGTTGTCCATCCGGATGGTCCATGTTTCCTCTGATGTTTGGGAGTTCTGGAACGAGTCGACGGCAACGACGTACCAATAGTGATCGCCAGGAGTCAAGGTCAGGGTGCTAGTTGACGTGGTCGATGGAGAGATGTTGTCTATTCGAAGTTGACCGTTGAGGTAGAGCTGGTATTTGAGTAATCCCGATCCGTTGTCGGTTGAAGTCTCCCAGGCAAAGGGAGGGTTGGTGTCGGTGGTCCAGGTGTTGTGGATGGGGGAGAGGAGGTGGAAGGGAGCCGGAGGTGTGTTGTCTTCGATGGCTGTGAAGGTCCAGGTGTTCAGGGCTTGGCGGACTAGGCCGGCTTTGTCTACTGCTTTGACAGTCCAAGTGGATTCACCGGGTGTGAGCTTCTCTGCCTCGCTGAGCGTATAGCTCGTCGTCAGGAGGCTGTCCTTGACGCGTGTTTCTCCTATCCAGAGCTCGTAGTAGTCCAGGCCCGAGAGGTTGTCGGTCGTGGATTCCCACTGGAAGGTGGGCTGGAGATCGACGGTAGATCCGTCGGGAGGAGAGAGGAGATCGAAGTTGTCGGGGGGATTGGAATCGACGGTAAACGCGTCGCTTTCGTATTCGCACAAGATGGAATCCTGAGCGTTGTGCGATTGAATTTTGATCCGAACGGTGGAGCTGTTGATGGATGTCGGTGTCCAGGACTGGGTGTACTGTAACGGGTTGACATCCTGGGCAATGGTTTGGGGAAAACCGTCCCCCGGAGAAGTCGAGAGCCGCAAGGTGAGGTGGTCGAATCGGGTCTCCGGGGTGCGGAGCGTCCATTGAATTGTCTGCGATTGACCTCCGGTCCACAGGGTATCCGAAGTCGGTACGATGAAGGAGATGTTGTCGTTCATGAGCTGGGCATAGATGTCGCTTCTGCCGTCTCGGCCATCTTGCCACAGGGTGAGAGCTCCTCCTGATCCGTCGGGTAGGACGACATGGTTCTGCTGCGTGTTGTCCGCCGAGACGACGGGAAGGCCTTCGTCGGGCCAGAGAAGGGCGCCGTCTCCGGTTACGTGCTGTGCATAGAGGTCGATGTCGGACCCCGTGCGATTGTCGTTCCAGACGACGAAACACCCCATGGAGCCGTCGGAGACAATCTCGGGGGCGTACTGGTAGCCTGTGGATTGGTTGATGGGTATGCCGTCGGCTATCCAGTGTGTATTTCCGGTTCCGTCGATCCGCTGTGCGTAGATGTCGTATCCGATCCGGTTGTCCACCCAGGTGATGATGGTGCCGCCGGCGCCGTCGTGGACGAGTCGGCTGCTCATCTGTGCCCCAGTGGCTGTGGAGACGGGGATGCCGTTGATCGTCCACAGGGGATTGCCGTCCGGATCCAGAGCCTGAGCGTAGATGTCGGAGTTGCCCGATCTGTAATCATCCCAGGAGATGATGAGCTTGTTCCCTGAGGTGTCTGCAGCGAGTGAGAATTGGTTGCCGCTCAGGGTAACGACGGCCACTCCGTTGGTTGTCCAAGCTTGGGTCCCGGACGGTGTGAGTCGCTGGGCGTATATGTCGTAATTACCGTCGCGGTAGTCCTGCCAGGCCGCGAAGATGCCACCAGAACCATCGCTGATGATAGCGTGAGAGGATTGATTCCCTCCGGCCGTGGACACCGGTACTCCGTTGGTTGTCCATAGAAAACTTCCTGATCCATCAATCCGCTGCGCGTAGAGGTCGGTATCGCTAGTGGGTCCTTTCCGCTTGTCGACCCAGACGAGTATGGCGCCGCCTTCGTTGTCAGAGGCCATCTTGATACGGTATTGTTCTTCCGGTGCTGTGCAGACGGCAATTCCTCCTGGTGTCCACAAAGCGGAGCCGTTGGCGTCGAGATGTTGGGCGTAGATGTTGTTGGAGCTTTTGTCCTCCCATGCGATAAAGACGCCTCCTGAACCATCGGGAAGGATGCCCGGAGAATTTTGATCTCCTGCAGCAGAGCTTACGACCACACCTGAAGGTCCCCACAAAAGGTTCCCCGATCCATCAATCCATTGGGCGTAGATGTCGGTGTCCCCCATGGGATTGTCCTCGTAGGCGATGAAGATACCGCCGTTACCGTCGGAGACAGCGTTCAAGTGTACCTGGTTTGCTGTGGCTAAAGCAATAGGAATTCCATCAATGGTCCACTGGAATTGTGCACGCACGTTTGTTTGGCCGAGGAGTACAACAGAAATGATTAAAGAAAGTGTATGTTTGAGTCGGTGGAACATTGTTTTTTCTGCTTTCGAAAAATTGGTTTCACGAACTCTAATTTCCGGTTCAGACAGGAGCTCGTGGATGATGATTTCTCATCGTCTTCTTTTTAGTCCTTTGAATCAAAAAACATTACGTTAGAACATTCTATTTAGAATGATCTTTGTAAATATTTGCAAATACTATACCATGTAAGTTTTTGAAAAACCGAGGATCCAGACATATTTTTTAAATCAAGGGATGAGTGTGTATCCGTTGAAAAATAGAGAGTTAAGGGATGGTGAAAAAATCGAGTCCTGGGTTGGATTACGGAAAGGAGGAAATATTTTCCTGATGGTTCTATTCAAATGGAAGTTATTTTTCAAAATGCAAAGTAAAATGCAATCCACGAAGTCAAATGATAAGTCTCTGGATGGAGTTCGAATTCCCTAAACAGAGGATGAAAAGATAGAGCCGTATTCTCATTGATCGATCCCTTTCTGTTGAGATACTTTGGAAAGCCAATTTATAACTTGCGTGTTGTAAAAGCAAGTCAATTCTTAATCCGGTAGAAATATTTAGTTGATGAAGGATCACCCTGTCTGAATAGGATATGGGTAAATCTTGATAAAAATCTTGATAAAAAAGCTTGAATAGTTGGAATAAATTTCTTAAATTCAAAATCAAACTTTATACTTTGTCTAATAGCTTATAACCTTCAGAAATATTGAACCTTAAGTTATTTCTCGAAGCTGACTCATGTATCTACAATTTTCGAAGTTTCTGTCCTTCAAGTATGAGTGGGGATATTCTTTTAATCTCATTGAATCATATTAGCTTATATCCTGAATGCTGTACGATGGGGATTCGGAGTTGGATCCTGTGGATATCCCATTGATTTCTGAGGAAGCTGTTCCTTTTAAGTACGATCGGGGAAGGGTAGGTTGCCTGCTTATCCATGGATTTTGTGGAACACCTTGGGCATTCCGTGAACTGGGGCAATGGTTGGCCCAGCGAGATATTTCTGTCACGGCTCCTCTTCTTCCCGGACACGGGACAAAACCGGATGATCTCATCGGTGTGCGGTGGGAGAAGTGGGTGGATGCTTCCCGAAAAGAGGTAAAGAAGCTACGGGAAGTCTGTACCGACGTTTTTATACTGGGTTTATCCATGGGTGGATCGATTGCTTTGCTGCTATCAAGCCAGATCGCCTGTGAAGGAGTAATCAGTCTTTCTGCTCCAATTCTCCTTCGGGATCCCAGGATAAAACTGCTTCCTTTCGTCTGTCCTTTTATCCGGTATTGGAAGAAACCGCACTATGTGGTATCCGATAATTATCCTGTTGGGAGCGGGTATGACCGGTATCCGCTGGCAGCTGTATCGGAATTGAATAAATTGCTGAAGCATGTTCGACATTCGTTGAGTGAGGTGAAGTGCCCGGTACTTATCGTTCATGCACGTGGAGATAAGCGGGTGCTCGAAATCAATGCAGAGGAGATTGTTCACCGTATTTCTTCTCCGGATAAGCGTACTGTATATTTGAACCATCCGACTCACGTTGTTACGAAGGGAGAGGATCGAGAGAGGGTCCAGGAAGAGGTTGCTCGATTTATACGATCACACTCCCGTTGCTGGAGTGATGAAGGGGGAACGAGGACGGGAATGTATCGTAAAAATAGTGAGGTTCGATAAAGAATTCCATCAATTTTCTATTTTATTATTCTGAATTTTGTCTTGGGAAGTTTTTGAAACATTATGCGTAAAATGGATGTATAAAACAAGGCCTGTTCTGTTGAGCCTTAATACACAAAGGAGTTGGTGATATTTCTATGGTGAGAAGAATTAAAACGAGGGCAAATCAATCCTTGGATCGTTATCTTCAAGAAATTGGTGAAGTTCCTCTGTTGACACCAGAAAAAGAAATTGAGTTGGCTAGAAAGATTAAGAAGGGTGATCAGACTGCTTTGGAGAAATTGGCCGAAGCGAACCTTCGTTTTGTTGTAAGTGTTGCCAAGCAGTACCAGAATCAAGGACTTACTCTCGGTGATCTCATCAACGAGGGGAACCTTGGGCTTATCAAAGCGGCGAAACGGTTTGATGAAACACGTGGATTTAAATTCATTTCGTATGCTGTTTGGTGGATTCGCCAGTCTATTCTCCAAGCATTGGCTGAGCAATCGAGAGTGGTTAGACTACCGTTGAACAGAGTCGGAGCTCTGAACAAGATCGGAAAAGCGTTCAGCAACCTGGAGCAGGAATTTGAGAGAGAACCCAGTGCCAATGAGATTGCCGAAGAGCTGGCGATGACTCCGTACGAGGTTTCCGATACTTTAAAAATTTCCGGAAAACATCTTTCTCTGGATGCCCCTTTTAATCAAGGAGATGATAATAGGTTGTTGGATGTGATTCAAGATGAGCACCAAGCGCCTCCCGATGATATATTACTGAATGAGTCTTTACGGATAGAGGTTAAGAGGGCTTTGACGACACTTTCGGAAAGAGAAGCCGAAGTCATCAAACTCTATTTTGGTTTGGATAGAGAACATCCACTAACCCTGGAAGAGATTGGTGAGAGGTTTAATCTGACTCGTGAGAGGGTACGACAGATCAAGGAGAAGGCCATACGAAGGCTTCGTCATACCTCCCGGAGCCGCATGCTCAGAAGTTATTTGGGTTGAGAGGATGGTTTCATGAGAGAGTTGAGGATGAAATGAATTTCTCGATCAGATTATTTAAAAATCGCTGATTTTTTTCTTGACATGAACTTTTTATTTTGTTATTTTAATGTATATAATAGTTTGCCTTTATATACCTTCATGGCAATCTGTAAATTAGAGGGGAGAGAGGATGCTGGAAGAAAGAGTTCGGTTGGTGTATCTGTCCAAGGATCGAACGGACATCAAACAGATCAGTCTTGCAGGGAGAAAATTCTGCTTTTTTGCCATCCTTTTTGCTTTTATGTTCGTCGCTGTTACTGTTTTTATGAGCGGTCTTTTTACTCGTTTCTATCATAATTATCGGATTACTTCATTAAAGAACGACAGAAAGCATCTTCAGAAAGAACTTTTGGCCATTAAAGAGAGGGTGGCTTTATTGAACAATCGGTTGGCACAAGTCGAAGTGACCGGCGACGAGTTGAGGAACGTGGCGAGTCTTCCTCAGATTGACAACGATATAAGGCAGGTTGGTGTGGGTGGTCCTTTCGGATCTTATTATGGATCGTTCGATAGTGGCTATTATTCCGACGAAGTCAATCGAACGGCTACGGAGATTCGGTTGGACTTGGACAAGTTGGAGCGGGTTATTCGACTCGAAAAAAGCAGTATGATGGAGATTGCAGCGAAACTCCGGGCACGGCAGGATTGGGTTGATCATTTTCCTTCGATCCGTCCCATTCTGGGAGGGCGCATCACGGATCGATTTGGCTACCGTGTTGATCCGTTTACGAAGAAAATAACCCCTCATGAAGGAGTTGATATTCCTATGCCTGTGGGAACTCCTATCTTAGCCACGGCTGATGGTGTTGTGAGGGTCGTCAACAGCATATACACTCCCCACAAGAATTATGGGAAAGAGGTTGTCATTGATCATGGATACGGATACCAGACCCGATATGCGCATCTTTCGAGGATTTATGTCCGTGGGGGACAGAGAGTGAAACGGTGGGAGCCCATCGGTGAGGTCGGTTCGACAGGAAAGGCGTCGGGTCCCCATCTCCACTACGAAGTAGTTTGCCAGGGAGAACGTCAGAATCCAGAGTATTTTATTTACAATTAGAGAACAGATATTCTACCATTTTTCTTCTCTTGACCACTAAGGAATCTTAGTGGTTTTTTTGTGCGACAAGTTGATTGTTTGTGCGTAAACAGAGTCATATATGTTGTTCTGAAGGAAAGTTGGGTTACGAGACAAAATCGTACTATCACAATGAGGGGGTGCATGGATATTTTGTCGTAGCTGTGGAAACTCCCTCTGGTGAAGGCTCTGATGCAGAATCGTTCGTACTCAAGGAGTTGGAGCGAATAGAGGAAGAGGGGATTCCCGGAGAGTCGTTCGAGGTTGCCAAGCGTAAATTCATCTCTGCGGTCGCCTCCAAATTTCAATACACACTTCATACGGCCTATTTTCTCGCCAGTTCCACTTTTATCGATTCGCCCTACCGTACCATTTCTTCCTTAGAAGAAAGAATCAGCGAAGTTACTCGAGAGGAAGTTTGCCGGGTAGCGGAGAGCCTTTTCGTCGAACTTGTCGTCTCTATCTCCAAGAGTGATTTAAGACAATGAAGAAACCGCCTATCCTCGTGAGTGGCTGTCTGGTTGGACTCCGCTGTCGTTACGACGGAAGAAAATTGCCTCATACAGCCGTTCAGAAAATCGTTTCTCAGGGAGAGGGAATCGTTGTTTGTCCAGAACAGCTGGGGGGTCTCCCAACGCCCCGAACCATGTCCCAGATTGTGGGAGGAGATGGATTCGATGTTCTCTCAGGGAAGGCCAGGGTGGTTTCTGAAGATGGGTCGGATGTAACAGAATGCTTCCTCAGGGGGGCTGAGGAGGTGCTCCGCTTGGCCCGACTGGCAGGAGTGAGGAGGGTGATTTTTAAGGACAAGAGTCCGTCTTGTGGTGTGAGAAGAATCTATCGGGGAAAACGTTTGGTCAAGGGGTGCGGGGTAACGACAGCGCTTCTTCTAAGGGAGGGCTTTGAAGTAGAGTCTACCGAAGAAGTGGGATAGGAGGTTGCTTTTCTCGAATCTTGGATGAGGTTAGGATAGGAGGGATTGGAGCAGACGGAGAAGCCCTTCCAATTTATTTCCGTAAGACGTGCCGGGTTTCCCGTTGTATTGAAGGTTGTAGAGCCTTTTGCTGTGCGGTTTGGCAAAGCCGATTCTTAGAGGAGGGCGGAGGAGGCGACAGAGGTAGAGGTTGAGAAGGCTGAAGTGGGGATTGAGGTCCAATAAGAGATCGAAATGGTTTTGTTCAAGCTGCTTCAAGGTTCTTGATTTGAAGATGCTCCAGAGGCTATGTTTTGTTACATCCGGAAAGTGAATGGGAGAATTTAGGAGCTGTTGAAGTTTGTACTTCTCTATACTGTATTTCTCAACATTTGGACAGAGAATGATTAACCCTTCCCGGGGGAAGAGGTTTGCGAATTTGGCAACTGTTGCACTACAGCAAAAAATTTCTTTCCCATCGGGACAGGAAATAAGGACTCGGGCTGCTTCTTTCAAATGGGTTTTGAAGTCAACAGTTTGGTTTCGGGAAATGGGGGGCACGAAGAACCGCATCAGTCCCCGGCTGATGATTTCTTGAAGCGTCACAGTAACACCTAAAGTTTGGTAATAATATAGTCATTCCCGAGGGTAGAAGCAAATGAAACTTCTTTTTGGAGAAGATGTAGTTCAGTATCATTGATATTGTAGACGAGGGAAAGGGAATTGATCTTTTTCACTTCTCCGTGTTTTAGAGAGATATTTTATGGTGTTTCAGTTTTAGGATGATACGATCGACGGCTGCTACAGTGAACATGACCAAGCCGGCAGAGAGTAAAAGACTGAGATTGGTGTTCAGATTGGATAAGAGATTTTTCATCGGACCAAAGACTGCAGTCTCAATAATTATTTTGGGGAGTGCTATTCGACGGACAATTTCGACCACGGGCTTCATATCGACGAGGTAGAATGTTGTTCCCAAACCCAGGAGTATACCCAATACAACGAATACAGTTTCTGGAGATACCAAGGGTGCTGTTTTTTGTGTTGTAAGTTTTGAAATAATCGACTTTGCAAAACTTCTCGGGAGCTTAAATCCCGGCTCTTTTTCCAATTCTACGTACAGGCTTTGGTATTGCCTCAGGTGATCCTGGCAAATCTTGCATGTTTCCAAGTGGTGCTCGAGATCACCTTTTTGTTGGGAAGAATTCCCGTCTAGAATGTTTTGGATATCTTCGTCCGTTAGATGTTGGCGTGCCATATTTCCTCTCTTTGATATTTTGATATCAATCTTTCTCTTAACCTCTTTCTCGCACGGAAAAGATAGCTCTTGACTGTTCCTTCGGGCAAGTCCATGATTTTGCCGATTTCGGCATAACTCATTTCGTCGACATGGTACAGAGTCAGGATGGTCCGGAATGGAGGGTCCAATTTGTCTATTTCAGCCTGAAGACGGGATGCGATGTCCCTTTCTTCGGTAAACGCATCGGGAGGTTTATTTTCTCCAGAGATATCCGCGAAGGATTTATCTTCGGGTGAACCGTTCCTGAAAAGAGGGATCTTTTTTTTCTGGAGATGATTGATGCACGCATGATACGCGATTTTTGCAATCCAGGTCGACATCTTGCATTCGAAACGAAACCCAGCTACGTTTTGGTAGACCTTCAGGAATATATCCTGACATATATCTTCCCGGTCTGCCGTGTTGGAAACCATCCTGAAAACGATGTGGCTGACCAGCCGTTGATACTTTTCTATGAAAGATTGGAATGCTTTCTGGTTCCCAGCCCGTATCCGTTTGATGAGAAGGGCATCGTTTGTATTTGGGGCGTTTTTCATCTTCTCATTATTATACGACAGATAAAGTTAAAAGATGTTGCATACTATTTCAAGAAGATCGTGCAACATTTTTGGGAGTTGTCTGTCTGATGGAATGGAAAGCAGAAAAAACGAATGATAAGATCATAGGAGGAAATCATGGGTGAGCAGCTTATGGGTGTTTTGATTGTAGGCATCATCTTTTTCTCGGTGGTTGTCTTTGTTAAGATTCTTTCGGATAACAGAATCCGTAGCAAGCTGATCGAAAAAGGGATGTTAGATGAGAACGTCAAGTATCTCTATTCAAACCGGCTGGAGTATCATGTTCCTTCTGCGTTGAAATGGGGGATGGTGTTGATCGGTGTTGGGTTGGCTTTTCTGATCGGTCAACTGGTGCCCTACGATATCTCGGACGAAGTCACAGTTGGGAGCATGTTCGTGCTTGCCGGAATTGGATTGCTGGTTTACTATGCTATCGCGAAGAGAATGGCGGATCGGTCGAAATAGAAGATCGTAGCTGAATCACAGTCATATGATTTGCTGTATTTCGGTACTATCACCTGGCGGAGTTGGATTGTGGGCTCCGCCGTTTTTATTGTCGTTTGTTGAGTGCTCTGTGTTCACGATCCTCCTACGGTATTGGATTTGGCTTGACTTTCGGAGAAAAGTTTTTTAACTTTTTACGCCGATGATGCAGGCCACCCTAGCTCAGCTGGTAGAGCAGCTCACTCGTAATGAGCAGGTCGTCGGTTCGAGTCCGACGGGTGGCTCTTTGGAAACAGGGTGAAGCCCTGATTTTTTTATTTGAGGTTTGTTCGATGCGAATGAAATGGGTCATTATCGTATTTCTTCTGGGGTTGACTCCTCATTTCTTGTGGGCTGGGGAGAACGGAGGAAGAGCCGGTTTTGACTTTCTCCGGACGGATATGGGGGCGCGGCCTGCTGCCATGGCCGGTGCTTTCGTTGCCGTTGTGGGAGACCTTCACGGGTTGGCGTACAACCCGGCGAGTCTGGTGGGTACCCGGGACAAGGAATCGACCTTCACCTATTTAGATCATCTTCTCGACTTCAAGTCGGGCTTTGTGGGATTCAGTAAGTCCTTCGACGGGGTGGGTCAATTGGGAGTCGGGATTTTCTATATGAACTACGGTGAAATGAGACGGACCGACCCTGATGGAGAAGATTTGGGATCTTTTATGCCGTCAGATTTTGTCCTGTCTGTTGCCCATAGTGATAGTTTCTCGATGGGACTCCGATACGGTGTGGCGGTGAAGTACATCCAATCGAATATCGAGCATTATACCGCAAAGGGCGTGGCTGTCGATTTTGGACTCATCTACCGCATCCCGAGTCAACTATTGAACATTGGGTTGAGTGTATTGAATTTGGGAAAGTCAGTACAAGCATTTGTGGATAAACTCGAAAAACTTCCCATTTCCTATCGTGTGGGTTTTTCCAAAAGGTTGGTACATCTTCCTTTACTGTTGAATTTCAACCTCATTAAGTATCAGTACGACCAGAGCAGCCTTTTCTGGGGACTCTACTGGGCCTTGGGGGGTGAGTTTACGATCACAGACTATTTCTTTCTTCGTGGGGGATATAATTCTCGCGGCAGGGAAGAAAAGGTTGGTTTGAATAATGATCGCTTTGCCGGAGCCTCTTTAGGCTTCGGGATTCGATGGAGACAATACCGGTTAGACTATGGATACAGTTCTTACGGAGCCTTCGGGATGATGAATTACTTCACGCTAACAATTCCTTTTTAGTCCAATTGACCACGTTGTTTCATTCAAAAACCTCCTCATAGAGGGGGTTTCTTTTTTTTAATATGTCTGATGGGGTCTCTCCGAGATGAGGATAAAATTTTGTTGCGAATCGGTTTGAAAATATGTACCTTTTAAACAAAATTTCTGTGGTGAGGTAGTGGAGTGAAGCGGTACTCGCTTATTTTTTTAACCGTCTTATCATTCTGGTTCGTCTGTACTCCTCTTTTTAGTCAGGATGAGTGGCGTCGGTTGGCTCGGGGGCCATTTGTTCTCGCCTGTCATGAAGAGGATGTGAGAAACGGCGAGAACGTGATGTCTATTGTCGAAGAGGTTTATCCGAGGATAGCAGAAGACCTGGGGCTGTTGGTGATGGGTAGGGTAACAATCGTCATCGCTTCATCGGAAAGAGAGTTTCATGTTATCACGGGGGGACAGATTCCAGAGTGGGGAGTGGGTGCTGCGGACCCTTCTCGTGCGATACTTTTTCTGAAATCTCCTGGTTTTAGCCAGCCTGAGACAAACTTCAGGCAGGTTGTTGTCCATGAGTTGAGTCACGTCATGCTGGGGATGGCTGTGGAGGGAAGGGTGGTGGATCGCTGGTTTGATGAAGGATTTGCCCAGTTTGAATCGGGAGAGAGGGGGTTGAGTGGTGCTGTTCTTTTGGCGAAGAGTCTTCTTGGCGGTCAAGCACTCCGGCTGGATGAGATTGACGAGGTGTTGACTTTTCGTCGGGATAAGGCCGCTCTTGCCTACGAAGAATCTCGGGCTGCCGTAGAGTATCTCGTGGATACGTACGGGAAAGATGTCATACCTCGAATCGTGCGGGTTTTAGGGGAAGGGAAGGGGATGGATGAGGTTTTTCTCTCGAATTTAGGAATTGGGTTTCAGGAATTCCAGATGGAATGGTTCCGTGCGATGAAGCACACGTATCGCTGGTATATCCTCCTGGATTTGCCCCTGGTTTTTAGTGTCATTTTGATCGTTCTTTTGTTTACTGCTTTTTTTATCACGAGGAGAAGAATTCAACAGAGGAGACGTATTTGGGAAGAAGAGGCGTTGTATGGAATCGAGAGGTTGGAAGAAGATTCGACACCGGGTTGAGTATTCTTTTCTTTTAGTCATGATGATTTTTATATGGATGGCTTCTTTGAAAACTGTCCTGATGATGGGTGATTTCCTGGGATGGTTTGTCTTTACCGTGCTGCGGGTTCGTCGGCGAGTCGTTCTGGACAATCTTGCCCACGCTTTTCCTGAAAAGCCCGTGGGGGAATTGTTGGCGATTGCTAAACGGAGTTATCAGAACTTTGCCAAGATGGTTTTCGAGTACATCCGTTTCCCTCTTCTGAGGAGGGAAGAGGTTCTCTCTCTCTGTAAGATCGAAGGAAAGGAATTCATTGATTGGGCTCTCGAGCGGGGAAAGGGAGGAGTACTGGTGGCTGGGCACTTCGGCAACTGGGAATTCATGGGGGCTGTCCTTGCTCAGATGGGTTACCCCGTATC
>Ga0114930_10003368_pt1 | contig 14016 bp, 16 predicted proteins | sample AnhtaG_FD_87300 | JGI IMG/M metagenome (GOLD analysis project Ga0114930, IMG submission 87300) | Deep subsurface microbial communities from Anholt, Denmark to uncover new lineages of life (NeLLi) - Anholt_01485 metaG | ecosystem: Environmental > Aquatic > Marine > Oceanic > Sediment | place... | reverse complement strand
ATTTAATTATTGGGGATTTATCATTGAGTTATATGACTGAAGTAAATAGGAATAAAAATCCCATAACTCCTTTTGCGATTACAGATTACCGAGATATCCAAAAAAAGTTTGGGATTAAAGAAAAGAACAGGAGAGGTCATATTTATATCATAGGCAAGACTGGAACAGGCAAATCTACTCTGATTGAGAATATGGCTATCTCAGATATAAAAAGTGGGAATGGCCTGGCCTTAATCGATCCTCATGGAGATTTAAGTGAAGATATTCTTGATTTTATTCCCAAAAAAAGAATAAAGGACATCATATATTTCAATCCAGGAGATCTAGAACATCCCATTGCCTTTAATCCTTTAGAGAAAGTTCATCCTGACAATCGTCATCTTGTGGTCTCAGGCCTTATCTCTGTCTTTAAAAAAATCTGGTTTGAGTTCTGGGGGCCAAGACTAGAGCACATTCTGAGGCATTCTCTCCTAACACTCTTGGAATATCCTCAAAGCACTCTCTTAGATCTGCCAAGACTTTTAACTGATAAAGAATTCCGAAATAGAGTCCTAAAAAGCGTCACACATCCATAAGCAATGGTTTGAGCCGACTGGAAGCCAAAGATCCTAAAGCCCTCGTTTTCCGATTAAAAAAAGACAGCAAGGCTGGGAAAACACCTCATGAATATAGACGCTTTTCACTAACTTCTTTTCTCAAAATTTAGCCATTTTGATGTGACAAAGAGCGACATAATGTGACAAAGTGTGACATTTCCTCCGAAATCCTTTACAAAAGCCATCTAGATGCTCACATTAAAGACATAACAATTATTGGTCTTATACCGATTATCATATGAAAAAGGGATAAATATCTATATTGGAAAAAAATTATTTAAAGGAGGTTTGATTATAGCAAGGAGGTACGGACCGCCATTATATGGCAAAAAGTACTGTGGAAACACTAATAAAATGGAAGTTCATGATCTTGATAATGAAGATACTAGTCCTTCAGGTTGTCAGATTGATGAAATAATTGATGCTGGACATGCCAGGAGTTTTAATCCTGATACATTGGAACAGGCTCACAGAGAAGGTTATGATGATTGTGCTTACTGTATAGGAGGAAGTACGAGATAAATTTTTTTTATTGGGGGGAGAAACAATGAAAGAGCAATATGATAGTTTTGAATGTGATGTTGATGTAGAACTTAATAAATTCAAAGATTGCCCTGGGCAAAAGTTGTGTTCTAAGTGTGCTTGGTTTGATCAGAATAAAGGTTGTCCTGGTTGTAATGAGGATTATAAAAAGCGTTGTATTAAAAGTATATGCGCTTTTACTTCTTGTATAAATTGTAGTGGTGGAATGCATGCACAAGAAATTGGGATTTGTGGTCGTGCTCCTAAGTCATGGCGTAAAAGGTGGGATAAACTTCTTGAGTATTCAGTGCCAAATTATGCTCCCAAACCACTTAATATTAGGTGTAGGTTAATTCCTGTAATTTATCCTCAGATTAAGAAGTATAAAATTCCTGAAAAATTTCCACAAATTGATGCTTGGGCTGTGCCTATTCATAAAGTGGCAAATCGAAAAGGAAAATTCTATTCAAGTGACTTAAAAGATTATCTAGGATTGCCATCAAAAAAAAAGTTGATACTTTCTACCTGTTCATTTGATGATTATATGGAGATGTTATGGAGAAAAGGTGCTGAGATAGACTACGAATATAATAATATAGATTATTGGTTTCCAGCTCATTTTTCGATTTATGATGATGATAGTAAGATCTATCAATTTGCTAATGCAAAACGTCAACAAATACACGCAGTGTGGACTAAAAGTCAATTTGTTTGGTTAAGACTTGGTGAGCATATTCCTATTGAGTTTCTCTCTCCTATAAGAAATGCACCATCAGTTTTAATATCAACAAACCAGATGATTTATAAGCATAATAAAGAAATTCTGAATAAAGAAGTTAAAGCTGCTGATAGTTGGTTTCCTCCTAAAACTGCTTTTTTTGTAATTGGAAAATTTAAAAACTTGCCTATAAGCAGTAATCGTGTTTGTTATCAAATTGATAGTCAGTGGATTAATAGAGGTATAAGAGGTCATAATCTAGCACGCGTAATGGATAAAAAAATTCCGAAAGAAGAAGTGTTAATAAATAATTTAAAAGGGGTACTTGAATATGTTTATTCAAAAAAGAATTAAAGCGATGGGAGGAGGCGGAGGCGGTGGTGGAGGAGGAGGCGGTGGAAGTGGTGGAGGAGGCGGTGGTGGCATTGGAAGTGGAGGAGGAAGAGGTGATGGCCCTGGTGTACGGGTTCCTTGTGGAGAAGCTCATGATAATTGTAGAAAGCCTTCTAAAAATAGTTATTGTAATAAGGAGTTATTACATGCAGGGAGCCATAAATGTAGATCATGTGGAGAAAGCTTCTGATAAATAAGGAGATTTTATAAAAGATAAAAAGCTATATTTCTTGTTTTATTGAAAAATAAAGATTTACTTAAAAGGAGGTTAAAATGATTCAATTGTACAAAGAGGTAGAAATACCTCAGACCCATGAAAAGGTCGGCACAGGATGGCTACCGCCATTACCGGATTTACGGGACTATACAGAAGATCAACCAGAAATTTCCGAGATGGCAAAAAAATTGCGAGTCCTGCCAACAAAAAAAATAACTTTATCTCTTCCCACATCCGTAGATTTGCGTCAATGGTGTTCTCCGATTGAGAATCAAGGCAGCTTGGGGTCTTGTACAGCTCATGCTGGTATGGGTGTAGTTGAATATTTTGAAAATCGGGCGTTTGGCAAACATACTGATGGTTCTCGACTTTTTGTCTATAAGACTACTCGGAATTTGATGGGTGTTGTGGGAGATACCGGTGCATGGCTAAGGAATACCATGGGTGCGTTAGCTCTTTGTGGTGTTCCGCCGGAAAAATATTGGACCTATACCACTAGAAAGGATCCTGGGCCTTCAGGAGAAAAAACTTTTGATGATGAACCTACACCATTTGTGTATTCAGTCGCGGATAACTTCGAGGCGCTTAAATATTTCTGTCATGATCCTATTGGACAAAATGTGCCCCCAACCACAGTCCTTGCAAGCGTAAAAAAATACCTGGCCGCTGGTATTCCTTCCATGTTTGGTTTTTTTGGATTCCCTTCTTTTAACCATTCTGATGTTCCTGGCGGAATTCCTTATCCTTGTCCGGGAGAAAAAGCTCAATGGGGGCATGCCATTGTAGCAGTTGGGTTTGATGACAAAAAGAAGATCAAGAACACTCTATGTAATAAGCAGACAACAGGTGCACTGCTGATACGTAATTCTTGGGGAACAAGCTGGGGCGATAATGGTTGGGGTTGGTTGCCATATGATTATATTTTGAACAGACTGGCTGTGGATTTTTGGTCTTTATTAAATATGGAGTGGACTAACACAAATCAATTCGGATTATAGGAATTAAAATTAGAAGTGCTTTTTGATTGAGGTGAAATACGCTGAAATTTTGGAGGGGCGAGTTTTATACACCATGCCCTTGAAAAAAGGAATTTTTTTCGGATATGTAAAAACCTATAAACAAAAAAGAGTAGCTAAAAATTGCAAATTGGCAAAGAAGAAAATTCCTTTTCCTTCAAATTTGACACATAGCTATTGTAAGGAAACGAGGAGAGAGTCTCTTCTTAACATTTAAAACAGAAGCAAAGTATGAATTTTTTTTGAGGTAAGAAAATGAACGTTTCATTCGAATCCCCCAAACAATTTCATGCTCGATATACTATCATGGATTTGCATGTGCATCCTTCGCTAAAAACCTATTTGTTCGATAAAAAACTGAATAAGCGGCATAGGACCGGAGGCGCATGGAATCCCTTTGCAATGCGCGTCGATCTGCCAAAAATCATCGATGGAGGAGTGGATGTGATTTTTTCTACTATCTACTTGCCAGAGAAGAAAATGATTGAGGATTGCTGGTTTTTAAAATTGCTTACAAATTTTGTTGGGAAAAAATTACGGGGAATAACGAGAGACACTCCGTTTGAAGTAACAATGAAGATCCTTGAGCATTTCGAAGAAGCGGTGTCAAATGCCAAAATAAATGGTGTACATGTAGCCGAAATGGCGAAATCGATATCCGATCTCCATCGGATTCTTGACGAAGGGAAGATTGCTGTTATTCACTCCATAGAAGGGGCTCATTCTTTAGATGGAAAATTAGAGAATGTTAAAACGTTCTTCGATAAAGGAGTAAGCCTTTTAACATTGGCTCATTTCTATGAAAATGAAGTCGGATATACTGTTGGAGGTATACCCGAGGACAAAAAATTTCTGTGTTGTTTTAGGAATGAGAGAGAGCAGTCTGGAGGATTGACAGATTTTGGCCGGGAAGTGGTCGAAGAGATGATCCGACTCGGCATGTTAATCGATCTAACTCACTGCACTCCTGCCGCTCGGGAAGACGTCTATCAAATCAACAAAAATAATAGACCTTTGATTTTTTCGCACGTTGGTGTACACGCAATGAATCAAAAAGGAATGAACCCTACTGATGAGGAAATGAAAAAAGTCGCAGACAGCGGAGGAGTCATCGGTATCATTTTTATGAATTACTGGCTTCATTGGGAGGCCCAAAAAAATGGTCTGGACCTTATCATCAATACAATGAAACATATAAAAAAAGTAGCCGGTATCGAATCAATCGCGATCGGATCGGACTTTGACGGCTTCACTGATCCTCCAGATGATATCAAAGATATCTCTAAAATGCCTAAGCTAATCAATCATATGTTGAATTCAGGATTTTTAGAAGATGAGATAGAGAAAATCTTGAGTAAAAATACTTTAAGGGTTATTCAGTATGGATGGGGTAAAACATAATATCATCCTCAATCTAAGCATCCATTACTAATAATAATTCTATCATAAATAGGAGGAAAAGCCATGACACCGAAAGAAGCCTCTAAATTACTAAATCGTGTATTTAATTTTAGAAATGCATTTGGAAGGAAAGTGATGACCATCAGAACATTGGTATGCTCTCTCCTGGTTATTTCGGTTGTCCTGCTGCTCTGCTGTAATTGGTTTTCTAGGCCTCCATCACTCCCAAGAAGTTACAGCATTCCTGTCAGTGAGCCTTCTTCGACCTACATTTCTAAGCGGGTTATGCTCGTTGCTGATAATCAACTTCACAACGTTTACGGGGAGCCAGTTCAGATCTTGCGTTCCGGGCTTGCCGATAAAATCGTGCAAACATCCATTCGTCCGATCCAGCTCGACTTCTATGGTCAGGATTTCCTGAGATGGGTCGTAGAAAATAGCCTCGATTCGTTTATTCACATCGGTGACGCCTGCAACTTCTCCTGCACTGGGGAGTTCGAGAGATTTTGGAAAATCATGCAGAGAGCCAAGAAGTCCTGGGTTATGGCTCCTGGGAACCATGATGGCTACTTCTTTGGCAATGAGCATCGGGACGTCGACAGTAGTGATTGGACCGCTGCATGCATGAACGCTGGCAAGCCAATGAGCAAGGATGTATTTGTTCGCCTGTACCTTGCAGCCCTAGCCCTTCAACAAAGGCCTGATAAACCTGGATACCAGGACCTAGCCAGACACTTAGGCCTCGATCAGGTGAAACGCGCGGATCTCGAACAAACAGCCTCCGCGATTCTAGAAAAGGACCTAAACCAGGGCGATTGGAAGTATGAGGCTGGAGAGTATTCTTTTCTCCGCAGCTTATCCTGGAAAATTGACGAAGAACGTCCGTGGCAGTCTTTTGTAGTTCAGGAAGTGGACTTGTCGCTTGATAATTCTAAGCTTCCATCAGTTAGAGTCATCATCTTGGACACAGCACAATATGATGAAGCACCCCAACTCGTGCCCCTTCCGCCTTACCTGAATGCGGGATTAACAGGCGAACTTCGCCATGACCAGCATAAAATCGTGATAGACTGGATAGAGTCAAATACAGACAAGGATAGAGTCTACCTGTTGATTGGACATCACCCATTCGATCGCCTCAGCAAAAAGGCACAAGAGGCTCTGGATGACCTTCGAAGGAGGGCCGAAGCGTTGTTTTATGTGTCCGCTCATACCCATGCCGGACAGTTCATTGTGCATGGTCGAGACAATCATGAGGACAAATGGCTTGAACTTAATGTCGGATCGATCCTTGATTGGTCTCTTGAATTTCGTGGACTTCAGCTTGAAAGAACCAGGGATGACAAGCGTTTAGTGCTTCGTAGTCCAAGGTATACGATGCACGAAAGGTTATTCACATTAATGAAGCTTCCCATAAACGACAAGACATGGGAGGCAAAACAAGGTGACGCTGATTACTACCTCGCCCATGAGAATTTAAAGAATCTAGACGCAAATAAGACTGAAATCCAACTGAAAAATGCCCTGCTTGCCACCTATCACCGGTTGATTCGCATTAATCCAACCAAGGCAGGCGATAATGATACCCCCTGGCCCTCATGCTGTAAGAACGATGAGGAAGTGCTCGCAGAAATCGACCGAATTATGGAAGATGTTCTGCTTGACAAGAAAATCAAATTCCTTGTGGAGTTAGACCATTTCGAACAGGGACGTCAAGTAGAAGATATAGATCAACACCAAAAGTTCCGGCTGAGCCAGGCGATATGGGCAAGCAAGTATGATTCGGTACACTCCAGGAAACCCTTGAAGGATAATTGGTTTATTATCTTTCCTCCTAAGAATAAGAAGAAGGAGTAAGACAAAATGCCTGAGAACCAAAATACTTCTCCGGTTGTCTACGAAGCGATGAACCGCGAGCTAAAAACGGTGAAAGATTATTTCGCACATATAGGGATATCGGTGATAGGTATAGAGTGGGAAGCAGAAATTGAAGTAGGTACAGAGATCACGCCAGGCCAGCTCTTAGCATACATCGTTTGGGACGGCCCGCCCAAAGAGCGCTTGGAGGCACCCGTAGAGTGCGGAGGCAGGATTGAGTGGAAAAATGGCCAAATCAAATATGAGTGGTTGCACCTCGAGTCGCAGGTACTCCTGCGGTTAGCTGCCAGCTGAAGAACTCCCTACAAAGGTTCATGACTCTGATACCGGTTCTACCGATAAGCGGACGCGCCATCTTTGTGACTAGCGCATGTGGCTATGGAAGTAGTAATTTCGGCTACCAAATCGAACATGTGTCACATTGGTCATTTAAGATACTTAAAAATTGGCACGGATGACGTTAACGCTCGTAAAAATGAGACTTTGATGCAAATTTAGATTATTAATGCTGTCTTTCTGTGTGAAAAATGATACCGCACCGCAAAAAGAGGCATACGAAATTGATTTAGAGAACGAAGTAATATGAGACAATCAATCTGATTGCATCAGAGGCTTAAATTGCGTATGAAAGGAGGCTTAGATATGGTTAAAATATTACAAAAAATTAGTCCTTTTTTTGTTGGAGAAAGCCGCCTCTCAGAGTATATTTCTCCTGAGCGCTTGTCTGAACTTACAACAGATAAGGAAAAGGAAAATCATATCGAAAAAATGCTTGAAGAACTTACGAAGCGAGCCAAAGAATTTTCCTCAAACGAAAGGTTTTGGATAAAGTTGTTGGCTTTAATTGAACAGGTAAGATTGGCTGTAGCAGAAAAGCGCTGGATTCCTGCTCAACAATCCCTAACTGAAGCAACAGTCCTAGTAAACCGTGCAATTGGAAGCGAAGCTCTCCGGCGTGTTCGTATATGGCTTGCTCTATCCCCTGTAGGTTGGTTTATCTTGTTGTATGCTCTACAGCGTTTTATGTTATGGCTAGGAAAGCTAAACAGTTCGTTTTGTTTGATATCCCCGGAATACTTTCAATACCTATGGCTTGGAATGTTGGGTGGAGCGACTATTGTTCTTTGGGGAATAGTCAAACATTCAACTGAAATGAATTTTGACCGTGTATACATCATCTGGTATCTATTGAAACCGGCCTTAGGCGCAATTATGGCAGTGTTAGTTGTACTAATTATTCAAGCAGGGTTTCTTACGTTGCAAGGAAGCATTAGCATAAAACACACAAAACCATTGCTTGTTCTTGCTTTCATTTGTGGTTTCAGCGAGCGCTTCTTTATCGGTGTTATCGACAAGGTGATACATCAGTTCTAGGAGGAGAGACAGGCCCACCACCTCAATCCGCACCTATGCGCAGTGTACCTGTTTCTTCTCAACCCTCAACGAGACCTCCGAAGAGAAAAACTGAAAGCAAGAAGGATTAAATAAGAGTTTACTTTTTAAGAACAAGGAAGATATGAAAGAAAAATCCATCTTCAAGTATGTAGTAACAGTTGATTATATAGAAGCAATCACAGGATTAGATTTTTTTAGTAAAATCGGTGCAACCAATCAAAAAGAGTTTGAGAGTAACATCAATGTATTACCGTGGCTGCAATATATTAATAATTAGTGAGCCAAGTAGAAGCCCAAGAGCAACAGGACGCCATAGAATCGAAGAGGGCACCAGAAGTTTGATGAATTTAGGAACATAAATACAAATCTAAAAAAGAAATAGAAACAGTTTTTTTGAGGAGGTAAATCTCATGAGTAAGCTCTGTGCTTTGGTTATCGGCCATAAGAAGAAATCTCCAGGAGCTGTAAATGTGAATAAAAATATTACAGAATTTGATTTTAATGAAGACTTGGCCCTCAGAATTGAAAGAAAGATAGAGAAGACCCAGATTCAAAAGATTTATCGGCGAACTTATAAGCAGTTACCTGATGATATCAATGAACTTGATCCTGATTTTATCGTAAGCTTTCACTGCAATGCCTTTGATACCAATGTCTCAGGAACAGAAGTGCTTTATTATCATAGATCTGAAAAAGGAAAGAGGATGGCGGAGATTCTATTGTCACATCTGGTTGATCATTTAGAATTGACAAATAGGGGAATCAAGCCGAAAACAAGTGAGGATCGAGGAGGTTATCTCTTGCGTTATACCAAAGCTCCATGTGTCATTGCGGAACCCTTCTTTATCGACAATGATGACGATCTTGCAAGAGCTCAGGAAGATATTGATGGATTGGCAGGAACTTATGCAACCGCAATAGATCAAATCTCAGAGGAAGTAGTCTAGTAGTAAGGCTCTATTGAAACTATGATTGATTATTGAGGCGAGTGGAAGTCAAAGGCTATGAAGATCTGGCCTCCTATGGACTGAAAAAGACGCTAATACTGATGATAGTAAAGGAAAGATATTTAGGAGTATGGAAATTTTCTGGGAAGAGAAACATAACCCATAAGAGACATTAAGGGGATAAAAAATCTTAAACAAGAGTAAGGAGGATTAAAGTGAGTGATGACGAAGAAAGAAAGAAATCGAGAGACGCCATGACTTGTACTTTGAGGACACGCGAAGCTGTTAGTGCAGTTGTTCTGAAGGTACTCCAAACAGAAACTGATCAAAACTGGATCACCGAAACCACATACTTCGAGAACGATCTTGGGATAGATGGGATCGCCAGACGAGTGTATTATGCTCCAGTAGCAAGAGCAATCACAAAGGCTGGATGTAGCGTCCGCAGTCTTACTCCAGACCATTTTCAAGCGGCGAATACTGTCAAAGATATCGTCACTGCTGTTTGGGCTTCTGTCAAGGCAGACTTATGAGTTTTATGAGGTGAGCAATGTTTAGGTACATAATGATCAAGTGGTCAATTGCCATTTTTTTTGGAACTTATTTGACGATCCTTGCATCAGGTCCTGTTGCATTTTGCGAGGAAAAGCCTGACAATATTTTCGACAAGCTTAGTAAAGCTGGATTCAGCTTGTCGCGTGCTTTAGCAGGCCCAGGCAAGGGCGAGGCAGCGGCTTTTTCGTATCTTAAAACATTTGGTGACGATTCAGTATACTCGGCAGATTTTGCCTTAAGCTGGCGTGGCAAGGTTTATGAGACTCCTGATTTCCGTGCAGTCTACAGCATGCAAGTATCCGTAGAAAGCAGTCTAACCAGTAAAGAGTCAGAAAACGAGGACGTGCTAAAGTTTAGTGTGTCTCTGGTCCAAGACTTGACCGACATTGGACCGTTCGATGGCATTTATGCGCGTTATGCGCTGAAGCATGAAAGTGATCAGGATTTTGATACGCAGAAGGTCATCGTCGAGTTCGAGCTCACACCGACAATGAGGGCACTCGCAATGGGCTTCGGACTCCCCAAGCCTAGGGGTGGACAGAGTACGACTGGACGGGCTTTGCTTCCAACTATTCAGTTCCGATGGCGGCCGTTCTTCGGCCTTGAAGGTGGCACTACGTTGAAAGAAGGCGACTCGTCTGAAAAAGAGGATGCTGTGCTAAGGCTCTCAGTCAGGGTGCGAGCGGAAGTGTTTCTAAACTTTATAAATCAGATTCTGGGCATCCAAGCAGGCATTATATTTCTCGATAACACCTTTAAATATCTTCCGCTAGAAGACGATGAAAAGACTCACAACTTCATTATTGCAGGCTTTGAGCTGCGCCTCTCGAAAAATATAAGCGTCGGCCTTACCTACAAGAATGGTGAAGCGGCGCCGGACTTTAAAGATATTGAAACCTTTGGGGCCAACATCGGGATTCGCTTCTAGTGGTTTGTGAGTGCAACGTCCCTACAGCTTGTCAATATCGGAATATGTGATGTGACTGTGCTAGTGAATATATTTTAAATTTTTTCTGTAAAATAAGAGGTTTTATTCTTCCTTCTATGATAATCATCAAGAAGTTTAAGCCGACCGGAAGCCAAAGACCCTAAAGCCCTGACTTCCCGAAATTGAAAAAGACAGTGGAGCTGAAAAAGTACCTCATAGAAGTAGACGAATGATTGGGACAGGAATTCTCATGGAGAATAATAAATGTTTAACGATTTGATAGAATTAGGGAAACTAATCGGTGGTAAGAGATTTTTAGGGATAATTATAGGAGGATTTCTAGTAGGTTTATTCATTTATCTGTTTTCAAAATACCAGAATTTTTTAGATAAGAAACGTATGAAAGAAGAAAAAGAAGGAGAGAGAGAGATAAAAGAAGCTAGGGAATATATACTCGGAACAGCCGAAAGAGAAAAAGAAGTTAAGAAACTACTTCAAGCAGAAGAAAAGGAGGAGCATAAAATAGGAGAGTCAGGTTCAAAAAGATGCCCTCAGTGTGGATTAATTAATCCCGCTTCTGCTATTAAATGTGACTGCGGATATTTATTTAAATATTGAGGCGAGTAGAAGCCAGAGACCCTAAAGCCCTGGCTTCCCTTTGATTGAAATGACGCAGTGCAAATCAGCGTCTCATTGGGAGAGACGCTTTAGATTTATAGATTTCTCATTAAAAAAAATAAGGAGGAAAAAATGAAAAACAAAATTTTCATTGGTGTATTTATTTGTTTTTTTCTTTTATTTTTGACTTATTGCAAGAAGTCACCAACAACCCCAGATCTTCCAAAGACTTTACCAGTTATTAATAGTTTTACTGCGACTCCGTCTACAATAGCAAGCGGTTCGTCCTCGAAATTAGAATGGAACACAACGAATGCTGATTCAGTAAATATTGATAATGGAGTTGGAGGAGTAAGTACTTCTGGCATAAAATATGTTTACCCAGAAGTGACAACTACTTACACAATAACTGCAACAAACTCAAGCGGTTCAAAAACAGCAACGTGCACTGTGGAGGTAAAAGCAGCGAAGCTAGAGGTAGTTGGAACAATAAAGAGAAAGATGACATCTTATGGTTGCCCAGTATTTGAAGGCTATGTTAAAAACAATGGAGACAACACTGCTTGGAATGCAGCAATCACGATTTATTGTTATGGGAATACTGCTAAGACTATCTTAATTGACACCGCATGGGATTATCTGGCTGACGGAAATGACATTCAACCTGGAGTAAAAACAACTTTTCGTGCAGTTGCTTTTGATTTATCTTCGCATGATCAGATAAAAGCAATCACAATTGAACTTGATTGGCTTGAGAAGGATATATCTGGAATGTCTGTCTCAGATTATGCAAAGCTGAAACAATCACGAAAACGATGGAACGAGGTAAAAATCAAGGAAGCCAGAATGAGGACAAGAAATCGGACTATAAATTTTAAAACTAAATTGTGATTGGAAAAGAAAGCAAAAGAAAAAGCAGAAAAAGAGATTTGGTAATTTTGTATTCCAATATGAGCCAACCGTAAGCCAAAGACCCTAAAGCCCTGGCTTCCCTTGGGAAATAAGACAGAGGAGCGAGTCGGTACATCAAAAAGATTGTCGGTTTTGATTTTAAATGAGAAAAACTAATAATTTTGTTTTTATAATAGTTGCTATTTTTTTATGTGGATATACTTTCGTTCAAAACAGAGGGAGTGAAAAAATGAATAAGTCTGGATATTTTGGCACAGTAAGAATAATCACTTCGTACAGTTATGGTTTAGTTTTAGCTGTTGACGGAAAAGGTTTTCCTTATGGTTTGGATAAAGACAAAATTGATGAAATTATTGCTGATAAAGAAAAGAAGAAGCTTATGTATCATCAAAAATTATTTAAAGTCGGTAAAAACCTTGCTGTTGCCTTTGGTGGTCAATTGATTAGAAATTATAGTTCTATAAAATTGCCTGAGCATCTCATTGAAATTTTTTTTAAAACATATCATATTAATGAAAACCATAATCTCAAAATTAATGAGGTTGCTCAAAAATTACTTAATTTTTTAAAGAATAATTATTATTCTCAACCAAAAGAATATTGGAAAAATGAGACGAGTGTTTTTTTAGCTGGGTATGATGAAAATGAGCCTAAAGTTTGCATTATCTTGGTAAATTCTTTGAATAACCCATTTGGGGAATTTAAAAATGGGATTGTTTGTTATGAAAAATTCTTTAATGTACTAAAACATGGACCACACTGGAAAGAAGTTGAAGCAAAAAGTAAAGACATTTCAAGAAGATTTTATTTGGTTAAGACAAAAACTGATAAGTATGAGTCCATTAATAGAAAGGATGCAATAAATAGAGATGATGCAATCTATTATTCATTAACAATGATTAAAGAATGCATAAAAATTGAATCAAGCAATAAAGAAAATATGGAGATGGTCATTGACTTTCCAATTCATTATTGCTTTATTGAAAAAAATAAAGCCATAGAAATTAAAGAAATTACTAATTGATTATTTTTCGGCTCATTAGGAAATAGCTGAAGCGAGCAGAAGCCAAATCCCCTAAAGCCCTGGCTTCAAGTTGCGAAAAAGACGGTTAGACCTGATAAGATTGTCTCATAGGATAGAGACGAATGAGGGGAAGGGAGATTCTCTTGGGATTGATATTGATTATAATAAAAAAGAGGGCTTTGGATTGACAATTTCTCTAAAAATATAATAAAGTTCATGTAAGTTAAAAACTTCAAAAAGGAGGGATTAACATGAAACTTAACACTTTATTTATTATCACCGGTATCATTGGCCTTTTCTTTGGTCTCCTCACTCTGCTTATTCCTGGGTCATTTTATTCTTTCTATGGCGGAGAGCTCACTGATCATGGAAAAAATGCAGCACAATTACAGGGAGCTGCCTACCTTGGATATGCCATGCTCCTCTTTTTCGCCACCAGGGCAAAAGATCTTATTGCACGACGAGCCATTGTCATTGGGCTAACCATTCATTTTCTCATCGGTTTAGTTGTATCTCTAAAATTGCAGCTTGCAGGTATTGTGAATGCTTGGGGCTGGTCAACCGTGATTATATTTTTGCTATTAACACTGGGTTATGTGTACTTCTTGATAAAGAAGAGTGCCGATTAAATTAAGCCCTAAAGTCTAAATTATCGAAATTCATTTTGAGGCAACTGGAAGCCAAAGACCCTAGAGCCCTGGCTTTCCGATAGTTAAAAAAGACAGCAGAGCGAATCAGCGTCTCATTGGGAGAGACGCTTTAGATTTATAGATTTCTCATTAAAAAAAAAAGGAGGAAAAAATGAAAAAATCATTGTTTCAAATCACCATGATTATTCCCGTTATCCTATTACTTTGCTTTACTTTTAGTTGCCAACAGCAGGTCGAAGAGGGAAT
>Ga0114930_10003367_pt1 | contig 14017 bp, 13 predicted proteins | sample AnhtaG_FD_87300 | JGI IMG/M metagenome (GOLD analysis project Ga0114930, IMG submission 87300) | Deep subsurface microbial communities from Anholt, Denmark to uncover new lineages of life (NeLLi) - Anholt_01485 metaG | ecosystem: Environmental > Aquatic > Marine > Oceanic > Sediment | place... | reverse complement strand
GTTTTCTGCTAAAGTACACGTCATCTGGTGTAACATTACCCAAGGCCTCATGATAACGTTGGCTGTTGTACCACGCAACAAATCGCTTGATTTCTCTTTCCAGCTGTTCCAGCTACGTCCACACATGTCAACACACCAGTTCCTAAATTGACCTGTGATACCGCTCAATCTTGCCATTGGTCTGCGGGTAATAAGGAGATGTTAAGATATGTCCTAACCCCTTTTGCTCGAGATATGTCCCAAAGGCAGCTTTGATTAGTGCCGAGCTACGGTCCGTGAGAAGCTGGGGTCTTTCTTCCATGGACACATTCTTCATCCCAGTCGCTTCAAAGGCATGTTCAACCACATTACTGAAGACCACAGATCTGTCAAAATCTTTTGGGGCGGTACCACCAGCCTATGAGGCCAGTGCGCGCACACGAAAGTCACCCTTCCCACGAGCTGCAAAACGCCATAATTTTTCGATAAATTCGTGTCTCCAAAATGTCTCCACAAATGTCAATTCTTGCGAATTATGAAGCCGTCAAACGTTGGATTCTTGCCGAAAAATGAATATTATTGAAAAATTTTCAGCAATTTTCGGATTCAATGTCCTTTTTTAGTGCCGCAAACAAAAAAGGCTGGCAGTACCTTAAGTTGTCAGCCCTTTGACTATTATTAGAATCGCACACATTTACCGTCCCGTTCGTTCCAGCTAATTCTCTACCACAACTGATACGGTATACCAAGGCATGCTGGTGGGTAAGCATTTCACGAGCGGTGGAACAAGTCGGTTTTGGGTCACTCCACCTCTTTAGTGACCACCTGAAGGATTTCCTTTTCCCGTCGTTGCAACAGGTCGCCGAGCGGGACCAGACTGAGCCGATAAAAGAAGGCAAGGAGTACCAACAATACAGCCGAGAGGAAGAAGTTTGTCGGAGCGGCCTTTAGCCAACCTAGGCTGGACAATAACAGTCCCAAGGCCGGCACAAGGAATATCGGAACCATGGCCGTTGGGAACAACAAACGTGACACAAAGATCAGGAGTTTTGTTTTTGTTGAAGATTTGGTAGGTTTGAGCGACCCGGGGGCAATGTGGTAAGGAACGAGTACGGACAGAAGATTTCCCACTATACTGAGCAGCAAGAAGGCCGCCACCAACTGCAAACTGGCGGCAAGGACATAAACGAACGGTATGCGGAGGGCGAACTTAACGAGCACGATTAAGGTTAATCCTATTACGCCTGCAACTGGTAGCAATGCGAGGTTCTTTCCCAGCAAGATCTGTCTTCGCGGCACAGGAGACAGCACGAGCGTGCGAAATCCGGCCCGGTCAAAGCCAAACTGATTGAACATAAGTTGACTCATGCCAAGGAACGTAAACGCGACAGCACCAGTAGCGATGAACGGTTTGAGGTTCTCGCTGAGTGTGTCCGAACGCCGCACGAAAATAATCACTCCAAAAAGCAGCATCATAATTATATTGGTCGCCAATGCTATCTTCACTTCAGGTGCCCGTATTAAGGAACGAAAGAAGGCCAGCGCCGATGCCGCGGCTTCTTCCGGAATACCAGGCAGCTGCCTCTCAAGGAGATTCCTCCGGCTAGCAGCGACCTTTTCGGCTTTCGGTTTTTGTGTGATACTCTTATCAAACAATTGTCCTTGATAGAAACGAAGTGTTGACCGATAGGCCCGCCATAAACCAAATCCACCAATGCCGAACGCGCCGGCTGCACCCAAGACTGCGGGCCAGACATTTTCCTGAGCCAGTGACATCGCTCCGTTGCCTACCCATAAGAAAGGCACATAATTGTGTGCCAACAATAATACACGGGGTAGGGGCTTTTTGTCTGGGCTGCCGGGGCGAGTTGTTGTCTGTTCGTCTGCCGGCGCCGATTGGGTAGTGTCGGATCCATGCCGTTTGCGATCTTGCCGGAGATTCCCAATCAGATACGGAAGCTGGCTCAGCAGGATAAATGTAAATGTGACCCCAGCGATAATAGCACGCCGCCGCCGCTTGTTCATCATGAGCGTAATCAGCCATCCACGCAGGCAATACGTCCACGCGCTGATCATGAAGACAAAACCCAGCACCAACGGTAACAGCCCAATCATAAATCCACCCCTGCTCAGGATCAATCCCACACAAAGGCCCAGCGTCCAGGGCAGAAACAGAATGATACTAAAGGCCAGATGTGACGCGAGGTAGTTCACTATGAAAATGTCTCTCAGCGAGATCGGCAGATGCAGCATCCGGCTGATGTCGATCGTCTCCGAACGCTGGATCTCCGAAACCATTCCGATCATCCAGGCAAGCAGAAACAGACCAATGAAAACATCCCACGCGAGAAGCAAACGCAGAGGCGACGCTTCTGCCAGCACAAAGAAACCGACCAGCACTCCGGCAACGCCACTCACGATCCCTAAGACAAGAACAGCCACGGCCACGATCATTGTCAGCACGGCATTAAAAAGCCCACCGCGCGACCATTGATTTCGAGTCAGGCGCCAGCGCAGCCAGACGATTGTGTGTAATTGACTCCAGTTCATCTAATCCTCCAGCCAACTCAGCATTTGCCGCTCGACATGGTCGCAACCAACGGCCTCCAGGAACCGTTCCTCCAGTGAGCCACTTCCGCGAGTCTCGTCCATAGTGGCCTGATGCACCAGCTTACCCTCGGCAATAATCCCGACGTCCGTGCAGAGCCTTTCCACAATCTCCAAAACATGCGATGTCAGGAATACAGTCGCGCCGCGCTTCACGCAACGTTTCAACGTGTCTCGCAGCACGCGAGAGGCCACCGCATCGACGCCCTCAAACGGCTCATCGAGGAACAGCAGGTCCGGATTCGGAATCAGTGCCGCCGCTACGGTGAGTTTCTTCTTCATCCCGTGTGAATATTCGAGGGTTAGTTTCTTCTCCATATTATCCAGGTTCATCATAGCCAACAGTTCCTGGCAGCGTTCGCGCACCGTCGCCATGGGCAGCCGATACATGCGTCCGATGAATGTGAGATACTCATGCGCCGTCAGATTATCAAACAAAGCCAGTTCCTCCGGCACAACCCCAACGCGCCGCTTGATCTCCCTGGCTTTGTTGATATTGCTCGTGTCTGCGCCCAAGATGCGCATTGTGCCACGTGTGGGTGCAAGCAAACCCGTGAGCATTTTGATTGTGGTGGATTTGCCCGCGCCGTTGGGACCGAGAAAACCATAGAACTTTCCGGCTTCCACACACAAATCAAGACTGTCAACAGCACAAAGATCGCCAAAGCAACGGGTCAATCCATTGGTTTCAATAGCTAGAGTCATATGGCTGTTAAGTCTATTATCCTAAGGTTAGAAAAGCAAGAGCCTTTTCAAGTCCATGAAGGGAAATGCTCTGGTTGTAATCTCTGCAATTCCTCCCGCCATGGCGATAGCACCCAGCCACTCGATGTGCCAACGGTCGTTTCATATCAGAATGATGGGATAGGAGAAGAGATTACCTTGTTAGAGAGAAAACCATAAAGTATTTGAATAGAAAGACCTTGTCCGTTAGACTACTAAGTACTCGTTGAAGTGTTGCCGCTGTTATAATAAATCATTCTGGAGGTAGCCTATGTCAACGATCACGAAAAAAGAACTTATCGACCGAATTACAGAAAACACTCAGGCTAAGCGTTTGTTGGTTAAAGCTACAATTCAGAATTTCCTCGACGAACTCATCTCCGAGCTTGGCAAAGGTAACCGCTCGGAGTTTCGCGACTTTGGTGTCTTCGAAGTCAAAGAACGAGCAGCAAGAACTGCACAGAATCCTAAAACTTTGGAGAAAATCCAAGTCCCAGCAAAACGGACAGTGAAGTTCAAGATGGGGCGTATTATGAGGGAGAGGCTGAACGCGAAGGGTGTAAAGCGGTGAGCAGTTTTACCGGCATCAATTGGTTGTTAGCCGAGTGCCCCCTTGTTCCTTATGTTTTTGGGCCGCCCAGGTCTCTTCAACGAATTGCTCTTCGGCATGGATTTGGGGGGGGGTTGCGTGGTGAGGATTCCAACTACTCGAATGCTCGTATTCTCTCCTACTCATTTCTTGCCTTCCAATCCATATGCTATCGGGCCATACCGCCTCAGAAGGTTATCCAACTCCACTTGAGTGATAGGAATCATGCTGCAGTGCTTGGCCCCTTCGGGTGTCCTTACTGAGATCTTCGTATAGTGAGCAAAATCAGACGTTTCCCAGGCCTCTAAAGGGCTGCGAAAGGGGTCACCGTAGATGTACCATTTGTCTTCTCCGATCAATCGTATCGCCTCGGGACCTTCTGTCGGCCTTGTCTGATCTGGAAATATATCCTTACCATAACCGTCTTTCCCAAAGCTGTCCTTCTTTGGGTCAAGACTTGTTGATGTCGATAGCCGATTACCCATCCGATCATCCACATCGCCAGGCTTGTGGAATCCATAGTACGTTCCCTTGTGCTGGACAATTGTCAGATCAATGTCATGAATCCCAATGTCATAGTAGACCGCTGATCGTGCTGGCGTGATGTCTGTCCAATCTTTCGTAGTCACGTAGTGGATCGCATTGTGACCGTTATGGATGGAGGCCCAGAACACATAAAACAGCTTTTCTGACGAAGAATAAAAGTATTCCGGGGCCCAGGCGCGCTTCTTCGCGTCATCGACAACTTTGATGGGGCCGCCGGTCCAATGGATCAGATCAGTAGACACCCAATGAAAGATCACTGGATGGTCCCACTCCTTTGTGTGGACCAGGTGGAATTTGCCCTCGACTCTATTGAGGAATGGATCGCGCAATCTCACCTTTGAGTCAAAAACGGGCTTTCCATTATTCAGAGCCGTCCAGTTCCGTGCGTTCGGGCTTATGGCGTAGAACAGCTTTTCCTCTGGACCAAAATAGGCCATCAGATATGCGCTGTACTCCGGGTTTCCTGCCTTACGAGGCTGATCAGCCTGCCCGACAACTACCGTCGATCCAACCACTACTAGCATCAATAAGACATATCTCACAATCCACGCCCTCATAGTATTTGAACTTTGCCAATGAATTAAGTCTGACGCATACAAAGGAATCGCTCGTTTCTCAAGCACGCCTAGCTTCTACGAAGTCAATAAACGTTTTCTTAATTACCCAAGCCACCCATTGCTCTGAGGATCCATAAGCTTTAACTACTATTCCCTCCGTCCCGTCACGCTTCTTCGATGATATCTAATCCTAAGGCCTTGCCGAATTCTGCAAGCGGCTCCTTGACGTCGCCGTAGACGGTCACTCGATGCCAGCCAAACCGGTCCCACTGGTCGAATAACTTGCCGATATCGCCACGGACTTCGGCGACCAGCTTGGTGCGGCACCCGTATTCGCTGTCGAGGTTACCAACTGTCTTAGCCTGATGGATGATTAGCTTCTTTTGCCCCGAGTTCGTGCGAAAGGATGTCGTCATATAACCAGAGGGCAAGAATGATTGGCCACAGGCTCCGCGCGGGTCACGGTTGTGAAGCGTGCGAATCCTAAAGCTGTTGTGCTCACCTTCAGGACCGAACACCTTGGTCGTGGCCACGCAGTGAGCATAAACGATCTGATTCTTCGAGGTATCAAGCGCCGGGTCAGACACGTAACCAGGTCGGCCTGTAAGAATCCTGGCCATCAGCATACTGAGCATATCGTCGGGCATTGCCTCGCAGACTCCCTGCCCGCCATCGTTCAGAATCTGTATGAAACCGAGGCAGGGATAGGCTGCAAGCTGGCCGGCGGCAAATCCTCCGAGGCAATTCATGGTCACGTTGTCTGTCCCGTGTTTCTTGAGTAACTCTAACATAGCGAGGTAGAGAGCACCTGCCTTGTGGATCGCTTCAGCTTCAGGCTCTACCACCTTGTCGGCCTGCTGAGACAAGTGGCTTGCCCATTCCACGGCTTGGTCGCGATCGACCTTTTCATAGAAAGCTTGTAATTCGCTAAAGTCAATGTAGTGCCCCTTGGTGCCGAGAAAGTTCTGCTCCTGGTCTGCTTTGCCGCACCCTACTATCAGAAACCGCGCTTCGCGGAAGCGCTTGACACACTCGCTGATGTCAGTCTGGATCACGGGATCTTCGGCACACTCCATACTGCCTGGAGTTGCAAAGGTCTCCCGATAAACCCGTTCGCACTGCCGCGCGAACGAGACGGGCGTAACGCCGGGCCTGCGAACGTTGGCAAACTGACGGGCAACTGCCACAAGATCGCTGAGTCGGGTTGTGGACACGGCAACTGCAGGGATCCCACGACTACACAACTCACTGTAGCCAGTCAGAAATACGCCAGAGCCCCCAAGGAATTCGTCGGCCAAGACCATCGGCTTGCCTATGTCCCCAATCTCTATGATTGGCTTACGCAAGGCCCAATCCAGCGTCATCGCGTAGACCAAGTATCCATCGACAGTGTCCTTCTGAGCAATTGCTTTCTGAATGTCTTTCGGATTTTCGACGGTGATTGGGATGAACCCGATCTCGGGACACCCTTCGCTCAGCAACGCAAGGATTTCTTGCTGACGGGTCTTGGTATCAAAGCCCGGATACGGCCAAATCTCTCTGATCTTCGTATTTGCCAAAAAGACCGTCGCAATGCGTATCCCCCTTGTTTTGTCATCGGCAGCCCTTGCGAACGACGTGAGCCCGCCAAGAGTTGTCGCCGCAGCCACCCCGAAGCTCTTAAGGAAACGCCGGCGATCGATAGCCGTGTGGCAACCATGACAGGCATAACGAGCATGGCATTGGCACATTTGACTTCTCCTTTTTTCGGTCGGTACTCCCCCATCCGGCACTCGTGGGACCGATCCACGATCGCCACACCGTAGAGTATAGCCGAACGTACAATCGTTTCAAGAAATACTTCCGATTCCCCACGGAAACCTTGCTTCACAGCTCCCCCTGCCTCGGCGTGTGTCGATGCGGCTCTTACGAAAGAATCTTCAACTGTATGTTTAGAGTGTTTCTGTCATTGTTGCTTTTGCCTTTGAGAAACTGATGTAGACCCTTGAAATTATATTAGGTTTAGCTACATAATACATCTTCGGGCCCCCTTTAATGGTATTTGGAAAGGAAACGCAAAGAAAATGGCCTACCTAAACCTAAAGAACACGAAGGAGTTAACCATGCAGGATCATAATCACGTCGAAGCAACCTACACTCTCGACCGACGAACTTTCCTGGCTACAATAGGTGCCATATGCAGTGCGTTGGCAGTTCCGTTGCTGGAGACAGATGCTGCCGAGAGCAAGCGACTGGCACCAAGGAAAAAGGAAGGTGCTACTGTTCGGGCAGCATTTCTTTATCCCCCATCAACAACATTTTCCGATGACCCAGATGGCTGGTGGAGTTGGCCTGGCAATGAATTCGATGCTGAAGGGCGCCAGAAAAGCTATACCGCGGCACTGAAAGAGATTGAAAAGCGTCTTGGAATGAAGATTATCACGGAGAACCGATCAGTTGCCAATAACGTAGACGCCCAACGGTTAATCAGGGAAATCGAGACGACTCATCCCAATGGTCTGCTCTTGATTATGTTCTACAACCGAAGTCTGTCTCAAGCTGATATGCTCTTGGATGCGGCACAGAAACTCAGCATACCTGTTGTTTTTTTCATCGGGCTTGGTGTCAAGCATGGTTCGGTCAATCACTATCGCCGACCAGGTGTTTACTTCATCCAATCACTCGATAATCTCGAAGCTATCGAATACGGCATGCGGATGATTAACACTCGGAAGCACCTGAAACAATCTCTTATTCTGAGCATTACGGAAGCAGACAAGCCACGTGAAAGTACTGAGCAGTTCTTCGGGATTAAGGTCCGGGTGATTCCATTTTCACGTTATTCTGACCTGTTCCATAAAGTCAAGATCAAAGCTGCAGTTCAAGATTTGATGAAAAAGATCACCAGCAGAGCCAAGAAGATACGAGGCGTTAATCGCAAAAGCTTGGAAAACGCTATGCGGGCCCATCATGCGCTCACGGAGTTGTTACGTATTGAGAATGCTGATGGTCTAACGATGAACTGCCTGCGTCGGGGAATGCTCAAACCATGTGTGAGCTTTTCTCTTCTTAACAGTGGGCTCGTCCCGGCTGCCTGTGAGAATGATTTGCCAGCAGCCTATACTCAACTGCTCGGACAACTCCTCATTAGACGCCCAGGCTTTCAACATAATCCATGCTATGAAACTGAAAGAAACCATTACTACGCCTCGCACTGCACGTGTGCCACCAAAATCTACGGCCCAGACGGACCTGAACCGGATTACCTTTTGCGCCGCTTCGCACACACCAACGAGGGAAGCTGTGCCATTCAAGTGTTCTGGAACTCAGGAGATCCAGTAACTATGGCCAAGTATTATCCCGGTGAGAAGCCAAAGTTGGATGTCTATTCGGGCCGTGTAGTCAAATCGCACCAGATGCCTCCCGCTGCCGGATGTACGACGAACGTGGAAATTGAGATTACCGACCGCTCTGATGCGTGTATGGTCAAGGGGCATCACAATCTGTTGTTCTGTGGTGATTTCTCTCGACAGTTCAGATTGTTCGCTCAACTGTACAAAATGGAATTAGCTGATACAGGATACACAGGTCCGCCACTAGTCCAGGCTTAAGCGTCGCGGCAAGCGAGCCTTCCAATCGCCCGGTCTTTTTCATAAGGACTGATACGGCTGCGTCCAACCGCATCTTTCAGAGTGGCAATTGTCTTGTCATAGGTCTCCCGGTCAACAGGATATGGTGTCGCATCTTTTCCACCATGGGCAAACGAATATCGAGCAGGGTCCTCGTAGGAAGGCTCGGCCCCATAGATGACTTCCCCAACAAGTGCCAAAGCGCGAATAGTCTTTGCTCCGACACCCTGAATGGCTAACAGCTTTTCATAATTCTCAGGCTGTATATCACAGACGAGTTGTAGAATTTTCTCTAAATAACGGCTCTTTGAAAAGTCTTCATTTACAACTGGATGCCATTTGAACTCAGTATCTTCCAATTTCAATAGGGTCAACTGCTCCCTTTGGTATTTCATGCTAACCATTTTGCTTAGACTGGATGAGTGCTTCCGCAGAATCTCGATATCTTTCATTAATGAGCGATAACCTGATGATACAAATTCAACGCTAAGTTGTCTTGTGTTTTCACTATCACGAGCAGTAAGGTTCAATAATCGCTGTTGCTTAACAGGAGCGACAATACCTGTATGAGGTTCACAGACGAGGTCTTGAATATTCTCTGAAAACCAATGATAGCGCCTTGCCGAGGCATCGGTTGCATTCATGCCCTGTTGGACTACTGCCCAGCTGCCGTTTTTCGAAAAGAGCAGACTATGGTGATAGATCTGATAACCATCCTGGACAAGAGAATTGTCTACCTTAGCACTCATTCGGGAATTGTACACCAGATTGTCAACACACTCGCCGGGTAAACTCAGCTTGTCTCCCCAAGAAGTAATTTCTTCGGGTGTTTTCCGAGAGGTCTTGCCTTTTCCGCCACAGATGAATATACCCAGTTCTTTCTCCCGGCCTCGAATCGCTTCCTTTAAGGCGGCAGTCAGTATCGTCGTCAGGCCGGACGCATTCCAGTCAAAGGCCAGTACTGTGCCTAACGATTGGAACCACACAGGGTCTGCTATTCTCCGGATAAACTCATTCGGGCCAAACTCCTCTACGAGTACCCGTGTCATTTCCCTACCCAGCTTGACCATCCTCTGAAACAACCATCTTGGACAGGTGCCTGTATCTAAAGTAAATGTAGCGATTCCTCTTTGCATATCTATATTTTAGCCAAATCTTTCACATAAAACAAATGCCCTGCACACCTACAATCTGAAGCTCCAAAACCAGGCATAGTCGGTTCAAACATGCTGCTGAGTTTCTTTGCTAATTGACATTCGAACTCTCGCGGTCCGGGAATGGTAATCGCCCCGAGCATCTCCGTCTTGGCTGATAGATAATCAATATGCCAACGCAGAGTCTTTTTCTTCCTGTTGTGACGTTCAATTCGTGCTGATAGATTCCGTTGAGCACTTCCCACATAGAAGTACACTCCCTGGTGAAAACGAAACCTTCCGAGTTGGCATATCTGAATTTTCCGATCCTTCGGCATATAAAATACTGCAATGTATACTCCGGCATCCAAACTCATTATTCCAATTAACTCCCTCGCAATTCTATACAAGGCATAAAAAACCCGACTCATTCATCCATAGAGCGATGCGATACAGCATCCTCATCGACCCAGTCTTCCTCCTCCCAACTCATGCCTTTCCGTCCCGGTACTTTACGAGTTGGCCCCGCCTTATAGAATGAGCACGACTTCGGCCCATAGCAGAATGTCTCGTAACGATACCGTTTGTTAGAGGGATTCCACTGGTCAATAATCATTTCAACTGCCATACGACAGCCCCATATACAGCTTTGGCACTTCGTGGTGTACGTGCGAGCGTCAAGCCGCCGATGGCCTCTTGCCCTATAGGTATCAAGTTCTGGTGGGATGCCAAGCCATGGAGGCGGCTCAGATTGTTTTCCCTCAAAACGTTCTACAACACTCAGGCTGCTGGTCTTATAAAAATCGATGGCTTCTGTTCGGGTGTCCATCACAGGATGGGACTTGCCGCTGGCTGTATCACCGGCCCTAAACTGATGCTTTGCCTGCGCTGCTTTCCCAATTCCAATGAGAAACTCTCTACTATCATCACCAATTGTGCCCTGGACTCGTAGCGAATAGCCGAGGTAAGCATGATTGCGTTGATCGAACGACCGGATTAGCCTAATTCTTGGCTGGACAGAGATTACTCTTCCATGCCAGGATAACTTATCTGACTTCATATTTCTAATTGAAGTGCCATCCATATTATCCACACCATCAGTACCTGTTAACTCGCACCTTTAAGTAATTCAATCATATCTTTCCTTTGTCAGACTCGCGTCCAATTTCTCTTCGATTAAAAGACATCCTATTCATCATTCTATTTTCTGATAGCCTGTCGTCAACACATCTTCTCTTCCTATCCCTCGCCATCGACCTGTACCATTGCCGCCTAAACCACTTTTCCGTTTTCGTCCGTTTTCTCGTTGGAACAACACCGAGCTTAATCTTATCCACTGCCCGCTCAATTTCAGCCTGCCATTTGTGCTGCATTAGCATAGCGAGCTGAGTATCTCTGCCAATTTCTGATTGTTTTTCAAGCATTGGTATCACCGCATAAGAGCGACTCTTCAAAGACCGAGAGTCGCTCTGTTTGCTATATTTAGTAGGTTAGTTTCAAGGAGCGGGAGTGCAAAGCGCGCCGGACATTGAATACGTTCACAATTTTTGTGATTTTTGTAAAGCCTTGGTTCTATAGAGCTTACGAATCGGGAATTTTTTCGAATTGGCAGATAACGGGCCGTCCAGTTGTAGGAGGGTTGTATTCAATTATCACTGCAATGGCAGGCGTTTACACCCAGTCACTAATTGTCTTCTAAATTCAGAATGGATACCAGCGGACGTTGAAAATGATTACAAATTTCATTTTTCCATGACTTGCTAATAATACAGAATTTATGAAATGGACACTTTTGTAGAATTGTCAGTAACATGCATTAGATGCTTCGGTAGTACCGGTTGTTAGTAACCACGCCTGCCACGACCACCGCCAGAATCACCTCGTCTACCTCCATCGGCACGACCTCCGCTGCCAAAACTACTTCTCTTGTGTCTTCCGCCACGAGGTTTTCTTTTCGTCCGAGCCTTTTCGGCATTAATCTTCTGCCCTTTCAAATCCTTGCCATTTATCTTTTCGATGGCATTTTGGGCCTCGTTCATCGAGGGCATTATTACAAACCCAAATCCTCGTGATTTGCCCGTGACCACGTCCCTTACGATGGTGACGGACCCGACTTGACCAAAGCTTTCAAAAGCTTGACGCAAATTGTCTTCAGTTGTCTCGTCTGATAAATTTCCCACAAAGACTTTCATCACGTTTCCTCAGGTTCTACTAAGAAGGTTTCAATTCAAAAAAACTGAACAACCGGTTAAGCAATTACTATACGGTTAGATACTCTCCTTCCCAGATTTTCTCGGTCAAATCATGCAGCTCTTCGTCATAGTGCTTGAGAACTTCAAAATATTCATTGGATTTCAGAGCTTCTCTGGCGTTATCGTCTTCAGGCTTTGCTTCTTTCGGCAAAACTGAGTTTCTGAAGATTTCATAATGGTCTCTTATGGAGCATGGCATTAGCCAGTTATCTGGCTTTTTCCAATTGTCCAGGCCGTATTCCCTCTGCCATTTCCGACCCTTTTTCATGAAATCGGAGAACATGGCATTAGCTAAGGTTTTTCCGTTCTTGTATAATTCATAGATGTTATCCACGTAGTAGGGAATGAAAGCACAGGGCGTTACATTGCCGTGCCAATCGACATAAGCGTATCCACCACTTCTTCCATAGGCGATACAGCCTCTGGCAAGTACGCCGCTGTTCCAAAAATCAGCCAGACAATATTTCTTTTCACCTAATAGTTTCTCCCATTTTCTATACAGCTTGAGTCTCTCTTTGGGATTCACCATCAAATCAAGCTCATCTTTACCTCTGCCAATCGGCATCAGTTGGAATTGCCACATATAACAGGCCCCAAGCTCCTTGAAGTAGAAGTCGTAAAATTCATCTCCCAGCAATACGTCGATGTTTTTGCTTGTTGCAGTTACTGAAATTCCAAAAGGAACGCCTTCATCTCTTAAGTGCTCAGTTGCCATGAGGATTTTCTTGAACGTGCCGGTTCCTCTTCTTTGGTCTGTTTGCTCTTTGAAGCCTTCGACGGAAATTGCAGGGGTTACATTTGCAGATTCGGCAAGTCTTCGAGCAACTTCCTCATTAATCACTGTGCCGTTGGTGTATATGAGGAAGAGCATGTCGTCATATTTTTTGTAGATATCGAGCAGGGTCTTGCCTTTGCTTTTGTACATAAAAGGCTCACCCCCACTGATCGTTATGAACCTGCCACCGAACAGGTCATGAACCTCGCGGACCACTCTATCGACGATCGGATAAGGTATCGTGGCAGCGGTATCTGCTCCTGAAGCTGCGTAACAACCGATGCACTTCAGATTACATTTTTGTGTGGGAGAGAAAACAATGAAGGTTGGAGGTAACTCCCCGTGTTTTTCTTTGAATCTTTCAACAGCTTGATTGTAGCTTTGGTCTTTACGAATGAGGTTATTTTGAACAAGTACTTCGGCGATTTTCTCGATAATTTTGCCTGAGACGTAGCCCTTATCTATATTTTCGTTGACGCAGTGCAGCATCGCCGATAAGAACTGATATCTCTTTATCTGCACTTGTCGCAAATCTTTCGAATCGTCAACAACTATTTTCTTATAGATGTAATCGTCGAATCTCTTTGCTAGCAGCTTCCTAAGGTGTTTATGATTTACCATCTTTTTCAGTGTGGACGATATGATTTCCGGTTTCATTTTTCAATTCCCTTCCAACATATCAAGACAACTGAGATGATTCACCGAAAAATGCCTTTGCTGCGACAGCAATTATGGCGCAGACTCGAACTTCTTGCAAGAAAAAATTCTTAAGCTTAAGACTTTTACCCTAAGCTTTTTCCCCGTCTTAGCCGAAGGATAGAATATTGTCGAATGGTTCCCTAACTGTTTTTTTACAGATACCCTTTTGAAACCGGTCATTGAATACGTTACCACTTTTTCTGGCCTTTATAAACCCTTGACATTAATTCACTTATGAAATTGGCATTTTTTCGAATCAGCAGATAATGGATTGTTGGGTTGTAGAAAATATGGAACGACCGACCCCCTGATTGCAAAGGTCGTCATAAGTCGATAAAGCTTATGCGACAAGGTGGTGCGTTGCCACCAGCAATCGCGGGTTATTGCCTTGCGGTAACAGAGCCGCATACAATCGAAAGGAGCCGATCGTTCCGGAACCTTTTCGTGCCCTCTTTTGGAGTGGTTCCATTAAGGAGTTCCAAACCAGTTCCGTCCAACAGCCTCCAGTTCGGGCAATCGTCCCGAAGTTGCCATAAAATAGCTGGGGCC
>Ga0114930_10003366_pt1 | contig 14028 bp, 13 predicted proteins | sample AnhtaG_FD_87300 | JGI IMG/M metagenome (GOLD analysis project Ga0114930, IMG submission 87300) | Deep subsurface microbial communities from Anholt, Denmark to uncover new lineages of life (NeLLi) - Anholt_01485 metaG | ecosystem: Environmental > Aquatic > Marine > Oceanic > Sediment | place... | reverse complement strand
AAGTGTTGGGAAAACCTACAAGATTCCTTGGTTTTTCTTTTTTAATCTTTGCATTATTCCAGTATTCCATTATTCCATGACTCCGGGAAAACTCTAAGATAGCATGCACCATGAGCCCCTTTTAGGGTTAAATCAAAGCCACCTCCTCTTGGCGTGCATCTTCACTTCCCTGGAGGGTTGAGCAATACCCTAAATTCCTCCCCGGCTACTTCTTCTGCCTTGACGGAATAATTTCTACTTTGGGCAAGCCGGTATACGTTCTCTTTTGAAACTACAGTTTCTAATAGAACCGTGATCGGCTCGTTTGGATTTTCCTCAATGGCCTTTTTTGTCTTAACCACAGGTATGGGGCAACTAAAACCCCGCACATCGACCTCAATCATTGCTATTCCCTCCTTTTAATCTTCTTCTTTTACGAACATGCTCAATAAAGCGTGGAAAATGTAGGGTCGGCCTGCCCTGGCGCGAATTGCCTGAAACCTGCTTTTGTCTCTGTAATATTTCGTAAATAGAAGTCGTAGAAATCAAACATTGTAAATCAGGTCTGGGCCAGGGGTTTTATACCCGACCTTAAATTAGGTGGCATATAAAATGCCACCCTACATTTATATGGTGGTTCAGGTTTATAACATACAATAAGTCCACAGGATATTGAGCAATTACTCTTTTACCAATAATACATTTACGGCCTTGATTATAGTCTTAACTTTGTCTCCCTCTTTTATGCCAAGATCATCCAGCGAATCCAGGGTCATTACCGAGGATATTGTGTTATCTGCTGAGATCTCTAATTTTACCTGGCACATTAAGGCGCCTTTCTTAATCTCAACAACCTTTCCTGATAGTTGGTTTCTGGCACCATGCTTCATCGCTATCCTCCTTTTTTTAGACAGGATAAAAGGATTAACAAGATAATTTATATCACGTTCATCCTGTTATCCTGTCAAATATTTTTCCTCTGGTGAACCTTATTGTCCGGAGACTGTTAGCTTTGGGCTGCTACATAACAGACTCCACTCCACTCGCATAGATATTCCTTAAACACCGCCGGAAATTGGGAGATGATTTGCCAGACCTTGGTAGCCGGCGTAGCCTGGGCAAATTTCCCTGCCATGCGATTTGCCCTCGCAGCAATTATGGCCGCCTCATGTAATTCCAGCTCGGCATGGCCAAAAGCAGCCACCAATCCGGTAATGGTGTCACCTGTCCCTCCGATGGCTTCTAATTCAGGTATATTGGGTTCAGTAATTGTATCTATAATCTTGCTATCCTCAACTACATAATCAATTGCCCCCTTGACCAGTAGTAATTTGGCTGCACTCTTAAGTTGGTAGGCAGCATTTACTAACTCAGGCGTCCGGGTTACATCAGTATCAAAAAGATGCCTGCTGATATAAGCAGGATGAGTAGCATCAGGATCGGCCAAAAAGGCAATTTCAGTGGCATCAGGAGTGAATATGTCAAACTTCGAGGCCAATCCTGCTGCCTTGGCTGCATACATCGAGGAGGCATCAGCAATCATGATCGGCTTTTTGGAACACCTTTCCACAGATTCACAAAGACTCCTCATTAAGGCCATATCAGGAAGGCAGTAGTGGAGCACCAGCACATCTGGTGAAAATTCCGGTACCTTTTGGATGAGATACTCATAAATTGACCTGCTTCCCCCACCCTCTCCGATGTCCCCAGCAACCAGAACTTGAGGTGGGTCAAGATTCAAGTATTCTGTGGTAGCTAATGCTGCGCTGATCACAGCAGCAGTACCCTGGGTACAGGGAATCTTGAAATCATTCACGCTCAGAAATTCCCCTTCAAATTTAGCCTCTCCCAGGGTCAGAGGCAAATCTTTTATAGGAACCGTTCCAGAGATAAGCATCGTCATCTTAATTCCCTCCTTTCCCCCAGAGCAGCAGACATTCTTCAAAGGCCCGATCCATCATCAGGGCACATAAGGTAAAGCCAATCTCCTTAGGCCTGGGAGCTTCGGTAAGCTTTTTGTCGATCAGTTGAGCATGAAGATAGGGGATATCAGGGCATCCTCCCCCAGAGGCATTTAAGATTATGCCTGTATTTCTATCAAAGGTGACCTTCATATTGCCTGCCTTAACCATTGTTGCCTCTTTAAAATCGGTCACCTTAACAATCTCTAAAAGCTCTCCACCCCCTTTTAAGGGAACAACCTCGATATATGCTACATCTTTTTGTCTAAATAGCCTCTCTATGCCCATCTGTTCCACCAGATTTATCTCTACCGCTAAATCACAGCCCTTTCTTAAGGTAGGCGGTGGTGCAACCAGCTTAACAACGTAATCCACTTCTTTAAGCACCTTTTCCGCCTTTATTGCCTCCTCTACCTTTTCAAAAAGCAAAAGTCCTCCTCCCTCAAAAGAGCGTTTTTTCTTCCCCTTAAAGATCATTATTTTTTCATCTTTCCCTCATTAAAAGCCCAATAGCTAAACAAAAGATAAGCCCTATAATCACTGCTGCTGGTCCAAAGGCACCAGGGCCTTTAGGGCTTGAGGCCAGAAGGAAGTTATGAGCAAAGCCAGCTCCCACAATAAGGCCAAAAACAGTTATACCGGCATCTGTATCCCCTTCGCTGCTAAGGATTGTCTGGCGTAAGGGGCATCCTCCAAGTAGGGTAGCGGTTAAACCGGCCAGAACCATCCCCAAAAAATTCCAGAGATGACTGGTATGGGCTACCGGTTGGTTCTCAAAGCCCCAATGGTAAAGACCAGAGGCAAAGTTACCCAGCACATAGTTACAGATTATTGCCCCGAAAAAGAAGGCGGCAATCCCGCTGAAAAGGTAATAATCCCTGACCAGCATGATGTCTCTCCAGCCCCCTACAAAGCACATCCTGGTCTTCTGGGCTACGAAACCGACAAAAAGCCCTACCAGGAGAGAAAGAATGAGGGGAGCATGCATTGAGCCCGGCCCTTTTTCGCTAAAGAATAGAAAGTGGGGCTTGAAGATTATCAAAAGAAGCAGTGCACCCATAAATAACGGCATCACCCAGGCCGAGATATTAGATACAATTCCAGCCCGGCCAAGGTTATAACCACCCTTTAAAAATTGAATGCCAATAAATGCTCCCACAATGACTCCCAAAAGAGCAGGAATACCATTAAGGTCACCGCCGGCAAGCCTGATTAATGCCCGGATAGGGCATCCAAGAAAGACCAATGCCCCAATCATGAAAAAGGCGCCCAGAAAAAACCGTATTATAGGAGAGGAACCTCCTCTGGGTCTAAACTCCCTAAAGGCATAGGCAGATATAAAGGCGCCAAGCACAAAACCCATGATTTCAGGCCTCAGGTATTGCACTACCGCGGCCCTATGTAGTCCAAGCCCACCAGTAATATCCCTATAGAAGCAGGCAACGCAGATGCCCATGTTTGCCGGGTTGCCCCACTTGGTCAAAAGGGATGCAAGTGCTCCGAAGGCCAGTCCTCCTAAGATGATCCATGTCCTCGGTGTCCAGAATTGACGTGCCATAAAATATCCTCCTTTCATATTAAAACGCCCCTGTAACTGTTCACCGCGGAGACGCAGAGGACGCAGAGATAAATGATTTTCCCTTTGCCGTTGAGAGGACGGCAAAGGGAAACCTTTCAGCAGCTTCGCTGCTTATGGTTAGGTGGCGGAAAGTAAAAAATAACTCAACCCCTGCCCGCCATCGCGAGCTTAGGCGAGGCGGGCGGGTCAACGATCTCTGTGTCTGCGGTGAATGTTTACATGCCTCTTTGCTTTTAAAGTTACGCTTAATCAACTATTTAAATTTAAGGAATATGTCAAATTCAAAATAGTTATAATTCTTTGTTGATTATAATAGAAATTTATGGTAATTACTCACAACAGTTCATTACATTAAGCAGGTTCCCTCATGAGTTACGATCAATTTAGAAATATTACCATTCAACAGATGGAATCCCTGATCTATCTGGTTGAGGAAGGTAGCTTCAGCCGTGCTGCTAAAAGGGCGTTTCTAACCCAGCCATCCATTACCAAGCACATAAAAAACTTAGAAGAGGCGGTCAACGCCAAGATTGTCACCAGGGAAAATATGGGGATATCTTTAACCCCAGAGGGAAAAATCCTCTATGATTATGCAAGAAGAATTTTAAAGCTAAGAGATGAGACAAAAGAAAAGATTTTAAGGATAAAGGAAAATGAATCAGGAAACATCTTTGTCAGTGCCAGCACCATACCTGCAACATATATCCTACCCCACCTTCTAAATGAGTTTAAAAAGCTTTTTCCTGATATCCGCGCCTATATTCAAGCCAATGACAGTGAAGAAACCCTGGAGATAATCCTGAATAACCAGGCAGAAATAGGATTTATCGGTAAACAGACCCTAAATAAAAGGTTAAATGTTGAACCCTTATGGAAGGACAGGCTTGTTTTAGCTGCACCGGCAGATCATCCCTGGCATAAGAAGGACTATGTAACCCTAAATGAGGTCTCAAAAGAACCCTTTATCATCAGGGAAGGGGGTTCTGCGACCCGGAAAATCCTGGAAGAATACTTACTAAAAAATACTGACAAGAGCCTTTCCAGATTCAATATTGTCTGTGAAATGGGAAGCTCTGAAGCAGTCAAAGAGGCAATCATAGCCGGTCTTGGCACCTCCATTCTTTCTATCCACGCTATCAAACGGGAATTAAAACAGAGGACACTTATTGAGGTACCGATTAAGGACTGCACCATTCAAAGATATTTTTATTTGATTTATAAAAAGCAATTCACTTTATTGCATTATCATAAGCTATTTTTGGAATTTGTAAAAAATTACAAACTCAGCTCTTCTGTGTAAATCTGTGTCCATAGCTTATTTAATAAAGTGGATTGTAGTTATTGGTTGCTAAAAGAAATGGTTCAAAGATTGCTATTATGCTTGATACTTTTTAGTCTCCTCTTTTCTTGTGCTTACCCCAAGACGATAAAAAAGGAAGGCGATAATTCATTTGACCCGCTATCCTCTATTGTCCACCTTTATCGGGGACCTTTAAATCACCTTTCTGCAGTCAGGCGTGGACTTTCTCCCATGTATCCATGCTCCTCAAGTTATAGCCTCCAATGCCTCAAGAAGCATGGCCCATTTATTGGATGGATGATGACCTGTGACAGGCTTATGAGATCTGGTCGTGATGAATTAGATTTATCGCCTTGGGTTAAAATTAATGGGAAATGGTGGTGTTATGATCCTGTAGAAAACAACGACTTTTGGTGGTATAAAAAGTAAATATTTACCTTTTATGGATATTGAGGCTTTATCGCCTTATATAATTTTATAACAGCAAGTAGAATGCCGCCGATAAGAATTATCGAGGCCCCGGACGGAAATTCAATGAAGTAGGAGACAAAAAGGCCTGCCCAGCAAATCGCTATACCTAACAGAATTGAAATCATCATGATCCGTCTAAAATTCATGGATAAATCTTCTGCAATAGCCACAGGAATGGTTAGCAAGGCAATCACAAGAATGATACCCACAACCTGAATCAGTGTTATAATAGAAAGGCCTATCAAGAGCAAAAGCCCAATATTTAAATATCTTACTGGTAGCTTCATTGCCTTTGCATATTCTTCATCAAAGGCAATTGACACAAAGCCTTTGTAAAATATTAAAACCGATAGCGTCACAAATAAGACCAGAATAAACATTATGAAAATATCCGAGCGTGGTACTGTTAGGATATTACCGAAGAGGAAGGTCATCAGATCAGGAGCATATCCAGGGGTGAGATGGATAAAGACAATTCCGATCGCCATACCCATGGCCCATAATATACCAATAAGCAAATCGCTTTTATCTGTCTTCTCTTCTGAAAGCCCAATCCCTGCTGCAGCCAGTAAAACAAAGGCAGTCGCACCATAAAGGGGATTGACGCCCAGCCAATAGGCGACTCCCAATCCCCCAAATGCAGTGTGACTTAAACCCCCGCTGATAAAGACCATTCTTCTTGTAACAATAAAAGGGCCAATCAAACCACAGACAATACTTGCCAAAAGGCCTGCCAGTATTGCATTTTGAATAAACTCGTATGATAAGATATTTATCATATCAGGCATGTTTTTTTAGCATGGTATGAGGAATACCATGCCCCAATAATTCTACCGGACAGCCATATATCTTCTCCAATGCCTCTGAATCTAATTCCCCCCTTCCGTGATAATAAAGGTTTTTGTTAAGGCAGGCAATGTGATCATAGGCCTGGGCAAAGGGGGTTGGATCGTGTGTTACAACAACAATGGTCATATTTTCATTGAGCTCATTCAAAAAATCCCTTAAGTTTATCTTTGAGGTTACATCAATGGATGCGGTTGGCTCATCTAAAAGCAATACCGCAGGGTCTGAAACCAGGGAACGGGCTATCAGAGCCCTCTGGAGTTGGCCGCCGGAGATATTGTTGATATTTTCATCTCGTTTATCATATAAATCGATTCTATCTAAAATTTTTTCAGTCTTTTCAATTTCCTTATTCTCATACTTCTTTAGAAAATTATCCGAATCAACGCATCCGGTAAGGATCATTTCAAAAATAGTTATAGGAAAATTTCTATTAAAACTCGAAAATTGAGGCACATAGCCCAATTTATTGGAAATATTTTTACTAAAAGTGATAGACCCGCTCCATGGTTCCATGATTCCGAGAATCAGTTTTAGTAGGGTAGTTTTTCCGCCTCCATTGGGGCCGATTACTAAAAGATAATCCTGCTCAAAAATGTCTATATCAACATCTTCTAAAACAAGTATATCTTCATAACCGAAGGATAGATCCTTTATTTCAATCAGTTTTTCCATGACTATTCTTTTAACACCTGGCTGAAGGTTTCTGCAATCTCTTTCATATTTTTGAGCCAATCCTTCTCTAAAGGATTTATCTCCATAACCCTTCCGCCAATCTCATTGGCTATTGTTTTTGCACTCTTTGTATCAAAACCTTTTTGTACAAAAATGATTTCGATACCTTTTCCCTTTGCCGCATCTATCATCTTCTTTATATTAGAGGCACTTGGAGTTTTCCCTCCTGCCTCTATAGGAAGCTGCTTCAGACCATATTCATCTGCAAAATAGCCCCAGGCGGGATGAAAAACCATAAAAGAATAACCTTTTTTGCCAATAAGAATGGTTTTGATTTCCTTATCTAATTTCTCAATATCCGATAAAAATGAATCAAAATTTTTTTTAAAGTAATCTCTATTAGAAGGAGTAATCTCTGATAAGGCCTTATAGATATTCTTAGCAGCTACCTTTACCGTATAAGGGGCAACCCAAACATGGGGGTCTTTTACCCCTTTCTTAAATAAAAAAGAACGATATTCAATTCCATCTGACATATCCACCACAATCATTTTCTTGTTTTTTTCTATGATGGAATCAAAGTGCTTTTTTTCAAAAGGGAATGTTGGAACACCAACCTTGATATAAAGTTTAGACTCTGAAAGCATTACCAATTGCTGTGGAGTGGGTTCATAGGTCGCAGGGCTTGCACCCATAGGAATCATGACCTGGGTCTCTACCCTATCCCCTCCAATCCTTTCCACAAAATAGGCCTGGGGCAAAACACTTACTGACACCTTTATCTTATCTGAGGCTTCAATACCACCTTTGATAAATCCTAAGAAAAATAACATGCTTAATCCCACCATCAAGTAGCGTGCTATTTTCATCTTACATACCTCCTTTTCCTCTTGCCTCTGGGAGACCACCTCTCTTCATTTTTTAGCCTTTCCTCCATATCTGCGTTTTAATAATATCGATTTCCTTAGGGCTAAAAAGTCCCTTTCTAATTTATGCAACTAAGTTGCACTTTAAATGAAAAAAATATACCTAATTCATCCTTTCAATTATTTCCCCTGTCTTTTTCATCTGCCAGACATCGCTGGCATATTCCCTCTGCTATGATCTCAACATTACTGATGAGATTACCGGCTATCTTATTGTAAGGGGCTTTTAAATCAAAAGAAATTACATCTTGATCCAGACACTCCATAACCCCGCATCCAGTACATACAAAATGAGCATGATCCGTATGATCTCTCTCTTCGATTATGCCATACCTGAAGGCACGATCTCCCGAAGTAAGCCTCCTTACAACGCCTTTTTCAGCCAGCAAATCAAGAATTCTATAAAGAGTAACCTTATTAATAGATATCAGTCTCCGCACAGATTTAAGGATTTCAGAGGCGGAAAGAGGGTGACAAGACTCTGTGATTACTTTTACCACTACCTCCCGAATAGGTGTCTCCCTGATAGCATATCTATTAAATACCTCAAAGGCATTGTGTTTCTTATTCATAATTTAGATTTATAAAATAAACGCAACTAAGTTGCAAGTATTTTTTAAAAAAAGAGCACAGCTAAAAAGGCCCAGTCTATCAACTATCTCATTCCCTGCACCAAAGACACCCTCTCTCGCAACACCTGTGCGAATTTGGCACCTGTAGCCAAAAATTTTAATTAGGAAATCAAAGATTTCCCTTATGACAGACTAGAGAAACTCCGCCTCAAACCGACGAGTTGTTGAAAATAATTAACCATCTCTTGAGGCGTAGCGATGTTGGTTTCCTTTAACGTTCTGAATGGGTTTTTTTATGTAAGGCAATCAGACCACAAAGCGCTATCCAAAAGACCGTTACCTAACTTCCCGGATGGCCTAATGGATTTAAGGGCACTTTTATAGAGAGCTTTCAGTAATCATCTATAGTTCTTTCCGGACAAAATAGGTACATTGCTGGGTAAAAGAGACTAAGGCATCGAGCTTTTCCTTGGCACGGCCAGAATCTATGGCATTACTTGCCCTTTCAATGCCCCCTTTAAAATCCCTATCAACACCTGTGGCCACAAAGGCAGCCGCTGCATTAAGAAGAACCATATCCCTCTTTGGACCTCTCTGACCTTCTAAGATCTCTCTAATAATTCGAGCATTCTTTTTTGCATTTCCTCCTCTTATGTCGTCAGGCTTTGCCCTTTTGAGACCATACTCCTCTGGGGTTATATAAAAGGTATTAATCTTCCCATCCCTGAGATGAGATATCCTGGTAGGCCCGCAAATACTTATTTCATCAAATGTCCCCTCCCCAAAGACCACAAATGCCTCTCTTGTCCCAAGTCTTTTAAGTACATGGGCCATCTTCTCAGTCAGATCAGGGTCATAGACTCCCAGGATCTGAGCTGTGGCACCTGCCGGGTTGGTCAGGGGACCCAACAGGTTAAAAATGGTACGGATCCCTATCTCCTGTCTTGGTCCAGTAGGGTATTTCATGGCCCCATAAAAAAGCGGTGCATAGAGAAAGCCTATCCCAACTTCGCGGATGCATCTTTCAACATCAGATCGAGTAATATCAAGCTTCAGATCCAGCGCTTCGAGCACAGTGGCGCTCCCGCAATGGCTGGATACTGCTCGGTGGCCATGTTTGGCCACCTTAATACCTGCTCCAGCGACAACAAGTGCAGTTGCTGTAGATACATTAAAGGTATTAGTCCCATCTCCCCCTGTCCCGCAGGTATCGAGGATGGTTTCGTCTTCTATATTTATTTCATCCCGATCAATAGTTATCAGATGATTGTTGAGACCTATTTTATCTGCCTTCGCCCTCATTGCCCTGGCAGCCCCGGTAATCTCATCTACAGTCTCTCCCTTTATCCTAAGGGCCGTGATAAACGAGCCGATCTGGGCAGGTGTGGCCCTGCCGGTTAAAATCTCACCCATGGTGCCTTCCATCTCTTTTTCTGTTAGATCATTCCCCTTAACCACCTTTGCAATAGCTTCTTTTATCATTTTGCCTTCCTCCTTGTTTAAAAGATGTTTTATGATTCCAAATAAAAAAGACCGTGGGATCTTTGACCCACGGCCTTTCTTTAATCACACCAATTAAAAACCGTGGGTCCTATGGAAGCAAGCCCACGGTTTTTTTATTCTATAATATTATGCTGGTTTCAGTGGGCTAACCTCCTGCTGGGAGACCAGCCACCACCAGTTATTCAATGACCTAATAAAGATTTTTTCTATTACCTTTTTCATTATTATCCCTATAACGACATAAAAAAGGCCTGTCAAGGGAAAATTCTATATTTTTGCCTTAGGTGCAATATTATCTGCGAGAATGCTTGCTTTATTTTTATTTGTGCAGTTCCCGTGAAATAGATAAGTGTGGGCATGGAAGTCATGTTATGATCATGACGCATCCGGTACCTTCCTTTTCTTTCTGGCCACTGTATCTTACGCCCACGGAGTAATGGGAAAAGTAAAGACCCGATGTATGTTGGTAAGCTTCGAATTCAACACAAGTGAGGACTTAAAATTGAATACTGAATCAACAGACAAAAGGCTCACCCGATAGTCCCTTTTCAGATGGGAAAAGTCTTTGATGGGTATATGCATCATCTTTGGTATTTCTGGGATTCTCTTTTGGTGGAGAGTGAAGAGAAGCAGAGTGGTATCATAAACAATGCAGGGACAATGGGTTCGCTCCGTTTAGCCCTTGTCAATTTTTGGTAAGTCCAGGAGGGACCTGCGGACAGATTTAGGGTAAACTTCAACCATTTTTGATAGGACATCAAAATTTACATTCTCAAGTTCCATTTCATCCTGAGCTGGAATAGTGCCGCGATAATAGAGGGTGTCTAGTATAGCCTTTTCTGGTGACGCCATATAATATTTATTTTGATATGTAAATCCAAAAAAAAGCGTGGAAGAAATTTTTGAGAATTCGATGGTTATTCCCTGATACTGAATATTCCTCTTCTTACCTACGGAAGTGCTCAAGGTCAGCACCGTACATACTGTAGGAGACTGCAGGCTGATGCCATGATGATTTAAAGCCCATTCACAGGAAACATAGGCTGGCGGTCTTAAAAAACACGCCACTTCCTCAACTGATGGAAATCCATAAAGAAAGGAATTGATATAATTTCCACGGTTAAGGCTATGGATTAGACCCCTTTGAACCGCCCTGGACAAAAACATGCCCGTATGGCGAGTTACTTTTTCAGCATCCTGTTTACGGAAAAGCTGAGCAAGGAGCTTCAAACGTTTAGTAGTTTCTTTTTCTTCCTTCATGATCTCTAAGGAATTTTCTCATGCCCTGATCCAAAAGGTCAGACGTAACCTCGTGGAGTGTTGTTATCAAACGGTTAAAATCCTCTTCTTCATACACAGAGAGAATGTTTTGAGGTAAAAACCGGGGCAGATCTCTTTTTAATGCCTCAATGATGGATGAAGCTGATTCTTTTTCTTGAAAGTAATCTGCTTCTCTGGACGGGACAAAGAAGGTTTGATACATATCCATCTTCTCTCTGACTTTCACCCAGTCAGAGGATACCTTTAGCTGACTTTTCATCCACCAGATATCATAAATATCTCTCCCTTTGATATATGTTCTTTCGTACAATGCCCTAATTTTATCGGACAATATCTCTTCCGGTGTTTCTACCAGGATGATACTGCTCGAATAAGGCATTAGCAGTTTTCCAGCAGTAACAAGAGCGGCCACCAACGGTAGGTCTCTCAAAATGAATCTTCCAAACTGCGGCTGGTAGTCTGCCTTTAGAAATTCAAACTCTAATTTTACAGCAATTCTACTACGCTCAGTTTCTGGTCGATATATGCAAAACAGCTTGGTTGCTTCTTTTCGTTTGCCTGTGATTTTAACCTCCCACTGTCCGGGGCCAAATTGTGCAACACATGCAATTTGAGCCTTTTGAAACGTCCCGTCCAAGATCTTTTCAATATCTTTCTTCGGCGAGTTGGTTACAAAATCTAGATCTTCCGAAAGCCTCATCCCACCATAGACCCATCTCAGAGCCGTTCCACCCTGAAAGATAACACGTTCTGATCCGGATTGAGCGTAAAGGTTGTCCAGTAAAATCAACTGTAGCAATTCCGACTTTCTGATTCTTCTTTCGTTATACATGACCATCCCAGTTCTAAGATCATCTAAATGCTGGCAAGAGATATAAGCCTGATTTGGAGTATTTATGGTTTCGCAGCTAATCTCTTCGTCCGGGCTCAAAAAATCATTTTCGATAATATACATTATTGTATAATATTGTCAACGATTTTTTTTGGGATTTATAGGATTTACTCCATCAGAAAGCCCTGCTTGCCCCGTTAAATATGTTCACTGATAAGAGATGTTACGTTTAAGGCGGCTATTTAATGGGGTGAAGAAGCACGGAGTAATAATAAGAATATTATTCCACTTTTTAACATGGAGAATTAAACCCCGTGTGAAATTCTAACGGGGCCTACTTATGGCAGAGATCTAAGATAGCCTATAGTAAGGACGATAAAGAGCATGACCAACTACAGAAATTGCCCAAAGAGGAAAGTGCAGGATGTCTGCTGCAATAGAAATGGAAGAGGCGAATACTCTCCGAAACATTCCCCCCTTCATTATTGAATTTTAGAACATGCTCAATAAAGTGTGGAAAATGTAAGGTCGGCCCGCCCTCCCCGTCCCGAAACCGGTACGGGATCGGGAGGCGCGACAATTCTGGGTATTGTATATCTGAATCATTCTTTGTAGGGTCGGGTTTTATACCCGACCATAAACCGGTGGCATATAAAATGCCACCCTACATCTAGATGTTGAATTGGGTTTTATACCCGACCTTAAACCGGTGGCATATAAAATGCCACCCTACATTTATATGGTGGTTCAGGTTTATAACATACAATAAGTCCACAGGATATTGAGCAATTACGAATTTTACAAGGTTCATTTTTTAGTGATCATGATCATGAATTTCTGCCTCATGGCCTGGATGATCATGATCGTGGGACCCGTGATCTCCGGGGTGTTCATGGTCGTGAACGTAAGCTGGACCGCCATGACTATGCTCGTGGATATGCTCGTGGCCATGCTTCATGTCCCCGTGGGAATGTTCGTGAGTGTGCACGTGATTATGTTCATGTGCATGTAAGTGTTTGTGTTCATGTTTTCATTCCATGGTCAAATCTCCTTTCATAGGGTTTAAAAGCTCTAAATAAGCTCATTAAATAAAATTTTAAATGCTTCATATAAATTTATCAACATTTCTCAAAGACAAGTGGAATATTTTTCTTGACAGGCCTTTGTTGAGTCGCTATATAAACTGGACAAATAAGGAAGGTCTGATCAAGAAGATCATTTCTACCATCAGAAGTTAGTTTATTAAAATAGAATAACGCTAAGTAAAAAAGGCCACGGAGGTCTTTTGCTCTGACAGGATTGGGGCAAATTATCTTCGTGGCCTTTTTTTGGAGAAAGGGGGTGATGGAAAATATTTTATCATCAGAAATGATATTTTTTAAGTGTAGGCAAGGTATTTAAAAAATTAATAAAAGCGTATCTGGAGGAATAAGAATATGAACTTTTTTATAAAAAATGGAATATTACTTATAGCGGTTATCTTACTCTATCTCTTGATTCCACAATCTGTCTTCAGCCAGTCAATGTCCAATTACGAACTCACTCAGGAGATCAAGGCCCTGAAAGAAAAGATTGAAGGAAAAGGCATTCTTAGTGGCCTTTCAGATAAGCTGACCTTCTCAGGTGCCATTGAACTTGACTATAGTTATGCAGATGACAGTGATACAGGAGACAACACGGTAAATGATTCCACCTCTGATCTGGATATAGGCACAGTTGAGTTAGGGCTTGAGGTGGCCTTTCATGAATATGTGACAGGTAATTTTCTCTTGAAAGGTGAAGGCCTTGATACAGATGATGACAGGGTCTTCTGGGATGAGGCAACGATTACCATTCAGAAAGAAGGATTCCCAATCTATTTTGTTGGTGGGAAAAGAGGCCAGCCTTTTGGGGTGTTTGAAAGTCACCTGATTAATGATCCTATCACTCAAGACTGCTATGAGATTGCAAAAACAGGTGCAACCATTGGATACACTACAGACTACCTTGATATCTCAGCTACAGTATATAAGGGTGAAGAGCTTATTGGTCACCTTGAAGAGGCAGAATATGGCTTTGAAAGGGATAACAGCCCAACCTATGAAGAGACAGACGATGTTGGTT
>Ga0114930_10003365_pt1 | contig 14030 bp, 15 predicted proteins | sample AnhtaG_FD_87300 | JGI IMG/M metagenome (GOLD analysis project Ga0114930, IMG submission 87300) | Deep subsurface microbial communities from Anholt, Denmark to uncover new lineages of life (NeLLi) - Anholt_01485 metaG | ecosystem: Environmental > Aquatic > Marine > Oceanic > Sediment | place... | reverse complement strand
GAACCATATCGCCCTGCCGGACCCAGGAATGGACGCAACTCCACATTCAAGTCACTTCGCCCGCGGATAGGCCAAGAGCCAGGTTTCGTGTCCCACGTTGTGGAAGCGCTCCATCTCGCTGAGTCTCCTCTCGAGCACCTTTACCTCGTAGAGTCTCAGGAGAAGACCGACTCCGTAGAAGATGGAGGTCCCCTTGCGCGGGCTGGGTTCGAGCCCTCGCAGCTCGTTGAGCTGCTCCGTCACGAGTTGCACGATGCCCTCGATGGTATCCAACCCCAGGGGCTCCACCTCTTGCCACTCCGATCCCGATCTGCCTTCGCTACTGGCCAGGCCCCCTGCGCTCTGCGCCTGCTTCCGCTTGGCCGCTTGGCTCGGGTCGTGGAAGAAGCAGAACTTTGATCCCGTGAGCGCTGGCGCTCCACAGCTTTTGCCGTTGGTGTTCTCGAACTCACACTCTGCCATGTCGCCTCCTTACTTGGGGGGTGGGGGTTACTGAAGTAACCTCCACCGCATCCGACGTCCCTGCCCCCTCAAAACTACGTCAGACCAGCATGTGGGCTTCTCCTGACAACTTGCTCCTCCTGCTTCTGTGGCCTTTGAATGCGCTTGTGCCTGCGCCTCTCTAGCAGGGCAGCCCTCGCGGTAGAGTGCGCTCCTTCTGGAGCTTCACCTTCGTCAACTAGAATATGGTCGTACCTTTCTCCCTGGACTCCACCAGCTGTAGGAAGGCCAGGTGAATCCCTCTTTTCAACCACTATCGGACTTCCTCTGCTCATCTGCCCCCCAAAAAAACAAAAAGGGCCCCTCGCTTTCTCGAGTGCCCCAGTTTACTGGTCGCAACCCAGGCTATTGGTTAGCCTATTCGTTTGTTAACGAGGATTTCCGCTACTTCAGAAAATCCCTCAAATCCTACACCAATAACATAGGATTTCGAGCCTTTTGTCAAGTGGTGCTTGCGTTCACCAAGTGGTTCCTGGGCTTCTTACCCGGGAATACGCGATATCCCAGGGTAGGCTCACCTCCTCATTCCTCAGCGACTAATTATGGCTCCCTTCGTTCCTTTTGACAATATCTTCTGGGCTCAACGACGTGGAAGCAGAATGGGAGGCGTTCCATCTGCTCCACCTTAGACTACCCTCCTCTGCCACCACCCCTCCCAATCTTCTGGGAGCTGCTTCTTCACCCTGAGTTTCAAGAGGTTATTAGCCCCTTCTCGGCTCCAACTCTTGCCCCCCTTCTTTAACCTCCTGCCGATGATAAGCTCGAAGTTCTTCTCCATCGCTCCACTCCCCACCACTAGCACCTCTTGGGCCTCCACCTTCCCCCTCAAACTCCAAGAACCATAGAGCCCCTCCCAATTATCCTCCAGGTAGTCCAAGAGTTCATCTAGCTTCTTGGCCTCTTCCCGGATCATCCTAGATTTTGCAGAAAGGGGAGAGTGATCAGTGGAAGAGGACTTGCAAGTCCGCTCCAGAGAGCCTAAGATGGCTTCAAAGAGGACGTTTTTTCCACTATTGCACGCTTTGAATCCTGTTTTCCTACGGTTAGGCGCTGCACCAAATGGGTGAATAGGAGGGGACGGTGGGAGGCGACTGGAACAGGCGGATAGACTACGACTTCAAGGCTAGGAGCCTCACTGCCAATGGGGGCTTCCTGCTCTTTGTAAGGTTCCTCAAGTCACTAGGGTTTGACAAAGTGGTCAAGGCTCATCTTGAGGTCAAACGCTCCCGCCGACGCTACAGCACTGTGGAACTATTCACCTGCTTGATTTCCATGATAGTGCTCGGGGTCGAACGCATCAGCCACCGTGACTGTCTTGGTGAGGACAGAGCCTTTCTACAGATGCTCAGACTGGAGAGATTCCCCTCTGCCTCAGCCCTCTATCGCTTTTTGAGGGCCATGTATGTCTTCAACATTGGACAGATGGCACGCATCACCACAGACCTGTTGCACCAGGTGAACGGGGCCTTCGATGGGTTGAGGGAAGTCACATTGGATCTTGATAGCACGGTTCTCACGGTCTATGGCAAGCAAGGGGGTGCCCGGGTGGGGTACAACCCCCACAAGCCGGGGAAGCGCAGCTACCATCCCCTCCTTTGCTTCATTGCCGAGACCGGGGATTACCTCTACGGCAAGCTGCGCAAGGGGGATGCTGCCTCAGCCACTGGGTTAATCCCCTTCTTCAAGAAGTGCCTGGGTCGCTTGCCGCAGACGGTAGAACGGATTCGGGTGCGTGCCGATGCGGGGTTCTACTCGGGGGCTTTCTTTGACCTTCTGGAGGCGAGGGATATAGGATATGCCGTTCCGGCCAGGGTGACAAGGCGGCTGGGACAACGTCTGACGCCGGTGAGTTACGCACCTGTTGCGGCGGACATTGAGGTAGGAGAGTTGGACTACCAGGCCACAAGCTGGGACAAGGCACGGCGGATGGTAGTCATTCGCAAGAGGCTAACCAACAGGCCAGATCCTCAAATGCCCCTCTTCACCTTGGAGTGCTACAGCTACCAGGTGATCGCCACCAACATAACCGACATGCCACCTGGAAAGGTCTGGGAGTTCTACAAGGGCCGGGCAGTGATCGAGAACCGCATCGAGGAGGTCAAGAACCAATTCAATCTGTCCAAGATCCCCTCCTCGGACTACATGGCCAACGCCTGCTACTTTCAGATGGTGATGGTGGCCTATAATCTGACCAACTGGTTTCGGAGGCTGTTGCTGTGGGGGGAGTTGAGAAAGGCTGAGGTGGCTATCCTGCGCAGGAAGGTCTTCACCATTGCCGGGAAGCTGGTTCGGCATGGGCGTGGGGTGGTGCTCAGCCTAACCCGGGCCTTCCCGAGGCAAGAGATGTTTGAGAGCGTCCTGGCCCGGGTGGGGGAGGTGTCCCTCCAAATTGGGTAGGGGCAGACGGCTGGAGGAGGGAGTACGGAGCCGCAGGAGATGCGGCTATGGTGCAGGTGCGTCTTCGACCGAGGCGATGAAGGCAAAAGGGCCATACAGAGGGTGTAGGAGGACCTTAAAGCTTGGGGAGTGGGGCTCCAAGTGCTGCTGTTGGGGTTGATGGTGTCTTGGTTTTGTGGTACACTGGGGGTGAAACACTTGGAGTTGAGAGTCTGGCGTCTATCTGCAAAATGTGGGTAGCACAAGGGCTCGTTTTGGTCAACCTGAGCGAGCGTTGTTGTTTGCTTGGGACCACTCTCCGGTGGCACAAGCGAAGTTCGCCTTTTTGCAGCTTCAACCCAGATCATACGAAAGTGACTTCGTATGTTACACCGTTGTGCGATATGGCGTGGCTATCCTCTTGTGCCACGCCAGCCTGGGTACGGTGATGATCTCAACCACAATGGGCACCAGTCCGTTGTCCATTCAATCAGATGTTGTAGGAGAAGGAGCAAGCAATGAATTCACTCCTGCGTTTTAGGATCAATAGACCTACAGTCGTCCATGCGACCATTGATAACGAAGTTATCATAATCGCACTGGACACTGGCAATTACTACAGTTTGGACAAGGTGGGTGCCGACATCTGGGGCTTCGTCGAACTCGGTGCTACTGTGGGTAAGATCCTTGAAGGGATTACTCATCGATACGAGGGCAGCCGCGTAGACATAGAAAACGCCGTACGTCAACTGATCGCCGAATTGCAGCAGGAGAATCTCGTTGTCCCTGATGAAACGAAGGAGCCTGAAAGTATCAGAGGGCTTGAGGTACGAGTTGAAGCCAAATCAGAAACAGAAAGGCCTAGTTTCGAAGCCCCCATCGTTCACAAGTATACTGACATGCAGCAACTGCTGTTGCTGGACCCAATCGGCGATGTTGACGAAACAGGCTGGCCCAGTGTGACACCGGATGCTCCTGCGAGCGGTGAATGACCGTGAGAACTGATCTAACCCACAAGACCACGCTTTCGCCCGGCGCGCAGCACACCGAACCTGTCACCTTCTTCCAGGAGGTCTACCAGGCTTTTCGACAAGCGGAGCGGGCTGTCGGTGGACCAGTCCATCGGTTTTATGAGATTGGTGGGTATACCATCTGCCTGCGCTTTGCTGGTTCTGCACTAGTACCACGCATTACCCCAGCGCTTGACCATTTGGCATGCGAGCCTTCTGAACCTCCGTCGCTAACCGTGTGTTTGTGGGACAGTGCATCGACTGGTACGAGACCGCCGCCGCCCCCCTGGTCAGCTTATGACTACCTCGAGCGCGGAACAATACGAGGTTACAATACCGATCGTATCCGGACAGCCTTCCAGGCAGGAGCTGGTGTGCTGAACATATTCGATAATGCCCTGCGAAGGGCCATTTACTGGCTTCGCGATGCCTCGGAGCATCCCACGTACATGACTGGGTCACCTTTGCTCACAATTCTGCACTGGTGGATGAGCAAGCACGGCCGTCAATATGTTCATGCGGGTGCTGTGGGAACGTCCACAGGCGGGGTTCTGTTAGTGGGAAGAGGTGGGTCGGGAAAATCCACGACCGCCCTTGCTTGCTTGAAGACGGAGTTGCTCTACCTGGGTGATGACTACTGCTTGCTCGATATGACCTCGCCCTATTGGGCGTACAGTCTGTATAACTCGGGCAAACTGGACGCAGCCGGTCTGCAAATGCTACCGCATCTCTCGCCAGTTACTACCAATGCAAAGCGCGACTATGCTGGAAAGGTACTTCTTTTCGTTCATCAACTCCACCCGAAAAGGATCATCAAATGCTTGCCGGTACGCGCGATTCTGGCCCCACGGATTACTGGTCAAAAACACACTGGGCTAACGTCTGCTTCAGAGGTGGAGACGCTCCGAGCACTAGCTCCGAGCACGATATTCCAACTCTCGGGGGCCGGGCATGACGCGCTTCAGTTCATGGGTGAGCTTGTCAAGCGACTACCGTGCTATCATCTGGAACTTGGCACAGACCTTTCTGGAGTCCCGAATGTGATCTTGGACCTGCTGTCGGAACTGTAGGCGATGCGCGTTCTATTTTGGTCATATGTATTTTGGCCGGACATCGGCGGAATCCAGGTCGTAAGTACACAACTACTTCCAGCATTGATGGAAAGAGGACACGAGTTTATGGTAGTTGCACAGGGTAGTTCCGATTCGCTTTCTGAAGAAGATTATCGTGGTATTCCTATTCATCGTTTCCCGTTTGATGCAGCACTGCTTCGCCGAGATATGAGTGAGCTCGGAGCCATTCTAAAAAGCGTCGCTGATCTCAAGCGCACCTTCAACCCTGACTTGATTCACTTGAATACAAGTGGGCCCGATGTTTTTTTCCATCTTCATACGAAAGATAGCGTCCCAAGCGTTGACCTGTTCACAGTACATTTCTTGCCTCCGACAACGCTTGATGAGAACAGCCTTCTCGGGCGCTGTCTCAAGTCTAGTGACTGGGTTGCGGCTGTCTCGCAAGCGATGCTTGATGATGCACGCGGCAGTGTGCCAGAGATTGGAAACCGATCCTCACTGATCTACAATGGCTTGCCAATGCCTCCTCTCCGGCCCGCACCATTGCAGTTTGATGGTCCGCGCATACTATGTTTGGGGCGAGTTGTTCCGGAGAAGGGATTTGACACAGCATTGGATGCGCTTCCTGCAGTGCTTGAGCGCTTTCCAGATGCACGTCTCTTAGTTGCTGGGAACGGACGTGCGATGCCGCACTTGAAAACCCAGGCTGCGCGACTCGGTGTCCAGGACTGCGTTGAGTTTGTCGGCTGGGTAGACCCTGAACAGGTACCAGAACTCATAAACATGGCGACGGTTGTCGCTATGCCCTCACGTTGGCGTGAACCCTTCGGGTTGGTGGCTCTGCAAGCAGCGCAAATGGCTCGGCCGGTTGTAGCAGCACGCGTAGGAGGCATACCAGAGATCGTCATCCATCAGCAGACTGGATTGCTTTTTGAGCCAGAGAATAGTACTGCGTTGGCCGAGCAAGTCGTGTTCTTGCTTCGAAATCCCGCGGAAGCAACACGGATGGGTTGGACAGCTCGTAGGCGAGCGCAGAACGTGTTCGGGCTAGAACGGCTTGTGGATTCCTATGACGCCCTCTATCATCGACTTCTTGGTACTGCGTAGTTGCAAGATAGTGCAAAGGAGAGAACGCTACGGATCAACCACTCGTGAGCGTGATCATCCCAGTTAAGAATGCTGAACGATACCTAGCGGAGGCCATTGACAGCGTACTGGAGCAGGACTACCCATCCTATGAGATCCTTGCCGTCGATGGTCAGTCGATCGACAATACAGAGAAGATCGCGAAGTCCTATGACTGTGTCAGCTACATCTACCAAGACACCAACCCTGGTCTGGCGTATGCCCGTAACGTTGGTATCGATTCTTCAAGAGGAGAGTACATCGCCTTTCTTGCCGCCGACGATCTCTGGACTCCTGATAAACTCAGCACCCAGGTTGGCTACATGATTCGTCATCCTAATGTGCAACATACGATCACAAGAGTCAAATTCTTTCTCGAACCCGGTTCTTCTATACCTCCTGGATTCAAGCCACAGTTACTGAACGGTGATTATGTCGGCCCAATGCCCGAAGCGTTGGTTGCACGGAAATCTTTGTTCAGGACACTGGGGAATTTCAGGCCTGAGTTTGGCATCGTAGAGGACGTAGACTGGTTCGCTCGCGCTAAAGATGCTCGCGTGCCAATGGCGATCATTGACAAAGTGTTACTTCACAAACGAGTACATAGTAGCAATCTTGCATACCGCCCTCAAGAAGCCTTGAATATTCGAGTGGGCCTAGCACGGGTGTTGAAAGAATCGATTGATCGTCAACGGAATCGAGACGCAGAATCAAATCATAAAACATAGAACACGACGTTGCGAGGAGTTGATCAAGTGATTGAGGGACCTTTAGTTAGTGTGATGATTCCTGTCTACAACGGCGAGCGCTATCTGGCAGAGGCCATCGAAAGCGTGCTGGCGCAGACCTATCGGCCAATTGAAATCATTGTGGTGGACGATGGTTCGACAGATAGCAGTGCTGATGTTGCTAAGCGTTTTGCCCTGCCAGTGCGATATTGCTTCCAACCCCATAGCGGTGCTGGTGCTGCTCGGAACCGCGGCACAGGTTTAGCGCAAGGAAGTCTCTTCGCGTTTCTCGATGCTGATGACCTCTGGGTGGAGGACAAATTGATGCGTGAGATGGTGGCGTTTGACGATGATCCCGAGTTGGATATGGTATTCGGCCACGTCGAACAGTTTCATAGCCCAGAACTAGATGAGATTGAGAGAAAGAAGATACGTTATGCCGCGAAGATCATGTCTGGATATCACGCCGGGTCAATGCTGATCAGGCGAGACGCTTTTCTTCGGGTAGGCCCCTTCGAAACCAAATGGAAAGTGGGAGAATTCATTGACTGGTATTTGAGAGCGCTAGAGAAGGGTGTGAAAAGCATGATGCTGCCTGAAGTGGTGCTGAAAAGACGATTACACACTGCCAATATGGGTATCCGTGAGCGCAGATCGCAAACTGACTATGTGCGAATCCTTAAAGCCTCGATTGACCGACGCCGCTTGGCGAGCCAGAGGCGAAAGTGTACCTAGCGCGTACCGACTACCAGGGGGCCTGTAGGAAGTTGTGTTCTTGGCACCGAGCAGGGCTAAGACTAAACCGGCATAGGGAATGATGCCAAGAGTTCTTTAACAGCCACTTTCACTTGACCAGCTTCCTTGACAAATCGGCACCAAGGTATTTGGTGAGTCCAAGTGCTATAGAATGACCTCATTTTCTGATAGGGGCTAGGTAGGAGGACATGGGGAATTCCCAGAAGCAGGCAAAGAAGATGCCCATGCAGCCGATTGGTAATCACTAGACGATGCTGCTGCAACTGATAGACACCACTGTGCATCATATCCTAAGAGCGCAGATGAAGAGAGGGGCGATAGATGGTGCGCAGTTTGGCGGCATAGGGATGTAGGTATTTCCTCTTCTGGCGCGATAACCAATCTCCGGGGGTAGCTAGGCCTCGTTGCCAGACTTCTCGAACCAGTCGAGTCATTCCCGGCACACGAATCAGCCCATTTTTGGGAGCTCCAAACATCCATCTGTAGGATATCCACTCTCCTACGACAAGATCAGGGATATCAAGGGCAGCAGGGCAGAAATCCGAATCTGGCTCCCAGTCTTTTCTACGGAGATACAGGATCGAAGATCGTGGTTTTGTGTTCAGCGGTAGGCCTGGCATGTTAAGCAGATGAAAAGCCGTATCGGGCGCCTTCACTATTCGGCACGCAGGAAAATACTCAGTGGCTCTTCTGTAGCTATAGTTTTCCCGCACAAAGATGGTGAGTTGAGGGTGAGAGCCAAAGATATCTGCTGCTCTCTTCAGCTGTTTTGGATCAGCAAAGTAAGTGCTTTGCGGCAAAACAAGAATAGGTCGGTCTTTGAAGTGGGAAACAATCTGCTCAAAAAATCTCAGACGTTTGCCCCCCCCAGGCCCCCAGAAGTCTCCAAAATATCCTCCCCTGAGGATAATGGGGCCTTACCAATCCTTTTCACCATCACATCTCCGGAGAAATCACTAGTGCCAGCAACGTACTTGATCTTGGCCTTCAGGACATCGGTGAGGTAGAATATCGCACTCAGCCAAAGGAGGTGAGAACCAATATTGAGACCGCGCGGATATTCCAGTAGGGCACAGTCTCCAAATGTCCCCAATCCTTGCATAGATTGGTGCAGGACTTCCTTGATCTTCATCGGTGTTGAAAGGTCCCTCATGTCAGATTGCCTTACAGTGAACTCCAATACTTCCTGTCCGTGAAGTGTGGATCAACGCAGCCAAGCAGGAAGTCAAAAACGGGCTGTACCGCTCCATCGGTGACAGCGACGACGCTAGCCTATTCTAGATGGTAAGGGTGGGTCTGTCAAACACTTTGCTCATGGCTACAAGTCAGCCATCAAATTCTCGGTCTTGGAAACAGGGAAAGCGAGGGCATGCAGAGAATACGTTACGGCGTAGTAGGTATTAAGGGCGTAGGCAGGTGCCATGTCCGCCTAGCTCGACAGAACGAGCAGGTGAAGTTGGCTGCCCTGGTGGATGTGGACGCGGCGCTCGTGAACAAGAGATCAGAGGGCCTGGGGGTTCGAGGGTTCACCGACTATCGTGATATGCTCGACGCGGGAATTGTGGATGCCGTATCTATTGCGACGCCTCATCACCTGCATGGTGTCATGGGCTTGGACTGCTTGAAGGCCGGCCTACATGTCTTCATTGAGAAACCGTTTGCCAACCGTGTGTCAGAGGCAGACGCGATGCTTTCAGTGGCCCAGGCGAACAATCTGCAGATCTGCGTCGGGCATCAATACCGCACCTATCGGTCGTCACGGACTATGAAGCGTCTGATAGACTTAGGAGCCATTGGGGGCATCAAACGTGTGCTATGGACGTGGGGGGAATTTCGTCCAGAAAGCTACTATGCGCGTGACATCTGGCGTGGCACGTTCCGACATGCAGGGGGCGGTGTGCTGATGAATCAGGCCAGCCATGATTTGGACCTGATTTGCTGGATGATCGGCAATCCGGTTCAGGTCTCCGCACTGGTCGGCAACCAACTCCATAAGGCAGAGACCGAGGATATAGCCTGTGCCAATGTCCTGTTCACCAATGGCGCATTTGGCTCGTTTCAATTCACGATTAACCAACCGAGGGGCTACAGCGTCCGCCAGATCGCCGGTGATAGGGCAATCATCGTCATACAGGATGTGAGAAGTCTGACAAGCGATCAGAACGACCGCGTCTTGCTTGGGACTTACGAAGACATACTTCCAACAATGGTGACGAAACTTGCAGGGAACCATGACCAGCCTGAGATTTCGTGGTAACTTCTTCAACCCCCTGGCGATTACTCTGTATGTAGGAAAGCTGATGAATCCTAGGATTGTATTGCGGCGTATTGGATTGCTGAAGAAGAAAAAGAGGCAGGTCGGGCACTCAGTGCTAATGAATGGCTTCATCGATGCCATCATCAACGGAGGAGAGCCGGTCGTCAGCGGCGAGAGCGCGCGTCCAGCAGTCGAGTTGATCAACGCCATCTTTATATCTGCGATGCGCAAGAGGACCGTTGACCTGCCGCTTGATCCCGAGGAATACGACCACCTGCTTGACGAATTGAGTCAGGGCAAGAGGCAGGTACCACGGTTCCATTAGCTAGGCAACTTCGACAACTCCTATGAATTCCATGAATATTTCCGCGTGGCGATACTACAGTAGATTCTTCCGCGGGTCCTACCGAGCGTTGTTCTTGAGCGCTATTGTCTCTATTGGACAATCTTTCCTTCATCTACCGATTCTCTTTCTCGTTCGTCATGTCTTTGACGACGCAATTCCCTCAGGCAATTCTTATCTCCTGGCACTCATTGGTGTGACTATTGTCTTCCTTTACTTCATGAACGGCGGGATTGCTCTCTATGCACGGTATGTGATACTCGGAACTGTCAAATTTGCCATCCAGCGTTTTCGCGATGAGATGTTAAACAAACTCTATGCGCTTTCTCGTACCTATTACACTCAGGCCGACCGGAGCAGATTACATACCAATATGGTCCAGGACACGGTGCGCGTGGACGTCATGACTAATGCGTTGCTTGGACAGTTGATACCAGCTCTCTTCATCAGTGTCGCTCTTGGCGCTGTCTTGATATATCTTAATTGGCTCTTGTTCTTATTGATGCTCAGCGCCGTGCCCCTCCTTTTTGTAGTGAGTAAGTCAATTGGAAAAATGGTGAGACAGCGAGTCCGGGCCTTGCATCGTTCGTTCGAAACATTCAGTAGAGGGATGTTGTTTGTCCTGCAGATGATGGACCTCACTAGGATTCAATCCGCAGAGGATTACGAGATTGAGAGGCAACGAAGAAGCCTACAGCAATTGCGCCTTGCCAGCGGGCATATGGCATGGCTAAGATCTGCCTATCGTGTGGTCCAGAATACGATAGTCGGCGGTTTCGGTGTCATAGTCTTGATCGTGGGTGGAAGAGCCATAGCAACGGGAAACATGACTCTGGGAGAACTTCTTTCGTTTTATGCTGCAGTCGCTTTGTTGCGAAGCCATCTATACACGATATCATCTTGTATTCCTCAAGTTATTGAGGGCAATGAATCATTGAGTACCTTGTATAGCTTGTTGGAGATAAGGGAATCGAGACCCTATTCTGGTACAAAGCGAATAGCGTTTGGTGGAAAGATCACTCTGGAATCGGTGTATTTTCAATACAAAGACCATCCAGTCTTACATGACATCAACCTCACCATTTGTCCGAATACCACGGTGGCTATTGTTGGCCCGAATGGAGCTGGGAAGAGCACAATCGCCAATCTTATTATAGGGTTCTACCGCCCCCAGAAAGGTCAGCTCTACGCAGATGACTATCCCTTCATCGAATTGGATATTGTTGATCTACGTCGGTATATCGGAGTCGTGGCGCAAGATCCGATCATATTTCCTGGAACGATTTGGGACAATGTTGCCTATGGTTGTCCTGACGCAAGTCCTCAGCGAGTCGTCCAGGCGGCTGAATTGGCAACAGCCCATGAATTCATTGAGCAACTTCCCCAGGGCTACGACACCTTTGTCGGAGAAAGCGGAGTGCTGCTTTCCGGTGGACAGCGCCAACGGATTGCGCTTGCCCGGGCATTTGTGCGTCAACCCAGGCTTCTGATCCTTGATGAACCTACCAATCATCTCGATGAGGTCGCGGTGCGCCAACTGATGAACAACCTGAAAAGGCTAGACAACGTTCCGACGACTCTAATTATCGGCCACGATATGGATATCGCGAGCGAGACTGAATACATCTACGTCCTGCAAGAAGGTCGCATTGTGGCGAGTTGACATCCCACAGCGATCCTTAGATGGGAAAGATGTGTGGAGAAATCTCTTGAACCGCAAACGGACAGTCCATGAATACATTGCACTATGATGGGGGATGCTGGCCTACACACCAGCAAGAATTGCTTTTGCGGGCCGCCCTATTGCAGGGAAAGGAGGCTATCGACTCTTGGTACGAATGGAAATCAAGCGTTGATATTGACCGACTTGATCAAGGGTCGCGACGACTGCTGCCGCTACTATATCGGAACCTGCGTATCCACGGACTGAAAGATCCCTTAATGAACAAGCTCAAGGGAATCTACCGATTAACGTGGTACAGAAACCAGATGCTATTCCACAATGTGGCCGCTCTCTTGCGTTCTTTTCACAATGCTGGCATCCAGACAATGCTACTAAAGGGAGTGGCATTGACCTTGTTACACTACAGAGATTACGGTCTCCGTGCCATGGCTGATCTTGACGTTCTCGTTCACACGGAACAGGCTTCAGCAGCAATCAATTTGCTCACCAAATCGGGCTGGACACCGGAATCGAGATCGCCAGAGGCATTCACGGAGGCGTATATATCTGCCACCAATGGTCATGTGTTTAGCGATGCCGCGGGTCAAGGATTCGACCTTCATTGGCATGTGTTGCCAGAATGCTGCTACGCGAATGCGGACGACGATTTCTGGGACGGGGCAGTATGGACCGAAATCCATGATGTATCAACCTCCGCCTCAAACCCAACTGATCTCCTGTTACAGATCTGTGTGCATGGAGCAAAGTGGAATTCTGTGCCGCCGTTTCGCTGGGCAGCCGATGCGATGACGATTATGAAGACTTCACAATCTGAGATCGATTGGAATCGACTCATTACGCAGACCCAAAAGCGCCGCTTGATTCTGCCGTTGAAGGATACCCTGAACTATTTGCGAGATATACTGGATGCTCCTATCCCGGTAGCAGTTTTACAGAGCATTCAGAACATGCCCGCGTCGAAAATTGAGCGTATCGAATATGAGGCCAGGACCCGCCCACCCGCACTGTTAGGGGCTCTTCCGTCACTCTGCTTCCACTACCTACGGTATTTACGACTGGTGAGCAATGCCGGTTTGCAGCATGCACTCATTGGCTTTCCAATGTTCCTCCAGCATACCTGGGGGGTGGACCACCTATGGCAGGTACCATTCTATGCAGTTTCCAAGGGAATGCGGTGGATTTGGAAGATGGCGCTTGCGTACTGGAATCAATTGGCAAGGATACTTTCGCAAAAGCGATAGTCTTGGAATGAGTGACCGCTAGTACGGTTTGGCGGAGGTTGGAGTGTCCTCTCTAATTCTCCACTGTTTTGACCCATTTCAAGCCAGTACTCCCGGCGAGTCAACACAATACTGCATGTTCCAGGCCAAGTGAAGGCGGAGTGTGTCGGCTGCCATTAGGCACAATCGCTCGGCTTCAGCGAGTCGAAAGCTTGCCCGAACCAGTGAGAGTATGGAGCTCAAGTATCACAGACGAATCCTTCCAACGCTTCCAATCGCCCTTGTGCCGGTAGATCGTGCGCTGATTGAGCGGGGTGCAGAGATCAAAGCGTTGCGAGGCGGTGCTTTCCTAGATGCGATCTGTGCTGCCCTGGCTGAGCGGCTTGACGCTACTGTGGTGACTGGCGACCAAGAGTTTCACAACTACGAAGAACTTGTCCAGATTGAATGGCTGGTCTAGTTCCGAGCACAGTAGGACGATGGCAAGACAGATGGGGCGCTAGCATCAGCGCCCCCCGTCTGGATCATCTGGCCCTGGTCTACCCCCCTTGACGTCGCTTGCTCTCGCCTCCCCTATGCAGCAGGCAGTACTCGGATAGCCTCACACGCCGTACCGCCAGCGCCGTAGCCGCTATTCCTGTCGTCCAACTCGCCCCACAAGGTTATCCCGCGGATAGATCAAATACGGATTGGTACAGATTTGGCTGCCAGGCTTGACAAACGTAGATGTTGTGATATTGTGAGATGCATGAGAGAGTTGCGGTCCCCGGCCCGGTAGGATCTACTCGCTTTGCCCTCGTTGTTCGTTCTTCGCGAGGGGACCCCCAAATCATCCGTTTCAAGTCGCTGTCTTTTGACCGAAGCCGCGTCTACTCAGGTCGTGGCGCGACCTGAGCATATCTGACCTGGAATAGCCTGGCGCGGAGGAGAAGATGTCGCGTGGGCGGGGATGCCTTT
>Ga0114930_10003364_pt1 | contig 14039 bp, 8 predicted proteins | sample AnhtaG_FD_87300 | JGI IMG/M metagenome (GOLD analysis project Ga0114930, IMG submission 87300) | Deep subsurface microbial communities from Anholt, Denmark to uncover new lineages of life (NeLLi) - Anholt_01485 metaG | ecosystem: Environmental > Aquatic > Marine > Oceanic > Sediment | place... | reverse complement strand
CCTGTACGACGCCTTCACTACCCACGCCTTGCCTCCGCTGGACGAACGGGTCGCCCGACTGGGACGTGCCAGCGTGCTCTTGAAATGGGTGTCGATTCGGCAGTGATCCTGGATGTGACGCGATCTCTGTCTGCAAGCACGCCAAAGAGGTTTTCAGTTTTCGTTCGATCTGTGGTATAATGGGCTGCACGGAGCAGAGTTCATCTCATTAGAGGCCAACCATGCGAAAGGGCTTCTCATTCTGGATAGCTATCCTCATAGTCTGTGGTGTCTGGTTGTTTATTGGTTCGCTCGGCCAGACCTACATTGAGGCCCGGCACACTGTTGACCCGCCCTTGATCGCGCGCGCGCGCAAGCCGCTGCAGCAGACCTGCGACACCGGTCCAGACCTGCAAGTCCTGAGCATCTCTGTCGAACCGGACCCACCAGGAGTGGGTCAATCGTACAACATCCACGTCGAGATCGTCAACAACGGAACGATAACCGGCACGGTAGACACCTGGGCATTCGTCTACGCAGACAGAACACCCTCAAGGGATCCAGATGTGCAAGCCTACGCACCAACGGGCGGGCTGGCCTCGGGCGCAACCGTCTTTGCACATTTTACCCTTACCAGCACCCATGCGGCTGCAGGCTGGCATACGATCTCGGTCGTGATCGATGCCTCGGGCGCTATGGCGGAAGAGTGCGATGGTGAAACAAACAACTTGGGCGCAATCTCGTTCGAGATCCTCGAAGTGTACACGCCAACGCCAACGCCGACCAAACCGCCAACGCCAACGCTTTTTCCCATGCCCCAGATCTACCTTTTCGCTCCTGATGACACGACTGTGGCCCGGGGCGATTCGATCACGCTACAATGGCAGGTACACGGCGAAGCCGTGAGCGTGTACCTGGATGGCGAACTGGTGCCGATGGAGGACTCGCGCGTTATCTATCCCACTGAAAGCCACGTCTACACCTTGCGCGCCGAGAGCCCCGGAGGCCATGTGCTAGACACCATCCGCATCACGGTCGTCGATCCTACGGTCACGCCTACGCCTACGGCCACGTCGTGCGGCTATGCCACGATCCACGAGTTCGGCGCGGTGCCCTCCAGCCTTGTTCGTGGTCAAAAGACAACGCTGTTTTGGGACGTAGCTGGAGCGACCGAGGTGTTTCTGAACGGCGAGGCCGTCCCGGCGGTCTCGGAAAGAAGAATCACCCTGGATCAGACCACGACGTTCACGCTCCTGGCGCGCAATGTATGCGGCGACGTGGAGGAGACGTTGACCATCTATGCTAGCTATGCCACGCCTACCTACACACTTACACCTTCGCGCACACCCACGCCTACGCGCACATCTACGCCCACCCGCACATCTACGCCTACCAGCACACCTCAGCCGCCGACTTTTACGCCGACGCGGCGTGTGCTGTCCACGCCCACCCGCACACCTGCTGCGACTCGGACGACGCAGGCTGCGACGGGCACCGCCACCTCAGATCTCAACACACCTCCGGCAACGGACCAGCCAGTCAATACCATCACACCCAACGTGACCCGCACGCCGGACCCCTTTCAGAGTCCTTTGGAAACGCCCGACCTCACCAGGACGCCTTCCCCTACCCATACAGCAACCCCTACCGCAGGATATTCAACCCCCACGGCCACTCTAACGTGGACGGTAGCTGCTACGGAAACGGCAACCAGCACCCCTTCAGCAACGCCTGCTACGCCTGGCAAGGCAACGCCTACTATGCTTCAAGCGACGCCTACCACGCCTGGCAAGGCAACGCCTACTATGCTTCAAACAACACCCACACTGCGCGTAACAACTGTGGCACAGAGCCTCACGGTGACCACAATGCCAACTCCTGGTCCAGCAAGCCCGACACCGTCGCCTACGCCCGTGCCTGCCGCGGGCACATTGCGCATGTATCTTTGTCCACTGGCCATCCTGCTGGCTTTTGCTACGGGTGTGCTCGTGTTGTCCATCATTCTACCTCGCATCAAGGAACGCAGACAAGCGCAAGAAACCTACTTTCCGGTCCTGGAAGACACCGTCCTTGGCTCAGATGAGCTGTCCCACGGCCGAGAGGCAGAACAGATGGACACCGTGGAGTCAGCATTGCCCTGAGGGGATCGCGCGCTGCGTGCGTATGCACGCAGCGCGCCCACACTACGCGTGGCACATCCTCGGTTCTGGAACTGGGTCTACCGGCACTCGGCGTCACAGGCGTGGGATGCGTTTACAGACAAGACAGACACCCGATGTCTCACCGACATCGGGTGTTCGTGCTACTACCCTACCAGGCTACCTTGTGGTATAATGGGCAGGAAAAAGGTGAGCAGGGGTGAATGGGCGGCCGACTTGGTCGCCAAGGGAGAAGTGTACATGGCTGGAGAACGCATTTTGATGATCGAGGACGATGAAGAGATGATCGCCTTGGGTGAGTTGATCCTGGAAAAACAGGGTTTCAGCGTCTTGTCAGCGACCAGTGGGCTCAGTGGTCTCGATATGTTGCGCAACAGGTCGACAGATTTGGTCTTGCTTGACATCATGATGGATGAGATGGATGGATGGGAGGTCTTGGTTCAAATCAAATCAGATGAGCAACTCAGGGAGATCCCTGTCATTATGCTAACCGCGCGGCACTATCTGGAAGATGAACAAGAGACCGCCAGATACTCGGGTCAATATGCCGGCTACATTGTCAAGCCGTTTGTGGTGCGCGAATTGGTAGACGAGGTCGAAAGAATCCTGTCTGCTCGGAAGTAGAACGTGCTCGGACGTCCAGGTATGCCACGAACTGTATGGAGGCGGTATGGAACACCAGAAAGCGGCTAGCACGGGATCGCTAGGCTTTAGGGTGCCAAGGGTACGTTCTATTGAAGACACCGGGCTGTCGCTCAGTTTTCTCTCCGACCTGGTACTCAAGCTGTTGTACTATCGTGGGAGTGGGATCTCGGGGTTTGAGATCTCGGAAGCGATCAAGCTGCCTTTCACCGGCGTTCTTGAGCCGGTGATGGAGTTTCTCAAGCGCGAGCTATTCTGCGAGGTTATGGGCCGCGGGGGTATCGGTGAGTCAAGTTATCAGTACTCGATCTCGGAACGAGGAAACAACAAAGCCCGCGAGTTGCTAGAACGAGATATGTACGTCGGCCCGGCGCCCGTGACGCTGGATCAGTACTCGCGGGCTATCAGGCAACAGGCGTTGAAGCAGATTACCGTCCGCCAGCACGAAATGCGACAGGCGCTGTCTCACCTGGTTATCAACGAGCGGACCTTCAACCAGATCGGACCGGCAGCCAACTCGGCACGCTCCATCTTTCTTTTCGGACCTCCAGGGAACGGCAAAACCTCGGTTGCCGAAGCCATTGGTCTCTTGGTCATGCGGGGGACGATCTACATTCCGTATGCCATTATCGTCGAAAACCAGTTGGTCCATGTCTTTGATCGGGCTAATCACATCCCAGCGCCCTTGCAGCGCGAGCCTCGTGCGCGCATCCTCGACCGTCGTTGGATCTGTATTCGGCGGCCCATGATCGTGGTTGGAGGTGAACTCACCCTGGACATCCTGGATCTGATCTACAACGAAACATCGAAAACCTATCAGGCCCCTTACCAGGTGAAAGCCAATGGCGGTATGTTCCTCATTGACGACTTTGGACGCCAGGCTGTGCGTCCCGCTGACTTGCTGAACCGTTGGATCGTTCCATTGGAGAAAAAGGTAGACTATTTGACCCTCCAGACGGGAAGCAAGATCGAAGTCCCCTTTGACGTGCTGATCGTCTTCTCGACCAACCTGGAACCCAGGGCCCTGGTGGATGAGGCATTTCTACGCCGTATTCGACACAAGATCTACGTCGGCAATCCCTCTTTTTGCGAATACCGCGAGATATTCATTCGGATGTGCAAGGACCGTGAGGTACCTTACGACGAACAAGGTCTGGTCTACCTGATCAAAGAGCATTACCAAGAACGTCCTATTGAACTGCGAGCCTGCCACCCGCGTGACATTCTGGACGAGATCATTGACATCGCTCGGTATAGAAACATCTCCCCGCGGATGAGCCCAGAGCTGCTTCGACAAGCGTGTGAGTCCTATTTCGTCGAACTATGATGGCAGAGGGCAATGGTGGCCAACCTCGATCGGTTGCACGACGGGCGAATGCTCAACGCCAATGATCCTGACGTGTTGCGCGACACCTTGGCCGAGCGCCAACGTTCGGAGGACCGGAACGTGTTCCGGGCAGCGTGGGTCTGGCTCATCCGATTCGCCTTTTGGGTGCTATACAATCCCCTGGCGTGGGCTTATGATGGGGTCAGCCAGGCGGTTTCCCTGGGGCATTGGCGCGATTGGCAACGTATGGCTCTACCAGAGTTGCGTGGCGCCCAGGTTTTGGAACTGGCATTCGGCACGGGCAACGTGCTTCTAGACTTGCACAAGGCTCGTTACCGTCCTGTGGGGCTAGACCTTTCTTCTGCGATGACGCGTATTACACGGCGCAAGCTACGTGGGCACGGCATCGCTATCCCTTTGGTACGGGGACGTGCTCAACGGCTGCCTTTCGCTCCCAGCTCGTTCGATTCTGTACTGTGCACCTTCCCCACCGAGTTTATCGTCGCTCCAGATACGCTAAGCGAAATCGCGCGAGTGCTGCGCCCCGCTGGAAGAGCCGTCATTGTGGTGATGACTCGGTTGCTCGAAAACAGCCTTTGGTGCAGAGTCTTGGAGTGGCTATACCAGATCACCGGACAGCGAGGGCCGGTACCAGATCTTGAACCACAACTGGCGGCTCTGGGATTGGATTACCAAGCCATGTGGAAAGCGGTGGATGGCTCGGCAGTCTTGTTGGCCGTAATCGAGAGACAGGTTGACGGCTAGACCAGCCCAGAGTACACTGGATATGCGTGGAACTGATCTCGGCGAATCCTGAGTCGCAGGGCAATGATCGATCCATCTCTTGCCATGAACCAATCTATCGACGATTCACGCGCGTTCTTTGGCCGGCAAACCGAGATCGCCTGGTTGATCGATCAACTGGCTCGTGGTCAACGACCCCTGGTGATCTATGGTGCGCGCCGAATAGGCAAGAGCTCACTGCTGCGTCAACTGGTACATCGCCTGCCAGATACTCAACTTGCCGTCTACCTGGACGCCGGTAAGGCGCGCGGATGGGTCTCTGTATCGCCTCTGTCGCAGATTGCCGGTGAGATCGGACGAAGCGTGCGTGAGCGAACCGGCGTACACGTCGAGCCGCCGGAGGCCGCACCTTTCACTGACGATCCTGTGGGTGCTTGGCAAACCTACTTCCATGCTCTCACCGCTCGGCTCGACCGCAAGCTGCTGGTACTCTTGATCGATAACGCTGAACGGGCCGCTCCTGAATGGCTGCGCGTTCTGCTCCAGGCTCGCTCGCCGGCGGTCCTGGCTACAGCGCGCAGGGATCTCATGGCAGAGCTTTTCCCCGAGGTGATGGCGGCTGCCCCGTCTACTATACTGGGGCCATTGGACAACGATGCCGCCGAGGCGCTGACCAAAGCGCTGGTCACGCAGAAATCCCAGATCGATCCGTGGGCCGTGCGTCGGATCCTCGAGATGACCTCCAATCACCCCTACTACATCTGGCTGCTCTGTCGTGCCCTTTTGGAATGCTGCTCGTACAGGTCGCCGTTGATGCCGTCCGACGTAAAAGAGGCACTCAAGTTCTTGCTCGACACGTCGCTGGCCGATTTTGTCGCCACCTGGGAAAGTCTAAACCCGCGCGAGCACTATATCCTCTCTGCTTTTGGTGCTTTGAGAGGACGTGGAGGCATCGCCACTGAATACGATATCCAGAAAGCTTGCTCTCGATACGGGCTCTCGGTACACAATGTCGCTATCACGCTGAATAGCTTGCATCAGCGAGGGCTCCTGGAAAAACTGGGCGCCAGTAGCTATCGATTTGCGCTTGAACTCTTTCGGCTCTGGGTGCATCACCGTCATCCGCCACATGAGGTATTTCGGCAAGGACTCTGGCGATTCAGCCGGTCTGACGTCGCTGGTCACTTTGCGACGCTGCGGCACGCCTTGTCTCGGCGGTGGACCCTCTGGGTGAGCCTGGCGGCGGTCGTACTGATCGTCATTCTGCAGTCTGTGCTCTGGCAAGGGGAGCCGAGCCCGACAGCTACGCCCATTCCCCCAACCGCAATGACCGCCGAGTCGACTGGGGCAACTCTTTCTTTCGTGCCAGGAACCATCGCCATGGACACCCCTGTGCTCACGCCAGAGGCGGTTCTGCCGGGTTATGATGTGGCATTCATGTCTCGCGTCGATCGGGAAGCTCCCTGGCAGATCTATGTATTCAACTCGCGTACGGGCAAGCGTTTGCGCCTGACCGAAACCAACTCAAATGAGCGTACTCCCAGGTGGTCCCCCGATGGCAGAAGACTGGTTTTTGTCTCTCATCGCGATGGCAACCGCGAGGTGTATGTAATGAATCTGAAGGATGCGCTTCGGGGTGCAGACAGCTCGCGGCTCATCAACTTGACCCGAGACGAGGCCCCTGATTGGCAACCCGTCTGGTCACCTGACGGCGATCGCGTCGCTTTTTCCTCCTACCGCGACGAGAACTGGGAGATCTATGTCGTTCACACCGATGGAACGCACCTGGTGCGCCTGACCGAACACTCGGAGAGCGACTTTTCACCAGCCTGGTCACCCGATGGTAAGAAACTCCTCTTTGTCTCTCGTCGCCACGGAGATGCCGACCTGTTCATAGTCGACACGGGTACGGGTGAGCGCACGCAACTGACCGAAGGCAAGTTGGATCAATACGATCCTTGCTGGTCACCCGATGGTGAATGGATCGCCTTTGTCACCCAGATCGGGGATCAGTCTGACGTTTTTGTCATGCGTGCCGATGGTTCTGACCCAGTCAACCTGACCAATTCGGCGTATGCCAATGACTTTCAGCCCACTTGGGCCCCCGACTCGGAGTGGCTGCTCTTTGTCTCCTATACCGCCGCCGAGGGCGACCACGAGCTCTACCGCATGCGACGTGACGGCAGTGAGGTCACCAAGCTGACCGACGACCACAGCGATAACCTGGCACCGAACTGGCGGCCAATCGCTCAGTGACCCCGATTTCCCTGCCATCGTCCTTGCGGATCTTGACATAGGTGAGTTTTTCTGGTATACTTTGTGTATAAAGTACACCAAGTCGACGCCCTGCTTACAGAGTAATGACGATGAGTTGCTTTGACGGACAAAGATTGGACAATCGAACGTTCAAGCTCGATCTAGAGCGAATGCGCCGGGCGTGGTACGCTGATAAATACTTTTGGAACATCGCCGACACGCTGGGCAAACTTGCCCTGGTGGATCATCGCTTTCAGGGGCAGAGCCCAATCTTGAAGCAACTGGGGATCGCACCGCAAGACGTTGACGTGGGAAACATACACGTAGATATGCAGGTTTTCACCCGGCGCAAGCCCTATGCGCTCGTCTGTGGGGTGGACAAGGCTCTGACGATGCTGCGTCACTGCACAGGGTATTACGAGGGCGATCGCTTTGTCGAAACCCACCAGCACCTACAGGTCTGGGCCGTGCAAGACGGCGACGTGGTTTGCTATGAGGGCGATCCTCTGCACGTCGAACCGGTGATACGCATCCGAGGGCGGTACCGCGATTTTGCCATCGTGGAAACTGCCATCTTGGGTGTCCTCTCGCGAGGCAGCCGCATTGCTACCAACGTCTACAACGTGCTTAAGGCTGCTCGGGGCAAGCCTGTGTTGTTTTTCCCCGCTCGGTTCGATGCCTACGAATTGCACGCGGATGACGGGTATGCCTATCATATTGCCGTGCAACGTTTCAACGCCGACTTTGGCGACAAGCTATTGCCCGCGATATCAACAGATGCGCAGGGAGAGTGGTGGGGAGGGGCCGGCGGAGGCACCATTCCCCATGCGGCAATCGCCTGCTTTCTCGGCGACACGGCAGAGACAATGATCGCTTTTGCGGAGACCCGCGACGTTCAAGTTCCACGCATCGCTCTCGTCGATTTCCACAATGACTGCATTGGCGACTCGCTCAAGGTCATGAAAGCGATGTTTACCCGTTACCGGGAATGCATAGAAGCCGGAAAGCCAGAGGAGGCACAAAAGTACAAACTCTACGCCGTGCGCCCTGACACCAGTAGTTCACTGCGCGATGTCCGCGTCGAGCCGCTGGGAGATCCCAGCCTGGACTGTGGGGTGAATCCGCGCCTGGTCTTTGATTTGCGGCGCGTGGTGGACAGCGCATACTTGCACTGGGACCTTCCTCCCGCCTGGCTGGAGCGCGCTCGCCAGTGGTGCGGCCAGGTCAAGATCGTGGTCACGGGCGGTTTCAATCCCGCCAAGATCGAGCGATTTGAGCGCCTGCAGGTGCCTGCCGACATTTACGGGGTCGGATCGTACTTGCTCGAGTCCTGCTCGACCTGTGGCACCAATACTGACTTTAGCGCAGACGTTGTCCGTGTTCGACTGAACGGTCAGTGGGTAGATATGGTCAAAGTGGGGCGTCAGCCGTGCGACAACCCCGATCTAGAGCGCATACATTGGTAGGGGCGTACTTGGCTATTCGGGGGCCAAAGCACGGCTCGTCCTCGACTTGAAACGCACCCTTTTTCCAGGGCCATCGCATTTGGAAAGATCTGTAGGCGTGGTTGTCATACCGCGCATCGCTACTTTGCGTAGGCTGTCGACTGTTGTAGGACGGATTGTCAATCCGTCCTACCTGCAAGCCAAATGCGATTGCCCTAACCCTTCTTCTGAGTGTAGTTGAATGTTCGCTCAAATTGTGGTATAATATCGACATAGAATGGTCTTGAAAGAGGAGCTATTTGATGTCGCAAGATGAGCAAACGATCTTGGACGAGATTCAGCGTATGCAAAGGCGCATGGATCGTCTCTTTAGCGACATGATGCCGTCGGTACGCTGGTTGACCGTGGGTAAACCGAAACTGTGGCGACCACCTACCGACGTGTACGAGATCGACGAATGTGTGATCGTCAAGGTAGAGATCGCGGGCATGTCTGAGCAGGACTTTGACATATCACTCTCCAACCGCAGCCTCAGCATCGTAGGCGCACGCCGCGATTCAGATTGCAAGCTGGTATGCCAGCAGCTAGAGATCCCCTACGGTCATTTTCGCACAGAGGTGCTTTTGCCTTACGCTGTGGCTCACGTCGAGATCCGCGCCACCTACGAGAACGGTTTTCTAACTGTCGCGCTGCCCAAGAGCAAACCGCGCCGTGTTCAGATTGTAGACAAAGCTGCTCAGCAAGAGTGAGCTGAGCGACAAGCGGAGGTCTGTATGGTACCGCCAGATTCCGAACCCGTAGGGGAGACGGAATTGCAAGAGTCAACTGTGTCAGAAGAAAAGCAAAGGTCGGCGGAGAGCCACGAAGAAGACCTGAGCGAGATCCCTAAAGAGCTGCCCATTCTGCCTTTACGAGGTGTCGTCTTTTACCCGCTCACGGCCCTACCATTGACTGTGGGCCAGCCGCGTTCCACACGACTGATTCAAGACGCGGTTCTTATGGAGCCAAGGATGATTGGTCTGGTCGCTTCCAGGGACCCCGAGATCGACGAACCGGGCCCCGATCAGGTCTATCACGTTGGTACCGCAGTGCTGCTGCGGCATCTGCACAGGACCCCCGATGGTATGCTGATCCTATTTGCACAGGGCATAGAGCGCATCCGGATCGACGAGTTCACGACCACCGCGCCTTATCTAAAAGCGCGGGTCACGCCCATCCCGGATACGGTCGAAGATTCGGTGGAAGTAGAGGCGCTGATGCGCAACATCATCGACCTCTTCCGCAAACTCGTGGGGCTGGTTCCCTATCTCTCCGATGAAGTGACGATGCTGATTGCAAACGTGAGCGACCCACGCCAGGTGGCGTACCTCGTCGCCAACGCATTGCGCATGGAACTCGAGGACGCGCAGAACATTCTGGAGACCGATGACGTCAAGGAAAAGCTGCGCAAGCTAACTGGGTTTCTCGGTCGCGAACTCGAGGTGCTTGAGCTGGGCAAAAAGATCCAAAAGGAAGCCCAGGGAAACATAGAAAAGGTGCAACGAGAGTACTATTTGCGCGAACAGCTCAAGGCCATACGTCGCGAGTTGGGTGAAGCAGACGAACAGACAGTCGAGATCAAAGAATATCGACGCAAGATCAAAGAAGCGAGCATGCCAGAGGAAGCCGAAAAAGAAGCCCTGCGAGAAGTCGGTCGCCTGGAGAAAATGCCCACTGCGGCTGCCGAATATTCGGTGATCAGAACCTATCTCGACTGGATGGTCAATCTGCCTTGGAGCAAGACGACAGAGGACAACCTTGACATCCGCCGTGCGAACAAGGTCCTGGATGAGGACCACTATGGGCTAGAAGACATCAAGAAGCGTATTCTCGAGTTCCTGGCCGTGCGCAAGCTGCGCGAGCAGCGCAAAGCAGAACGCGAAGGCAAAGAGCTAACTGCCCGAGACTTGATCCGCCGCGAACGAGAGGGGGTCATTCTCTGCTTTGTAGGCCCGCCCGGCGTTGGCAAAACCTCGTTGGGACGTTCCATTGCCAGGGCTATGAACCGCAGGTTTATCCGCCAAAGCCTGGGTGGCATCCGCGATGAGGCCGAGGTACGCGGCTTCCGCCGGACATACGTAGGTTCCATGCCCGGGCGCATCATTCAGGCCCTGCGCCGTGTGGGCAGCAAGAACCCGGTGTTTATGCTCGACGAGGTGGACAAGATCGGGGCCGACTGGCGCGGCGATCCATCGTCTGCCTTGCTAGAGGTTCTCGACCCGGAGCAAAACAACGAGTTCCGCGACCACTATCTGGACGTGCCATTTGATCTGTCGCAGGTGATGTTTGTCTGCACGGCTAACCAGTTGGGGCCCGTCCCCGGGCCATTGCGCGACCGTATGGAGATCATTGAACTCGATGGCTATACCGAGCACGAGAAGGTCGAGATCGCCAAGCAGTATCTCGTCCGCAGGCAGATCAAGGAGAATGGCTTGCACTCTGACGAGATCGCGTTCGAGGATGACGCCATCCATCGTATCATCCGCGAGTACACTTATGAAAGCGGCGTACGCAACCTGGAACGCGAGATCGGTAGCGTGTGTCGCAAGGTGACGACCCGGGTAGCCGATGGACACAAAGGAGAACTGACCACGATTCGCGCGGCAGATATCCCTGCCTACCTGGGCAAGCGCAGATTCTTTATGGAAGAGATCGATGAACGAACCAACATCCCCGGCGTGGCAGTCGGACTGGTAGTGACCATGGCTGGGGGGGATATCACGTTCGTCGAGGGGGCCAAAATGACGGGCGGTCCCGGGTTGACGCTCACCGGAAAGCTGGGTGATGTGATGAGAGAGTCTGCTCAAGCAGCGCTTAGCTACGTTCGCTCCAAGGCCAGTGACCTGGGCATCGAAGACAAGGTCTTTGCTGAAAACGAGATCCACATCCACGTGCCAGCAGGTGCGGTGCCTAAAGATGGCCCCTCCGCCGGGGTGACCATGGCTACCGCGCTGGTCTCGCTGTTGATCGACCGCCCGATCGCAGAGCGTCTGGCTATGACGGGCGAGATCACGCTACGCGGGCAGGTACTTGCCGTGGGCGGCATCAAGCAAAAGGTTCTCGCTGCCCAGAGAGCCGGCATTGACACGGTGATCTTGCCCAGACGAAACGAGGTGGATCTGGACGACTTGCCCACCGAAATAAAGGAGAAGATGAACTTTGTTCTTGTCGACCGCGTTGACCAGGTGTTTGAAGCGGCCTTCAGGAACGGAGCGTAACAGCCGACTGGATAGACACGCTACCGCGTCCTGACGCGTATACGTCAGGACGAGAGAGAGGACAGATTCGCAACAGAGGTACAATTGAGCGTACTGCGCAAGCACTTGATCAACGCAATTCTAGTAGGTAGCTCTACGCCCCACGGGTGCACGATTGGCCATATGAAAACCGCTGTGACAGAGTACCAGCGGCGGGCAGGTGCTTGCTGCACACTAGATGCCTGCCGGTGCATTCAATGCTGGTCATTTTGTGCCAACCAACGGTGGTTGGCACCAGCAACTCGGGGGGATTTTGATTCGAGGCAAACGCAGTAGATGGTCAAACCGGTCGATTTGGGAGGCCCAGTAGATCCAATTCCGCTCGGCCTGGATCGCGCGTATATGCTGTGTGCGACATCCAGGCCCAGATTTAGCAATTCCCTTGGGGGGATCTTGGATTCACTGAAACTGGCGCGTGCTGGTGATTTCCAGATGGGAACAGTCGGCGAGTGGACAGCGGGTCGCCAAGCGATATTGCCGATCAGATGACTTCAAGCAGGTCTATTGGTTCCTTCAAGGCACTGTGTTCATCGAACACAGAGTTGGCCGAACACAGAGTTGGTCGAACACAGAGTTGGCCGAACACAGAGTTCGCCCAACACAGTGCGTCCGACGACCAGACTGCTTCCAACCCTGTGATTCGTCTCTGGCGCTCTATTGCAGAACGAGACAGGACACGCGTATCGGCGCTGTATTAGGATTCCCCCGAATTCGCCCGATTGAATGGCTGTCCCTCCATTGACTTTGTGACGATCGAGCTCCTCTCTCTTTCGAGTTACCCTGTGTCGCTCGGCGTGCCTGCCGGGTTGTCTTGACAATAAGGGTCAACGTGGATTCGAGGGGTGAGAATATTCAAAGGGGACGACAGTCCCCGTTCTTGCTCAAACAGCATCGTCGTTGGGATGTTCCACAACGCGGGTCTTCGTCCGCTCGGAGCCTACCCCACAAATCCACGTTGAGCCACCAATTGCCAAACCCCCGGTCTTGACCAGGACGTCGCACATTGCGTGTGCGCGGCGGTCCCGGCCGAGCGAAATCGAATCTATAAACGCTAAGAGAGGTGAGCGATTGGCAAGAAAGAACAGAAAACAAAACTGGTGGCGTATGGACCTGCATCTGCATACGCCGGCCTCGTCAGATTATGAACAGCCCGAGGCAACCTACCTGGACATCCTCCAGAAGGCTGAGGAGCGAGGGGTCGACATCTTGGCCCTTACCGACCACAATACGGTGGCCGGCTATCGGGCGATGCGGAGAGAGATTCAACAACTTGAGCTTTTGAGGAGCCTGAGCCGGCTTCGAGACGACGAAGAACAGCGCCTGAGCGAATATCGTCGCCTGCTGGACAAAATCCTCGTGCTCCCTGGGATCGAGTTTACCGCTACCTTTGGCTTTCACATCCTGGGCATTTTCCCGCCCGAGACCTCCATTCGAACTATCGAACATCTCCTGCTGCAGCTCAAAGTGCCGGTGGGCAAACTTGACGTTGGGGCGACGGACGTCGGCGCCACCAGCGATGTGCTGACGGCCTACCGCCTGATTGACGAAGCAGGAGGACTGGTGATCGCCGCGCACGCCAATTCAGCGCACGGCGTGGCCATGAAGAGACTCGGATTTGGTGGCCAGACCAAGATCGCCTGGACGCAGGATCCTCACTTGCATGCCCTGGAGGTGACCGACCTGGAGAAAAGAGGGAGACGCACGACTGCCAAATTCTACGACGGCAGCAAACCCGAATATCCGAGGCGAATGCACTGCATCCAGGGCACCGATGCCCATCGCCTGGTCACCCATCCCAAATTCCCCGAACGACTCGGCGTGGGCGACCGCTTGACCGAGATCAGGCTCAAGGTCTCCTCGTTCGAGGCCCTGCGTGCGGCGTTGACCGGTACAGACTTTTCGGTCACCCGACCAGCCCGTTCGATGACCGTGACTCCTTTCGATCACATCCGGGAGGCTCGCGAGGCGGGCAATACCATCGTGCAGGCGTTTCACGAGAGCGCAACCCGCCGTGGCGGCCGATTGTACGCCATTCTTGCGGACGCGGTGGCTTTTGCCAATACCAATGGTGGCACGATCTATGTCGGCGTCAGCTCCAACGTCAAGAACCCGGCGGTGGGGTTCTCTGATCCAGAGCAAGTGATTCGCCTGCTCAGACACGACGTTGAGACAAAGATCACCCCTCCTCTGG
>Ga0114930_10003362_pt1 | contig 14047 bp, 9 predicted proteins | sample AnhtaG_FD_87300 | JGI IMG/M metagenome (GOLD analysis project Ga0114930, IMG submission 87300) | Deep subsurface microbial communities from Anholt, Denmark to uncover new lineages of life (NeLLi) - Anholt_01485 metaG | ecosystem: Environmental > Aquatic > Marine > Oceanic > Sediment | place... | reverse complement strand
CGCTTGCAGACCACTTTCACCACGTCGCTGAGCTTGTCCTCCAGCAAGTCCCGTGTTACCGCAGACGCAGCCACGGCCCGCACAGGCGCTGTATCAGCATCAATCGGCTTCGGTCGGGATCGCACAACGTAGTAGGACGCCCCCAGGACGACCAGCACAACCGCCAGAAACAATGTCGTTTTCGTGTTCATAAGGTCTTACCTGCGTCGAACCCACCAGACCGCGCCGCCACAAACAAGAGCCAGCGCCGGCCATATGACAATCGCAAACGCCCTGACCACTCTTACCGTGGACTCGCTTTCGACCTCGAGGATGGCGGCGTCGATCGGCTTACCGATGTTCATGAACTCGGTGTTGTCGTTGAGCCAGTGCAACGAGTTGATCAGAAGCGATACGTTGCCGGGATTGCGGGATCGGACGGTGAAGCCGCGGGAGGTCAGGGCCATGTCGCGGGCGAACGCGATGCTGTCAACCGCGAAGCCACTACTGCTTATGACGACAATCTTGGCGTCATCCTTGGTGGCGGCCACGGCCAGGTCGAAGGGGCCTTCGAGATCGCCTTCCTCCTTGGTCAGGTATTGCCGACGCTGCTGCTGTTCCTGATATTTCATCAGGTTCTTGACACCCCAGATTCCGTCCCGTGGGGGCATATAGACCAAGCGGGCATGTTCGACACCCTCAGGCGCCGCTTCCGACAGTTCCAGCGGCGCACATGCCGGAAGGCCCAGCTCGCGAGTCAGCGCGCCGGTTACGATGTCATGGTCCGAAACGTTGAGGTCCTGCATATGATGAAACATGCGCCGGCCGACAGCGTACCTGCCCGGTGCGATGCTCATGGTCTCGATCAACAGGGCGGAAGTATCGACCTTTATTCCCCACTGGTCATTGAGATAGTCGTTGTACTCATAGCTCGAGGGAATGGGCCCGAAGGGTCCCGGGCTCCAGCCGGCGATGAACAATACCCGACCCTTGTCACCGATGGCGTCAAGCACAGCCTGGCGATGGCTGTCGCCAAACGGCGGCTCCTGGCTGGGCTGACCCATAGGCCCGCGCTGCGGCGGGGTCGGCTTGAGCACCACATAGATGATCCGGGTGGGTGCGGGGTCGATTGTCGGCGGCGTCTGGGACGATTTGAGGTCCCACTCCTCGACGATGAAATTGGCGTCCCCGAGCTGCTCTTTCATTGCAGCATACGGGGCCGGCGGCTGGTTGGGCATGAAGCCCCCCATAAAAAGCGGATTGCCCCCGTAACGAACAAAGACGACCGCGGTCTGCTCCTTATGTGTTGCCCGCAGAATGGCCGAGGTCAGCTTCTCTTCACCCTTGAAAGCCCTTTGATGGAACCCGGACCGGACAGCCCTCTCGTGCATCGGCGGCCATACCGAAGGAAAATCGACGACCAGGGCATCTTCGTCGGTCTCCACCAGGATGGGATTGGCCGTGGGACCCAATTCGTTCAGCAGGTCATCGATATCGAGCGCTTCAAGCTCCTGTAGCAGCGTCGTCTCTTCCTCAATAGTCGCCACCAAATCGGCATACCTGTTGCCAGCCTCTCCGAGAAAATCAGCGTGCTCCGCCGCCAGATCCGGATTACGCTGCGACTGTTCGGAACCGTACTGGCCAATACTCTTCAAGATCTTGCTGAAATCGCGATACAGGTTTCTAAGTTCGTTTATCCCGGCCGTGTATTGCGGATTCTCGGCCAGGGCGAAGGCGTCAACTCGCTCCCGCACCGCGTCCAGCATACTGGTCCACCTCATGAGGCTGTTCTCGACAGGTGCGATCACGGCCTGGGTGGCCGAGTCACCGATCGACCCGCCCAACTCCTCGATCCGGGCCAGCTCCGACTGGACGATGTCGCGCATCTGCCCATCCAGCTCGTCAGTGTACTTATCGATTCTGGCCTTGTAGCTTTCGATCTGATCCTTAAACGCCGCCCTCTCGCGCAACCTGGCCTGCAGCTTGCGGAATTTCTCATGGTCTTTCAGTGGGTTGATCCATTCGGCGCTGATCTTTGCACGGTTGGTGGCTTCGTACAGATCAAGGAGGTCCTCAGCGGCCCGTCGATAGTGCGGCTGGTCCGCATCCTCACGATCCGTCTCAAAGTAAAGGGAGGTCAACCGAACGTTGGTATCCAGGTTGCGCAGGAGATTCTCGGTGGCGTCGCTCAAGCTGTTTACGCCGGACAGAGTCATGTCCCAGCGACTGGGCATTGAAAAGGCGATCGCCTGAGCAACAACGACAATCGCCACTACCAGGACCGTGGCGATAACAACGTTGGTCCCCACCAGGAAACGTTGACCGGCTGAAGTCTGCGAAACGGGTTTCCTGTCCTCGTTTTCTACTGCCATCGCCGCATCTCCACTCGCTTGACGGTCAGGAACAGAAACAAAGCGGTTGTGGTGAGAAAGAAGACCACGTGGTTCATGTCCACCATACCACGCACGAAATCAAAAAAGTGGGTCCGTACTGATAGGTGCTGGAGTACCGCTTTGGGCCAGCCGTCCACCGTTTGGGCGAGACCCTGAGCGGCAAAGGTCATTAGAGCCAGCAACGCAAAACTAAGCAGTACGGAGATAATCTGATGCTTGGTAAAAGCACTGAAGAAAAGCCCCACGGAAATGTACAACGCCCCCAGCAGCAGCAGGCCGATGTAATTGCACACCAGAAGCATGGCATCCACGGGCCCGAAGATCGACAGCACGATCGGATACACCAGCAAGGTCGCCAGCAGAATCAGATAAAACACCAATGCGCCAAAGAACTTGCCGAGCACGACTTCGACCTCGGTGATCGGTACGGTCATCAGCGTCTCGATCGTGCCGCTGCGGAGCTCTTCGCTTACAAGTCGCATGGTGAGCATGGGTAATACGAACACCAGAATCACTACGACCCAAAACTCGATCAACGAACGCAGCGACGCCTCCGCCCCGTTTCGGAAGGTACCGAGAGCAAACGCCAGACCGGTCGCGAACAGAAAGACCGCGCTGACCGCATACGCAATCGGTGACAGAAAATAGGCACCGAGTTCACGTTGAACCATGGTGGTAATGTTACGCATAAGCGCCTCCGTCAGTAAGCAATTGTCGATTGCGGATTGACGATTGTCGATTAGACCGGACCGCTGACATATGGCAATCACCAATCGTCAATGACCAACCGTCCTACCGCGTCTGGGTATCTTGCTGCTGCGCGGTGACCTGCACGAAGAAGTCCTCCAGCGTCGCGCCCTCGCGCCGAAGCTCACGCAGGGACCAACCCTTGGAAGTCGTCAGTCGGAAGATATCCTCGCGAACGTCCTGTTCGGGCTTGGGTTCGATGGCCAACCGTACCCAGCCGTCCGACGAAGAGACTTCGACGTTGCGCACGCCATCCAGGGAGCGAGCACTTCTCTCGATCTCTTCGGGCGGCCCGCGCATCTCCGCGATAACCCGTGCCTGGGCGCTTAGCTGATCGCGCAGCTCTTCCGGCGACCCGCTGGCCACTATCCGCCCGGCAGCGATGATGATCGTTCTGTAACAGGTCTGCTCGATCTCGTGAAGGATATGCGAGCTGAGCAGAACCGTATGATTCGCGCCCAGCTCCCTGATCAGGTTGCGCGTTTCACGAATCTGCGTCGGGTCGAGCCCGAGGGTCGGCTCGTCCAGAATGAGCACCTCCGGACTGTGCATGATGGCGTCAGCCAGGCCGACACGCTGCTTCATCCCTTTGGAGAGCTGCCCGATCGGCCGATCGATGAAGCCGCCCAGCCAGCAGCGGTCGGAGACGTGCCGGATTGCCTTGGTCCGCTCCGGATAGGACATCCCCCGCAACTTTCCGCGAAAGTGCAGGTACTCGCGAACCCGCATCTCCGGATATAGCGGAGCGGTTTCCGGGAGATAACCGACGCAGCGACGGACCTCCAACGACTGCTTGAACACGTCGAATCCGCGTACACTCGCCGAGCCGCCGGTCGCCGGCTGATAGCAGGTCAGTATCCGCATCGCCGTGGTCTTACCCGCCCCGTTCGGGCCCAGAAAGCCCACCACCCCGCCCCGCTCGACATCGAAGGAAATGTCATCTACGGCCAGGACGGGCCCGTAACGCTTCGTGAGATTCTTCACACGAATCATGTCTCATATCCCGGTTGCACCGTGTCACATCTCCAAAGGACACAATATACAAAGTTAGGATCACTGGCAATGTGACGCGTACGCTCCCGACGCGCCAAGTCGGGAAAACTAACATACAGCCGAAACCGCTGTCAAGACAACTGAACAACCGACTTGACGCCGAATCAACCGTGTCGGAGCGCTGGAGGTACCCCAAGATGTGGTGACGCAGGTTCCATCGCGGTTCGGGCTTGGCAATCAGGCGCCCGGAGAGCAGACAAGGATCAGCGCCCGGGCCTTGGCACGCTACAGGCGACGGCGGACCGTGCCGCTTATATTGAGTCTATCGAGCTTCGTTGATGGGGCTCGGTGCGATTGGTAACCTGCTGAACGAGTTAGTCGATTGTTTACTGAGGGAATCGCCGATCCTTACTCAGACACACTAGCCGCTAATAAGGGCAGCCGCCAAATGGATCGTGACGCAGCGCTCAAAGTGTTGGGTCTCGGTGCGTCGGCCACAACCGATGAGCTCGAGACGGCGCGCCGCCGCATCGCGGCGGAGCTGGATGAGCGGGTCGAGAGCGCCGCGACCGATGTGCTTAAGGCCAAGTACCGGGCGGCCCGGGATGAACTCGAACGGGCCGCCGCTGCTATCCGCATGCACGGAACTGACCAGTCCGCTCCGGTACCCCCGGAGCCTCAGAACCGGCAACCGACCGCACGGCGATCGACACATGGCAATCTTGGGACGGACCACCAGGCACCTGGCGACCGATTACGCCTCTCTGCAGGGCGGGTGTTGGCCGGCCGCTTCGAGATTCGTCGTCGGATTGGCATGGGACCGACGGGCGCGGTCTTCGCCGCATTAGACCGCGAGCGCAGCGAGGAGATTGCAATCAAGGTGTTCCTGCCCGGTCTTCTCGAGGACGAGCATGCCATAAAGCGCTTTTCTCACGAGGTAGGCCTCGCACGCGAGCTTAGTCACCCTGGGATCGCCAACGTCTTTGGGGCCCAAAGGGACGGGGAACTGCACTTCGTCACGATGGAGCTGTTGGAGGGAACGACGCTGCGTCAAAGGATGGACGCCCTGTCGGCCGGCGGTCAGCCTTTCTCCGTTCACGAGGTGCTTCACGTCGGCGTTGCTCTTTCCGACACCCTCGGCTACGCCCATCAACACACGGTCCACTGCGGCGTCAAGCCGGAGAACGTTTTCCTGTGCGCTGAGGGCACGGTGATGCTAACGGACTTTGGCATTGGCCGCCTGCTGCAAGCCACCCAGTCGATGACTGTAGGCATCTCAATGCGTACAGCCTCGTACCTGGCACCCGAGCAGTTGAAGGGTTCCAGGGACATCGACCATCGGGCGGATCAGTATGCGACAGCCGCTGTTCTCTACGAGATGCTCACGGGCGAGGCACCGGCGGGCCGGGTGAGGCCGGCAATCGACAAACGGCCCGATACCCCCCGGGCACTCTCGAAGGCCTTGGACCGGGCGCTCGAATCGGATCCAGCCGATCGCTTCCCCGATATGGAGGCGTTCGCGACCGCATTTACCGGCCGGTCTTCGTCCAGATTAGGCGGCAAAAGACCCTGGGTCGTCGCGGCGGTGGCGGTTCTCTTGCTGGTCGTCGGGGGTGCCACATTTCCGAGGTGGCGTGACTCGGTGAACTCGATGATCCGCAGCACCTTTCGTGATCCGGAGGCGCAGGCGGCAGCCGAGACAGCCCGGATGCAGGCTCTGGCCTCAGCGGCAACCTGGCAGAAAGTCGCGCAGCTACTGGCCGACGACGGGACGCCGGAAGCAATCACTCGGGCGGACGAAGCCCTCACGGCTGGCAACAAGTATTTCGAGGCGATGGCTTACAGCCGGGCCGGGGAGTCCTTTCGACAGGCTTCTGAGCTGTACGAGTCGCAGGTGGGGGCAGCAACGCAGTCGCTCCGGGATGAACCTTTGAGGGTTGCTCAAGCTGCCAGGGACCTCTACGAGAGGCTGGCCACGCTGGAACGAGAGCTCTATGGCCGCGTGGCGGAGTTAACCGTGCGTTTGGATGGGTGCGAGCAGAGCCTGCGCAACGCTTGGACCGACCAGGAACGGGAGGCAACCGAGGCGCGTTGCCGCACCGTTGAGGCCGAGCTGGGATTGCTGAACCGCCTGAAGTCGTTGACTCAACCGAATGTGTTCAAACCCTCGCTACGTGCGGAGATCAGAAGCGGGTTGATCCAAGCCGATCGGCAGCTTGAGGACGGGCGATACCGGGATGCACTATGGTCATATGCTAAGACGAAGGCTCGTCTCGAGGAATTGCTAGCCTGGCCTGATCAGGCTGAGTCGGCCTTGCGCAGGCAGTCGGCGCTCTCCCATGACATTGAGCAACTCCGTTCCGCACTCAGCCCGGCGGCCCTGGCGCTGGGAGGGGTCCAGTCAGCCCTCGACGACGCTGCGGCACAGATGGCCGGGGGTGACCAGGAGCTGGCTGGGGGCCGGGTACCGGAGGCGGTGGCGATGTTCGAATCGGCGGGCCAACGCCTGTCGGAGGTGAGAGTCCAGGCTGCAACCGGTTTGTTCGCCCGGGCCCAGTCCTGCGATAATGAAGGCAAGCTCACCGCGGCAGTGCTAGCGTTGGATGAGCTGCTCGCATTGAATCCGGACCACGCTAAAGGTCAGGAACTGCGTCGAAGAATCCTCTCCTACCGCGTGGCCAACTCGATCGGGATGGAACTCGTCTTCATCCCACCGGGCGAGTTCCTCATGGGCAGCCCCTCGGCTGAACTGGGTCGCGACGAGGACGAGCGTCATCGTCCTGTCAGGCTCACCATGGGTTTCTATATGGGCACGACAGAAGTGACCCAGTCGCAGTGGTCCGCTGTGATGGGGGACAATCCGAGCAAGTGGAAGGGCGACGATCTCCCGGTGGAGCAAATCTCATGGGAAGACGCCTGGGAGTTTTGCCACAGGCTTAGTGACACCGAGGGGCGACAATATCGGTTGCCGACTGAGGCGGAGTGGGAGTATGCCTGTCGCGCAGGGACGACAATCCCGTTTTCATATGGTGAGACCATCTCCACGGACCAGGCGAACTATGACGGCGACTACGTATACGGCAGTGGAGCCAAAGGCGTTTTCCGCAACCAGACAGTGCCGGTCGCCGGCTTCCCGGCCAACGCCTGGGGCCTGTATGACATGCACGGGAACGTGTGGGAGTGGTGCCCGGACGGCTACGAGGATTATCCTCCAAGCCCGGTAAAAAGATCAACCCAGGAGCCTCCGATCGAAGGCCGGGTTCTGCGAGGCGGGTCCTGGCGGAGCCGGCCGAGGTACTGCCGCTGTGCAAACCGAGTCAGAGACCTTGAAGACAACCGCCTCAGCAACATCGGCTTCCGCGTGGTCCTGGAATCAGATTGATATCGATGACCCCTAACACACCCCTTCAAAGAAGGCTTGACGCTCCTGTTCCGAATGCGGTTAATGAACGCCATGCTCAGGCTCGCTATCTTCGTGGTCGTATCGATCCCCATCGTCGGCGTTTCGTGGCGATCCCTGCGGAATCCTCGTTCCCACGGCTTCTATCGATTCTTTGCCTTCGAGTTCGTTCTCGTCCTGATCCTGCTCAACGTGCCGTGGTGGTTCAGAGATCCCCTCTGCGCGCGGCAACTCGTGTCATGGCTCTTCCTCCTCATTTCATTTCTCCTGCCGGTTTACGGCTTCTATCTGCTTCGGATGATCGGCCGGCCCAAAGGTGGAATTGAACGGACGACGGCTCTCGTCACGGTGGGAATCTACAAGTACATTCGCCATCCCCTGTACGCCTCTCTGCTCTATGGCGCCTGTGGGGTCTTTCTCAAAGATCCTTCTCTTCTGGGGGGGATTCTGGCTCTGGCGACCAGCACCTTTGCGTTTGCCACCGCCAGGGTAGAAGAGACGGAGATGCTGTTGAAGTTCGGTGCCGACTACACCGCGTACATGAAACGCACTACGCGCTTTGTGCCATTTGTGTTTTAGCGGGTGGCCTCATTCCTCGACCCCGGGCGGCTTGGGGTGCTTCGGTCACCGGCGGTAAGCGGTCTTTCGCACCTCCACCTTCGGCGGATGGACCTGTCCCACGTCACCGGGCCACCCGGCCAATTCGGGTGGCACGGGCATACTTGTTTGCCCGTGAGAGCGGTTTGCACGGGCAAGCTACCGCTTGCCCATGCCACCCGGTCAGCTTCTGCCACGTTCTTCGGGATGCACCCACAGAACAGGCCCTGCCGGATGATCTGGTTGACGGTTCAGCATGAGGAGAATAAGCTACTTTGTCGGCCGACCGTGGACCCGAAGGCCATCAAGAGTCAGAACGTGGAACCGTCAAAGCGCCGACACCCGAACACCGCGACGTTTTGACGTTTCGACTTTTTGACGTTTCGACGTTTCGACGTTTCGACTTTTTGACTTTTTGACTTTTTGACTTTTTGACTTTTTGACGTTTTGACTTTTTGACGTTTCGACCCGTGCAAGCTTGTTCCGTTCAACATAACTGTGGTCTGTTCGGCATCTGGGGACATGAGGACGCCGTCTACCTCACCCACCTGGGGCTGTACGCCTTGCAGCACCGCGGGCAGGAATCCGCCGGGATAGTATCGACAAACGGGCAGTGCCTGCTCCGTCATGCCGAAATCGGCCTGGTCAACCGGGTCTTCGACGGGCGGACTCTGGAGCAGATTCGCGGCCGCAATGCCATCGGGCATACACGCTACTCCACCACCGGTTCGTCCACCGAAAGCAACACACAGCCGCTGATGTTCAGCTTTGCCGGCGGGCAGGTGGCCATCGCCCACAACGGCAATCTAATCAACGCGGCACTGCTGAGGCGAAACTACGAGAAGGTCGGGCACATCTTCCAGACCACCAGCGATACGGAGGTGATAATACACTTGCTGGCCAAGCCTACGCACCAGCACAAGAAAAACCCGCTCAACCATGTGCTCAACCACCTCCAAGGGGCGTATTCACTCCTGCTTCTGTTCCCCGATCGGATCGTGGCCGTGCGCGATCCCTTGGGTTTTCGCCCGCTCTGCCTGGGAAGGACTAAGTGCGGGGGGAACGTGGTGGCCTCGGAGACCAACGCGTTTGACATAATCGATGCCACCTATGTCCGCGATATCGAGCCCGGCGAGATCGTCACGATTGACGACAGCGGTGTGACCAGTCGCCACTACGGTGGTAGCTCGAACGGCCGGGGGGCTGCCTGTATCTTCGAGCAGATCTACTTCGCCGATCCCTCGAGCCTGGTGTTTGGCGAGAACGTTCATTTGGTCCGTATGGCCATGGGCCGTCGCCTGGCGACCGAGGCTCCCGTCGACGCCGACCTGGTCGTTCCCATCCCCACATGTGCGCAGTGTGCGGCCACGGGATACGCCCGAGAGAGCGGGATACCTTTTGGCCGGGGATTTACCACCAGCCACTACACCGGCCGGTCTTTCATCATGCCCACGCAGTCGGGTCGAGACATGGCCGTCAAGATCAAGCTCAATGTCATCAAAGAGGCCGTCAACGGGAAACGGCTGATCGTCGTGGAGGACTCGGTGGTTCGCGGAACGACGACGCGCGGCAAGATCGGGGCCTTGCGGGATGCCGGTGCCAAGGAAATCCACCTGCGTGTGGCCAGTCCGCCGATCCGCCACCCGTGTTACTTCGGGATCGACTTTCCCAGCCAGGAGGAGCTTGTAGCCCACAAGCGCTCCGTGAAGAAGATTCGCGATTACCTGAGCGTCGACTCGCTGCATTACCTGTCGCATGAGGGCATGCTGGCCAGCGTCAAGATGGCACCGGAAAAATACTGTACAGCCTGCTTTTCCGGCGATTATCCCATCAACGTGGTCGAACCGGTCGAGAAATTCGCCCTGGAGCGCAGCCAGCTCCGTATGTTTACCTGAGCGCCGGTGTACATATGCGGAGATCAGGGACCTTGATCACCTACAAACAGACCGGTGTTGACGTTCGGGCGGGCGCACGGTGGGTGGCTGCCATTGAAGCGTCTATGACAAGCACCTACGACCCGCGTGTCTGCAAGCATAAGCACGGCGGGTTTGCAGGGCTCTTTCGCCTGGATTACGACGAGCAAATCTTTCGTCGCAACTACCGGAAACCGGTGCTGGTCGGATGCACCGACGGTGTAGGCACGAAGGTTTTGCTGGCGAGCCGGATGAACCGCCTGTCGACGATCGGCATCGACCTGGTGGCTATGAACGTCAACGACCTGGTGACCTGTGGAGCTGAGCCGCTCTTTTTTCTCGATTATCTGGCTGTCCACAAGCTTGATCCGAAACACTTGCAGGACGTGATCGAAGGGGTGGCGGCCGGGTGCCGTGAAGCAGGTTGTGCATTGCTGGGTGGCGAGACGGCGGAGATGCCGGATCTCTACGTGCCGGGCAACTTCGACCTGGCCGGTTTCGCGGTCGGCGTTGTCGAACACCGCCGCGTAATCGACGGATCGCGGGTCAGTCGCGGCGACGTCCTGATCGCCCTACCCTCCAGCGGAATCCACTCCAATGGCTACTCACTGGTACGCAGACTAATTGCCAAGGGCGGGTGCAAGCTCGACAGAGTCTACGATGGAATCGGTGAATCGCTGGGGGAAGCCCTGTTGCGGCCGACGCGAATCTACGTCAACTCCGTGCACAGGGTGCTGAAAGCCTATCGCGTCAAACGCGTAGTGACGGCAATGGCCCATATCACCGGCGGGGGGCTGCGTGAGAATATCGCCCGCGTCCTACCCGATGAATGCGACGCCGTGATCAACAGGTCATCGTGGCGGCCTCAGCCGATCTTTGACTTCATTCGCCGCCTGGGCACCACCCGCAGCGAAATGTTCAAAGTGTTCAACATGGGGATCGGGTTCGTATTCGTGGTCCGGCCATATTTCGCCCAGGGGGTGATGCGCCTGCTGCGGCGGGCCGGCGAGCAACCGATCAGGCTCGGTAATATCCAGCGCGGCACCGGCCGCGTCCGGTTTCGCTGAAATTCCAGGGTGATTCCGCGCAGACGTCCAAGCGCCACATCGAAGGTTGCCGGGACGGGGCAGGCGTCAAGTCAGCGGGCGACTCGCTCGCCCGGGTTCGGAGCTTTCAGGCACGGGGATGACATCGCGAGGCGTATTTGTTACAATAGAGCACGGGACATTTATGGAACTGTCTTGTATGGCCGATGGGGGGTGTTCGATGGACAACATGAAACAAATCGGGAGTCGTCGCTGCTATCCAGACGGGGTTCGGGTTGCGGTTGCGATTGCGGCGTGCATCTGCTTAACGTCGCTAGCAGATGCCCAAGAACAGCGGACCGCGCGTAGCAAAAAAGTAGTCAGCGCTACTAGGGGACAACCTGCCGGACCGGCCGCGAAGGCCACGGTATCGGCCGACCCTACGAAACAGGCCGCCGGGGAGCCGTTTATCGAGGCGCTTCCGGCTCTCGTGATCGAGGTGAGTGGTACTGTCGAATGGGCCAGACCGGGAGTCTCACCGCTGGCATCTGCCGGCTGGACGCCGGTAAAATGGAAGGACCGCCTCCCGCCCGGAACGCAGATCCGCACCGGCCTGCGATCATTCGTACACCTTCAGTTCGGCAAAACGACGGTTGTGGCCATGCGCAGCGCCACCCACGCCAGCATCGATCAGCTATACCGCAGCGCCACGACGGAGCATATCCGGCTCGGGCTGGCCTACGGCACGGTCCGCGGCGGATCGGTCGAAGGGAAGGTACGCAGCGACGTGGTCGTCGATTCGACAGTTGCCACGCTGGCCAAGCGCGGCACCGAGGGCTGGGAGATGCAGGTCGAGCCGATGACCGGGCGATTCAGAATATCTCTGGCCGAGTATGGCCTGATCGAAGCGTTTCAGAAACTCCGCAGTGCCGGGCGCAGGTCGCGGTCGGTCCGCCCGGGCGAGTACGTGACCGACGCCAACATCGCCAACATGTGGATCAAGCAGGATATATTCGATCGTAACGTGAAGTTCTACCAGGCCGATGCGGTCACCGTGGCCGACGCCGACTTTACCGCGGAGAATACGCGGGGTTACGGCGTGTTGGCACCGGGCGGCGGATCGACGCTAGTCGACGCATCTACACGGGTCAGCTCGGACTTTGTGCTCGATCAGATTGCGGAGAGGTTCCCGGGCGGTACGCTTCCGCCGACGACCGTAATTACTCCAACGCCGCCGATTCCCCGACCCGAAGGCCACTTCGGCACCGGCCAAACCTTCCGGATACTGCTCCCGGAGACGGCCCAGCGGAAGACGATACAAGGAGCCGGCGTACCCAAGCCCCGCCGCTTACGGCGGTAGTGCGGTCCCTCGGGCCGATCGCTGGCGCGCGGAGGGCTCAGAATTGCTGGTGCGAGAATCCTTTCTCGCACCATACCGTTGCCGAGTGGACCGAGAAGGGAGTCTCGGTCCAGCGAATTGGTGGCAGCGTACAACATGCCAGCGCCCGTCTTCGACGGGCTGGGGTCCCGATTTTCGGGATCTTCGGCATGCCACCTTAGTTCAGGTGCGCTCGTTTCCGGTCGCGAGGTGCAAAATAAAGCCGGCCTGGCGGCGAATATCTGACAGATTCCCCAGCGTCCAGCGAGGATGTGAGGTCTTGCGATGATCCACGTAACCATCTTTGGCGGTCACGACGGCCGGTTGCAGCCCAACAAGCGGTTCTACCTAACGCTATTCGCCGGATGCGATCTGGTGCGGTCAACGATCGCACGGCAGCTATTGGCACAGCGCCAGAGCCAGCGGGATCACCGCCCCACCACCAACAAGGCCTTCTTCCTGACTCTTTTCGGCGGTGTGGACATAAAATCCCCCACGCTTGCCGAAGAGTTCATGGACCTTCGTGAGATGATCAGCAGCGGACTTCTCTCTATGGAGGATTGGGACCGATCCATGGCCGAGCTGGGGCGCAACGAAGACATGATTGCCTCATTCACCATGTTTGGCGGCCTGGACGAGTGCGAGCTGCCTTCCGAGGACGAGGAAATCGAGAGCTTGGCCGTACAGCGTCACCTGGGCAATATCTCCGATAGCGCCGGGGACGTTCTCCAATACGGAATCGGACAGCACGGCGGGGAGCGCACCGCGATCGTCCGACGGGCGATCCTGGCTACCGCCTAACCCATCGTCATATTCAGGGTCTACGTCAACGAGGGAATCTCCAGGACCAAAACACGACGGTCGCAACCCGCGCGCCTGGCCGATGTAGCACGTACGCGTGTGATGGAAGCGGCGGCAGGAGGGGGTTTTGCCGGTCGTCGGGGCTGGTCATGACGCCTGATCTATGGGATATTACCCACGAGCTGAGTACACAGAACGGCCCGTGACTGCTGCCGTCAAAGATGCGGTCACGAACAGGAGGACCGTCCATGCGTTTTCGTCGGAGTAGTTGTGTTGTCGCTGTTGGATTGGGCTTGTTCGGGCTAACGACATCGCACAGCCTGGCCCAGACTGTGCCGTGGGACGTGTTCGAGGACATCCAATCAGACTCGGTCTGCGACGTGGTCAACGCGGCCAACGCGGAGCTGGTGGTCCTTAGCGACACCGGGCAGCTCGTGATCATAACGGGCCCGGATGTGATCCTTGAAGACACTTTCGTGGATTTCAACGGCGATGTGTTCTACCTGGGTGATTGGGTGGGTTTCGTTGACTTCGCCCTGGACGGCGACGGCTTTCGCACGTTATGGTGGATGTCGCTGACCGGGCGGGTGGTCAACGTCAACGGCTTTACCGGCGAGCCGACTGAGACCGAGCTGTTTCCCAGCGACTTTGTCGATGTTCCCTGTGACGCGTGCGACTTCTGGGACGACCCCTCGGTCTGCGTTCAACCGGATGGCGACGAACCCGACGGGATAACGCCGATCACCATCAACTTCTGCGGGATGAACACCCAGCTCAGCATGGCCCTGACGGCTGTGGGTTTGGGGTTTATGAGCCTGATG
>Ga0114930_10003361_pt1 | contig 14048 bp, 7 predicted proteins | sample AnhtaG_FD_87300 | JGI IMG/M metagenome (GOLD analysis project Ga0114930, IMG submission 87300) | Deep subsurface microbial communities from Anholt, Denmark to uncover new lineages of life (NeLLi) - Anholt_01485 metaG | ecosystem: Environmental > Aquatic > Marine > Oceanic > Sediment | place... | reverse complement strand
GCGACACTCACACAGTCGATCAGTCGGCACCGGTCCGGTCCAGCAGTCAGGCAGGGGGATAAAGTCATCCAGATCACGGTCCCCGTCAAAGTCCACATCCCCATTCCTGATCCGCCGCATGAAGCGCGTGCCGGCGGGACTCAACCCGCCGTTTGGAACCCACTTCCATGCGATCTCACCGGCTTCGTTGATGTCGGCGCTGTGGTTGTCGATCAGGTTTTCGATGTCGAGGTCATTGCTGATACGGTAGAACTGACCGTCGCGGTAAAGCCATATCTGCCAGGGCTCATCACTTTCTCGGAACCGGAACGCGACATCTCCACGGTCGCTCAGGGCGGGGGCCGCAGCACGCCATTCGGTGAATAAAGTGGTCACGCCGTCCTCCCAAACCTCAATCCCCAACGGGGAGCTCCATGCGACCCGTCGACGATTGTCTATGTCTTCTCCCCCAATCTGGGGTGGATCTGCATTCGATGGGAGGGTGCTGGCGAGACCTTCGGTATAGAGCATGACCTGGGATGTCCAGTCTTCGATGCCGCCGCCACAGGGGAACTCATACCGTGTCCAGACCATCTGGTCGTGGTCGTTGATCGTACCACCCTGGTTGGAGAGCCCGTCGTCGAAGACACTTGCCACGGTGCTACCATCATAGCAGAAGATGGCGGACCTGAACTCAGTTAGGTCACAAGCCTCAGGGATGGGCACCTGCCACCCGACGTGGTTGGCGTTGTTGATCCTCGGCCCCTGCCCCGGACCCAGCACAGTGGTTTCAACGCCACGAAGCATTAGGACTTCCCCGCCGTAGGAACCATCGAATCCCCTCATCCAGACAATCGTCCGCTCATCATTGATGTCGGGAAATGTATCGCCGACATCATTCTCGGTAAGTTGCGTCAGGGGGCCATTGTCGTAGAGGTAGATCTCTGCGTCCCAGGAGCTTGTCTCTGTTCCAATGTGGACCACGATTTCCCCGCAGTTGTTCAGCCTTGGTCCCCGCCGTTGGAGGTTTTCCATGCCCGGAGTGACTTCGATAATCTCGTATCCTTGGGGAATCCGGAAGCGCTGGCAAGGGTCGGTATCGCAAAGGGCACCGCCGAGGTAGCTGCCGACCATAATATCGCACAGCTCCTGGTCCATGGGCCCGCCGCCGCCATCGTCGTCCACACACTCGGCATCCTGTTTGCAGCACGCACCCGTGGCGCAGACATACTCGGTGCACGGGCCCACCCCTTCCAGGAAGTAACCACCCAGCTCCCGGCAATCGAAGGCATCGGTCTGTACGCACGTCGACCCCAGACAGCAGGAACCGATCGCGGTCGGTGGCGGCGGGTTATACATGATCCCGGGTGGGTTCGCAGAACCCACCCGTTGGTCATCCGGGAAGCAGGCCACATCGCCGGGACGCGGCGACCCGAGCGTCCAGTTCAGGTCGTTATACACCGACCCACCCGGCGGACCCACGTAGGTGGTGTCACAGGTTGGCACTCTGCTTGGGCCTGCCGGCGGGTCAATATGCTGCCCAACGGCACCGGCGCACATCAGCGCCCCAATCCCTGCACTGACCAGGAGGTGTCTCATAGCCGTCCTCCAGACTGGAAGCATCATTGTACTCGATTCAGTTGGACCCGTCCAGGGCCATCCATCAGCTTTTATCAGCCCCACTAGGGTCCTTAACCTACCCCCGCCCATCATAATGGAGGGCAAAGCCCCCGGCGGGCGGCACAGGCCATCCGCCGGGAGCTGCAACCCGGGCCGGGGGATCAGTACCCGAACATGGCGTACTTTCCAGAAGCAAGCGTGATCCTCCCGCCTGTCATGACCAGATTCCCGTCGGTGTAGAAGTCCTGATTAAGCTGAAGCTCCCCACCGCTGAGGTTTACATCACCCGTAGTGTCGAAATCGGCGTTGACCTCAAACGTACCGGCGCTCAGGTTGACATCGCCTGTGAGATTGGTGCAGGTCGCTCCGGGCTCAATCCGGATCGTTGCGGTATCTTCGAGGGCCCAGGTCCCATCTCCGTCCACTTCGCACTCGACCACGAGTACCGCAAGACCATCTGCGGGAAAGGCACTCCACAGCCCTGAGCCGGTCTTCTTTGCACCCGTCAGCGTGATACCGTCAGGATGCGAGGCCATAATGACGGCGTCGTTTTCGAGCTTGACCTCAATCCTCCATACTTCCGTTACCATCAGACTGCCGGTGCACGCGTTCCCGCCAGGGCAGTCGCAGTTTTCGCCAGGATGGCTCCCGCCGACACATTTCCCGTTGGCTCCGCACGTTCCACCACCACGGCAAATCCTGTCCGGATAACAGCTCTCGCCCTGCCTGTCGCCAGCGTCACAGGTAAAACCGGGGTTGTCGCCCCTAAGGGTCAACCTGCCTGTACCCACGATCCGCGCTGGATCGTCCGTGGTAAAGTACTCGCCCTCCAGTATCCCACCGTTGCCCTCGATGGTCAGGTCGTTGGCGATTTCGAGGGTGGCAGTCCTTTCCACGTGGAGCCTCCCCGTGAGCCTTGATGCCGTCGTCTCGACACATGGCCAATCCTCGCAATCACTGGGCGACGTGCAGGGGTCGCCTTGGTTTGGCCCACCTTGGCAGGTATAATGCCCGTTCAGGACTAAGGTGGCGTAGTTACTGACTCTAATATTATACTCCCACTCTGCTGGGTCGCCGAGGAGTATCACTGCTCCCACCTGCACAGGGGGGCTGGTATCGCAAGTCCCACCAACACAGTCGTCGTCCGAAGTACACCCCTGGCCCGGATTGTTGCTGCCGCCACTGCATGTTTTATGATAGATTATCGCTTCCTGGCCGCTCACAATACAGGCCACGTCGGTCGACAGCGGGACACGCAGAACCCAGTTGTCCGGGTTCTGCCAGGCGTTATCGTCTCCCACCTGCACAAAGAATGTGTCGCAGTCTTCCACCTGCGCCCAGGCTGGACCAGTGGTCCCGGCAATAATCCCAAGTGTGATAAACGTTACGAAATATCGGTTTTTCATGATTCTTTTCCTTTCGATGCTTGAGGGTTGAACATACCTGCTTGGGCTATGCTCATCCAGTAAATGGTCTACTTGCATACAGAATCACCTGGTCATCACCCGTGCTACGGCGTATAGTCGGTCTTAAGTGTTGCGGTGTCCGTGACGCTAACCGTGATCGGGCCATCTTCGGCGTCGAGCTTCAGGGTGCCGTTGAGGGTCAAGGTCCCGGTGTCGGTAAACTTAATAGAGAGCTTGTCGTCGCTTGCAGTGGTAGACTTCGTTCGAAGCGTCAAATACCAGATGGTTTCGGTGCTCAGGTTGACCTTGACAAAGGACTCTATGTTTTCACACTGTCCGAGCAGGCAGTCGTCGTGCTCGGAGCAGGGATTCCCGTGGTTGATGCCCCAGTGGCAATACCCGGTGTTGCTGTGCTCGATGAGGGCCAAGTCGTCGGATTCGTGTGGGTAGTCAATCCCGCCCCAATTGTCCTCATCGTCCCAGTCGGCTTCGCACCAGCAGACCGGTGGCTCTATCCACGGGTCACAGTCGAGAGGCGGGCAAGGATGATCCCAGAAGTGGTCGTAGTACTCCCTACCGCCGCCAACGGCGACGGCCCCCGCGCATAGGACTCCAAGTACGGTTGTTTTCAGGTTTCTGACTCTCATGACATCTTCTCCATTCTGAGCTGTATGTCGTTGCGGGCCGGCGCCGACACAGCGCCGGTCGCAGCGACAAGATCATGCGTGACAAATGCGAGTCACTAAGAAGGATGATCGCGCCACTACCTGCGACCGATAACCGTATTGTGAACACCTTGTCTGCCGTACGCAATCCTCGTGAGGGCAATCCTACAGAAAAGACCCCCCCGGACGTACAGGGTAGTCACTGTATGGTTTTATCCTGTCCCTCAAAGATAGGAAGGACAGGAAAGACGGGCGGAGTATTTGTGCTTCGTGATTGGCAATCTGGCGATGGTTGGACGTGCCGGGCCTTATGAGGGTTGATCCAGCGTGATGGCTTTGTTGTCGGCCTCGTTTTTGGCCTTCATGGAGTATTCGTCGTTCTGACGTTTGTGATTGACCTCGAGCTTTTTCAGATAGAGGTTGTACACGTCCTCAGCGCTGAGGCCGACACACTGGGCCATGCTGATCCAGAAGAACAGAAGATCGATCACCTCGACCCGGGCGTTTTGCAGATCGTGGATGGCGAAACGTTTCCCTTGCTGCGCCTCGGCGCACCAGTGTTTCCAGAACGTGCAATCGCGCAGTTCTTCCAACTCGTTGCTTGCGGCGATGATGTAGTCGTTGAGCCACTTTCCCGCGGCTACCGGATCGAAGTGATCGCGCAGCGACTTGGTGTCGTAGCCGATGCGTTTATTGAGCGCCGCTTGCCTTTCAAACAGGTCCGTAAGCACCGCGAACTCCTTTCGCGTTTTCACCAACCGGCCGCGGCCTTCAGGCCGCGCGGATATCCGCGCAGGTTAGAGCAGATCCCGTTTTCGTATACCGCACGTCAGGGAAGGCGAGCGTCCTGTCGCTATGCGATTCCGCGCGGGCTTAAAGCCCCGCGGCTCGGCATACGATTTCGAGAATCGCTCTAATCGTTGACGCCTCGCGCCCGTCTGCGCGGGGCGGTCGCTTGGCGACTATGGTGAAGCCAGGGCGTTGTGTCAAGGACGCCCGTCAATCGACGATATGCTCTTTGATCTTGCGGAGCGCATCGCACTCGATTTGCCGGACGCGCTCGCGGGTGAGATGGACCTTAGCCCCGATCTCCTTGAGGGTCATGGGCTCCTGGCCGTCAAGACCGTATCGCAGCCGGAGGATCGTCGATTCCCGCTCATCCAACTCATCGAGGAGGGTAACAATCTTGGCCGCCTCAGACTGGTTGAGCAACGCGTCCTCGGGCGGGGGCGTCCTGGAATCAGGAATCCCCTCAGTCAGGGCCTGCCCGTCAACGCCGTCGGTATCGTGGCTGGGCATCGAGACGGCCTTGACCGCGCTGCGGATATGGTTCACCTTGCTTTCGGACATCTGCAGCTTTTCCGCAAGCTCCTGGGTGCTCGGCGACCGACCCTCCGCCTCGATAAACTTCTCTCGGGCCTGACGGAACCGGGAGATCATTTCGACCATGTAGGCCGGGATATGGATCGGCTTGTCACTGTTTATTAAGCTGCGTTTGATTGCTTGCTTGATCCACCACGAGGAGTAAGTGCTAAACCTGGTGTTCTGGTCTGGATCGAAGCACTCGACCGCACGGATAAGCCCCAAATTCCCCTCGTTGATCAAGTCGTTCAGCGGGACGCCTCGTTTGGAGTATTTTTTGGCGATGTTGACCACCAAGCGGAGGTTCGACTTGACCATTGTCTCCCGCGCTACAGCGGCCTCGGCTTCGGCCTGTTCGCGCTTATCGAGACTGAGCTCGCCGCGCCCGAAGCGCTCGGCCGTTAACTGCCCGTTGCGAACAACGGTCGCAAGCCGCTTCTCCTCTTCCGCAGTTAGAAGCGGTGCTTCGTTGATCTGCCGCAAGTAGACCTGAAGATCAGCGTCGGCAACGATGGTTGGGCCCTCCGCGCACGTTCACCACTACGATGCGAATCCCCAAGGACCGTCGGACTACTCGTCCGCCGGCTGGGTCGATGCGGTTTCCCCGGCGTCGGCTTCAGCCTCGGCGGTTGCGGCGCTTTCGGTGACGTTCCCCTCAGCCTGCCCCTTAGTCGAGCTTGTGGCCGGCTCCTCGGAGGTCTCACCAGCCGTCTTCGGTGGTGTCCGTCTATTACGTACCGCCGGGTCGAGTAACGCCGCCGATCCCGTCACACCCGTGCCCTCAAGCCCACCGCGCCGCACCCTAGGTGGTTGTACGGCGGATTCGGCATCCTGCTCGACCGACCACTCGGCACGCTTCTTGGACAGCCCGATCTTCCGCTCAGCCGGGTCCACCCGTAGAATCTTCACGAGGATCTTATCGCCGATCTTTACTTCGGCATGCGGGTCCTCCACCTTGTGATCGGCTAATTCACTGACATGCAACAGCCCCTCGAGGTTCTCCTCCAGCTCGATGAAAACGCCAAAATTTGTGATTTTGGTGGCTATCCCCTCAACGATCTGACCCGGGATGTAGTTCTCGGGCACGGCGCGGGCCCAAGGATCCTCATGCAACTGTTTGAGGCCCAGGGCGATGCGCTGCTTCTCCTGCTCGACTTTTAGGACAACGCACTCGATCTCATCACCCTTCTTGAGTATTTCGGAGGGATGGCTGACCTTCTTGGTCCAACTCATATCGGAGACGTGCAGCAACCCGTCGATCCCCTCCTCGATCTCGACGAAGGCCCCATAATTCGTCAGGTTCCGGACACAGCCCTTCATGCGCGTGTTGGGGGGATATTTCTCAGCCACATGCTCCCACGGGTTGGCGTGGGTCTGCTTTATCCCCAGAGAGATCTCCTGCCTATTCTTGTTGATTTCAAGGACCACGACATCAACGACGTCGCCGACGGCCAACATCTCTGAGGGATGGTTAATCCGCCGTGTCCAGCTCATCTCACTGATGTGCACAAGGCCTTCGATACCTGGAGCGATTTTAATGAACGTCCCATAGTTGACGATGTTGACAACCTCGCCGCTCAGGTGCGTTTCGGGAGGATATTTCTCCTCCACCTCGTCCCAGGGGTTGGCCTTGAGCTGCTTAAAGCCGAGGGCGATCTTCTCCTTTTCACGGTCGATATTTAGGACCTTTATCTCGATCTCGTCGTCGATCTTGAGCAGCTCCGAGGGGTGGCTTATACGGTCCCAGCTCATGTCGGTAATGTGCAAAAGGCCGTCGATGCCGCCCAGATCCACGAAGACCCCGAAGTCGGCGATGTTTTTGACCGTGCCCTTGCGTACCTCGCCGACCTCCAACTCCGCCAGTAGCGCTTCCTTGGCCGTCGCCCGCTCCTCTTCGATCAGCCGGCGCCGCGAGATGACAATGTTACGCCGTTCGGGGTCGATCTTGAGGATTTTCGCTCTGATCGGCTTGCCTATGTGTTCGCCGATGTCACCCGGACGACGAACATCTACCTGGGAGGCTGGCAGGAAAACGGGATACCCGATATCAACCAACAAACCTCCCTTGATCTTGCGCATCACGCGGCCTTCGACGGTATCGCCTTCGTTCTTGGTGTCGATGATGTGATGCCAGTTGATGATCCGATCGGCCTTGCGCTTTGAGAGGACAATATGCCCGCTGTCGGATTCAACATTCTCGAGCCAGACCTGCACCTCATCCCCTACGTCGATTGAGGTGGCATCCTCCCATTCATTGACAGGGACTAAGCCTTCGCTCTTGAGGCCGACGTCCACTACGACGTCGTCGCCGGCGCGCCCGACGATCCGCCCGCTGAGAATAGATCCCGGTCTGAACTCGTCGTGTTGCTGTTCGATCAGGTCGCCGACGTAATCGTCGGTCTCAGCCTCGGCGAACATGCCGGCCAGCTCGGCATCGAGCCCCTCTCCCTGCGTGTCCAATTCGGAAATGAGATTATAATCTACCATAAGTCGTCTAGTCTATCTTACCGGCACCCTGGGCGATCAAGGAACGGGAATCCTGAACGCCCACCGTCAATACGAGAGTACTCCCGCGTGTGCGCATATACCAACCCTCGCCGCGGACGCAAGCCGACCTGCGTCTACCACGTCGGCGAGGCAAATCCCACGTGCATATTATCGTAGAAGCCGACAGGCTGCTATTCGTCCGCCCCCGCAAAATCACCCGCGGTGACAGTCGCACCGTCGCGCTTGCGGACCCTCCGATTCCCGGTCTCCGTCCCGGCCCAACCGGGCTTGAGAGCGGCCTTATCGGCTCATCCGGGCAATCCGGCTGCCGCGGAGCCGACCTCGGCGACCTCTCCCACCGTTATCGACGCGATCGGGGCCAACGCTGAGATCCAGCAAGGTCCTAGCAGACGCTGATTCTGCGACGGCCATGCCGTCGTTTCGCGCTGATGATCCTCCGCCCGCTGGGTGTGCGCATGCGCGCCCGGAATCCCTGCTTCCGTGCCCGTTTGATCTTGCTGTTCCGCCTCGGGTAATGCATCGTCTGGCTTCCCCTTGCGCTCCGGGCGGTTTACGCCCTCAGCCGGACTCCGATACGCGCAATCCAGCAGAATGACCTAGTCTACCGTCGCCCGTACCCGCGTACAAGCCGCCGTCCTGACCTGCGGGTAGGATACTCGCTCTGGGGCCCAAGTGCTAGGATGGACGGACCCGGCTGTGCGGACCCAGCCATGATGACAGGCAACCAAGGATTGAAATGAAAGACCGTACTGCATACGGCTGTTGTACGTCCCAACCGAGCCCAAAATCCCGCCGGTGGCCAAGCGTCGGACCAGTTGCCTACTACGCTCCGGGGTCCGATTCGAATAGGCTGCGGAACCTGGTAAATGGGCATGCGGTTCGTAACCGGCGTGTTTGAGTAGTGTCGAGGCTATGCCGCAGCGGATTGTAGCGATTCTGAATCCTATCTCCGGCCGGCGCAACATGATCCCGGTGGTCCGGGAGGTTGGTCGACTGGTGGAGCGTGGCCGCGGGCGGCTCGAGATCACGGAAACCGCAGGGACGGGACATGCGACTGAACTGGCATCACAGGTTGTCCCCGACGTCGATGCGGTTTTGGTGGTGGGCGGCGATGGAACAGTCTGCGAAGTCGGCAACGGATTGGCTGGTAAGGACGTTCCGATCCTGATCCTCCGCACCGGAACCGAGAACCTGCTGGCCCGTGAGTTGATGATGCCCACCGCGCCGACCCCCGTTGCCCAAACACTGCTTTACGGCGAGCCATTCCCCTACGATGTAGGTGTGATCAATGATCGGCGCTTTCTCATCGTTGCGGGTGTGGGCTTTGACGCCGAGTGTGTGCTACGGATGAGCCGTGTGCGAACCGGGCATATCACCCATTGGGATTATTTCTGGCCGATCTGGCGCACGTTTTGGGCGCATCGGTTTCCGACCTTGCGGGTGGAGGTCGACGGAGCGTGCGTTTTTGAGGATCGGGGACTGGTGCTGGTCGGTGTGATCGGTCGATACTCAGCCGGTCTGCGCGTTCTGGCGCACGCCCGTTACGACGACGGGTTATTAGATGTTTGCATCTTGCCGTGTACCTCGCGGACCAAGCTGGCGACCCACGCCTGTCGCGTGTTCTGCCAGCGGCACGGCGGGCGAGGCGGGACGATTTATCGGCAGTGTCGTCGGATTCGGATCAGCTCGGAGGACATAGTACCGACCGAGGTGGATGGTGAGGTAGGCAGCCTTCTCCCGGCTGACTGCACCATTCTTCCAGGCGCGGCCAGATTCCTGCGGCTCAACCTGCATCGGCAGACCCAATAGATATGACTTTTCGCGTCGCGGAGCCGACGCGAAAAGTCATATCTATTCCAACAGCCGCGATAAGACGGCGCGAAAGGGTCTTGGCAATCACCCGGGTGCCAAGACGGAACCGAACAGCCGGATCGTCGGTTATGGATTCGGCACTATGTTCCCGGTAATCCCGACGTAATCCTGGAAACCGTCGTCCTGGGCGGGCGACTGGGTCTCGATGGCGATCACCCGATCACGCTGGAACGAAACGAAGCCGCCGAGCTCCACGCCCTCCGAATCCAGCGGCGGCGTATTGTCACGCAGTCGATTCTCGAGGATGTTGAAGGTCTCAGTTTGGCCGGAAGACCGGTTGAAGAAGTCGAGCTCCGGAACGTCGACGGCCCCGTCGCAAAGCACGCCGCGGGACAGCTCGCGATCGATGCCCTCGAAGTTGAACTTGATCCGCGAGCGTCTCGAGTTCGGATTCTCGGTCAACTCCATCGAGAGCTTCACGTCGATGGTCATGCACAGCTTCCACAAGATGCATTCCGTGGCGGCGGTGCTCTGCGTGGCGGAGTCCTCGTCGAGGTTGAGGTCGCACTGGTTGGTGATGGCCAGGTCTCCAAGGTCGAACAGGCTGTTGCCGTCCCGGTCCGCGACCAGCGTGAACGTAATATTCTGGTAGCGCAGGACGAGCTCGACCTTATCCGTGCGGCAGGGATCATCGGGGCCTGCCCCGTCCGGACATTCAGGGTCGTCGTCGATCAGCAACACCGGCGGAACATCGACCTGACCGTTGAGGATCAGGTTGGTGTCCGTGCCGATGTTGTGGTTGCGTTTTATGCGGCGGGCACGACGGCAGGCGCGCCGCTCTTCGGAGAGCAGCGGAAACTCCGAACAGTCGCCGGTTCGCATACCGACGCAGCGGGCCCGACGGACGGAGTCCGTAATGGTACCGCAGTCTTCCGGCAGGAAGCCGCCCAGTCCACGGACGTCATCGAATTCCGTCTTCAGCCGACCTTTCTGGGTCATGCTGTAGAAGAGCTGGTTGAACAAGTCGTCGGAGATGGCGATGGTCACGTGGCCCGCGGGCCGGCCGGCCGCGTCCATAATGGGCGGCTCGGGCAGCGGCGCATTCTTCAGCGGCGTGCCCGGTATCTCCTCAGCACCGGGATCCAGATCACCGGCCGGTTCGAACGACGCCGGGAGCGATACGGCAATCCCAAGAGGTGTAATCTGCGCGTCTGACAGAGGAGTGTCACCGCCGGGGTCGCGTCGCATCCTCATGCCGAAATCGTTGACCAGTCTGTCGTTCTTGAACTCCACCAGGTTCAGGTCCAGCGGATCACCGTCCAGGCCGCCGAACTTTCCGATCATGTCATCCCCGGTGAGCACGAACTCGAACTCGGCGAGATCCAGGTCCACCAGGCCGAAGGTGATGACCTGGACGAAAAAGTCGATCACTCTGAGGAAGAAGCCGAGCAGGCATCCGATGTCGATTTTGCCCCAGAGTCTCGTTCCGTTGTCCGAGTCGCCGGGGTCGAAGTTCAGATCGAGCTTCTGTCTGTGCAAAAGGCGATCCTCATTAAGATCGAACGAAACGGACATCCCGGTCCGTTTGAACTTCGCGCCTAGGTTAATCGTCGTACACCAAGCGCAGATGCCGAGGAAGCAGTCGCTCTCACAATAGCCCCAAAAGTGTACGTGCTTGTCAATGCCGGGGAGATTGATCTTTACGGGTATTTTGTCCTGTTCGGGCACCGCCTCGACGCTGAAACGGTCAAGGTGGTCGCAGCTCGGGTCGTTCTCGCATTCGTAGACCGCGTCGTTGATTACCATCCCCGTCTCGGGGTCACATGAACTGGGAATATCGGGCCTAAAGGGGTCCCTATGGATGTTCTTGATCCTCTCTTTCACCCTTTCGCCGATGTCGCGTTTGTTGCGGTCCTTTAGCGATTCAAAGAAGGTATTGAGTCCCTCAGTAGAGATGGCGAGGGTGAATGCCCTCTGGACCTCGCTGGATGAGCCGCTGGCGGTAACGGCGGCCAGAGAGCTGGGTGCTGGGATGATCGGGCCCACCGCGAAGATAAAAGTGTCGTATGCGGTGTTGAAGTCCACGTCGGTGGCCTGGGCCACCAAGCGGTTCGTTCCGGGATCGAAGCTGCCGCCGGTGGTTCCGGTATCGACCGCCTGACGGAGGTTGGTGACCGGAATCATAACGTCGAAGTCAAGTCGATAGGTATCGGCCGAGGTCTCGCCGTTGCCGAGTTCCACAGTCTGACCGCTAACGTCCACGTCAAAACCGTTGATGTTGACGCCGGCGATTTCACTGCCGTGGCATACTTCGCCGGTCACCTGCACCGGCTCGCTGATGACCACCTCGCCTTCGGCCGGTGAGGTGACCTCGATGGTAAATACACTCTGCAGTCCCGTGTCACGAAGGTCATCCACGTGACACGCATCGCATACTCCCTCCCCGCCATCGCCGCCCAGCGTTTCACCGTTGGCGTTCTTGAAGCGGGCCGAGAGCGGTTGAGCCTCAACAAGGACGACGTGCCCACCGCATCCGAGATCGGACAGCGTCATCGACAGTGTGTTGGAATGCTCCTCGTCGATGGATCCGCCATCCACGATCAGGTCGGCGACTTCGATCATCTTACCGTTGATTTCAACGGTGCCGCCGTACGGTCCACCCGGGAAGGCGGCGCGGGGGTCCAAACCCAATCCCGCAACAATGTCAACACCGTCAACCATTACTGATAGTGTTGCAACGTCCACCAGCGGGATGGCCACCAGCACCGGTATCCGGCCTCCCGACCCGCTCGAGGAGCCGCCGGACGGCTCGATAACCTGCAAGAACGGGACGTTCGAGCAGAATGCCTGCTCCGTGCTGAACTCATCCTGAACCGTCAGGCGGAGCATCGGAACCGGCGCGAATACCTGATGCCAGGTCCTCTTGCGGTTGCTCCGCGAGACCATCTTGAAGCCGTCTTCCAAGATGCGGCTGGCCAGGTGAGCCTGATGGCCGTTCTCGACCGCTAATGACTGGATCGGGTTGCCGTCCGGGTCCAGACCGAGCAGCTCAGCGGTGACCTGAGCGTTCTCGGAACCACCGCCGCTGAAAACGATGCGGTGCCACCCGGTGCAATCGGCGCCGGGACGACCGCGCAGGTAAGGCAAGGCGCAGGTTGCGGTCAGTTCGGAAGCTCCGCAGCTCGGGTCGCCCTCGTCAATCATTCCGTCGCAGTCATTGTCGATGCCGTCGGTACAGGTCTCACCGAGTGGTCCCTCGGGCGAAGGGGGTAGAGGCATCGCGGTGCAGGCGGTGCCGTCCTGCGAAGCGTTGCAGACCTTGACACCGCTTGCCTCGCACGGTCCCACGCCGGAGGTGCACGGCGAGCCGAGATCCGCAAAGTCCTCGTCGATCTCGCTGTCGCCGTCATTGTCCTTCCCGTCGCATTTCTCAGCCTCCTGGCAGTCCGGATCGCTTAGGTCGGTCAGGCCGTCGCAGTCGTTGTCCGTTTCGTCCGCGCACGCATGAGAGGCAGGTGGCCCTTCGAGACTGGGCGGAAGGGGGCTCGCAGTGCAAGTGGTGCCGCCGGAACTGTCGCAAATGACGGTGCCGGCATCGGCGCACAGGCCTACACCGACGGCGCACGGACCGCCCAACCCGAAGCCGTTGTCGATCTCACCGTCATTGTCGTTGTCGAATCCGTCGCAAAGTTCCGGCGTTGTGCATAGTGTATCCCGCCCCTCGTCCGCATTGCCATGGTCGACGAGTCCATCGCAGTCGTTGTCTCGCCTGTCGAAACAGGTCTCGGCCGTGGGATCCGGTATCCCCTGATCGTCAAGACCCTCGCCTGCTTCCTCGGGAGGCCCGGGTACCGCGTCGCACTCGGCGCCTGTCCCATCAGCCTTGCAGACAACCGTCCCGGTCTCTGCGCAGATACCGAGGCCCTTAACGCACGCGGCGCCGAGGGGAAGGTCGATCACGGTCAGGTACGTGGTGGAACTGGGTAGACAGCTCCCGTCCGGACAATCCTCGGACACCGTACACGAGTCACCCGGCATGTCGTCGACATAGCACCTAGACTGCGGATCGCCGTCACGGGTATGTGCTGTGGCGTTTTCGTCAATGCTTTCGTCACAGTTGTCGTCGACGGCGTTACAGCACTTGGCGTTCACGCCGTCACAGGCCTCTGACATGCCCGGATTCACCGCGTCGTCGTCGTCGTTACAGTCCGGGCCGAGACAGTCCGCGCCTACTCCGTATCCGTCGCCGTCAGCATCAGTGCATTCATCCCCACCGCCGGCTATAAGCCGCGAAGTCAGAGACGTCCTGCCGGACTTCGCAGATGTTGCCTCGTGCGAGGGTTCGTCGGCAAGGCTCCATAAGGCCGGCAGGCCTAGCACGACCAGCACCAAGAATAACTTGACAGCTTTTAAGGACCCGTACGGGGTCTGCCTGGTACACGTTGTTGAGTTTTTCATTGGTCTCCACTCCTTTCATCGTGCGGAAAAAAGCACGAACGCCGGAACGCTACAAGGTAGGTTGTTGGGTTTGTCTATATCCCGTAAGAGGTTGCTGTTCGTATCTACCCTCTGTCCCGAAGGTTAGCCGGTCCACCAGCGAGAGCGCCGATGATGGAACCTAAGACCTAGTATACCAAGAAAGCCGGTGCATAGCGCGATAAGGGAGCCGGCACCACAGGGCCACGGCAAGGTTCCG
>Ga0114930_10003358_pt1 | contig 14060 bp, 10 predicted proteins | sample AnhtaG_FD_87300 | JGI IMG/M metagenome (GOLD analysis project Ga0114930, IMG submission 87300) | Deep subsurface microbial communities from Anholt, Denmark to uncover new lineages of life (NeLLi) - Anholt_01485 metaG | ecosystem: Environmental > Aquatic > Marine > Oceanic > Sediment | place... | reverse complement strand
GATGAAATTAATGATTCAGTAAATTATGTTAATTTACAGAAAAGACCTTTGATACTTAATTTTAAACCGCACTATATCACAGAAAATATTAAAAAAATCGTTTTATCAAGTGCTTGTTCTTTAGGAACGCTTAAACTGACAAAGGAAGAAGAAAAAAACGTGAAAGTCGAAGTCATTGTAAGAGGAGGCCTGAATTGCTGGAGAAACCGATTCGATGGAAAGCAATGGGTTGAAGAGGATTGTCCTAAAGTTCCAATGGTATTAACCTCAGAATATCATAACGGGCAGGTGGCAGCGTTCGGTACTTTATCTATTTTCTCTTCTTTAGGAAGAGAATACGGGTTTTCAGCTTTTGATAACGACATTATAATAGCAAATATCCTTAGGTGGCTTACTTTAGATGTTAGTTATGAAGGTAAAGTAATCACTATAGATATACAGAGAGACTTATTCCATTGGGGAGACTCGATAGTTAAACAGAAAAGATGGAATAATCTCTCAGATGTAATAAATGTCAGTTTAAAATATTTTAAAGATAATTATAAGACTATAATGAAAGAGTTGGAAACCGTACAACATGATAGGTATCAAAGAAAACAAGTGAAAAAAACAAAAATTAAAGAACCAGAAGAGGAAGAAGTCATGTCTCTGCTCCCAAAAAGAAAGAAAGAAGATCTGGACTCTATCATAAGCGCAATTGAAAATATCTCAGGTGAAAAATATGAACGTACAATAACTGGAGATACTGAAGATTCAAGCGAAGAAATTGAAGAAATAATTCGAGTTAATACTAATCTAATAGGTGACTTACCTGAGGATTTAAATACTTTAACCGTTAAGGAATTGAAACAATATTGCTCGAAAAATAATATAACCATACCCTCTGCTGCTCGTAAAGCTGACATCATAAAAATAATTCAATATGTATTAGGAGCGGACTAACTTATTCTTCCTTAACTAAAACTACTAATAACATGATTGCTTTTAAAACCTAGCAACCTATTTTTAATTGACTATGAATCGCTTCTTATTTGTTCTAGGGTCAAACTGGCAATTGTCATTAGCTGAAATTGATAATGTATTGAAAAATTCACAGTTTAAAGGTCGAATTACAGATTATTCAGCGAATATTGCCATTGTAGAATTCGATGATTTGCATGAAGATAAATTATACGCTAATAAACTAATGGAGCTTCAATACATTTTAGGAGGCACCCAAAAGATCGCCGAGATACATGATTTTATTGACATCCAAACCGTGCAGCGTGCGTTCCCATTACAAGTCGAACAGTATAGACAAGTCGATATAAAGAGGAAAGAGATTCTTAAAGTTGTCGACTCATCTCTAAAAAAGGTTTTTCCTAGTATTGCAAGAGAAAGTTTATTTTTTGCGGTTTCAATTTACCCTAATCTCTATGATGATAATTATTACTCTGATGTGCTCCTAAAACACTTCCTACCGTTTTTAAATAAAGAAATCATGGCCCTATTAAAAGAAAATGGAGCTAAGAAATCTTTATATTATAAATACCCTCAAGAAAATATTGATGCTGGTAATTTAAACCCTATTTTCCCTCATCATATTATTAAATACGGATTGTTCAATAGAGATCGAGCTGAAATTATATTCGGGTTCACAGAGGAAGGTTGTTACGTTGCAAGAACGCTTACTTGTGACGATCCTAACTTCAAAAAACGAATTGATGAGGAAAGACCATTTAAAGAGTTTAAAAGCGCTATTTCACCCAAATTAGCTCTCATATTGTTAAACTTTTTAAACTTATTTGAACAGAGAGAGAGAAAAACAATTCTGGATCCTTTCGTTGGAAATGGGACTATAGTAATGTTCGCTTTAATTGAAGACTTTCAAGTTTTTGGAACAGATATTGACGAAACTAAAGTTAAAAACACTGAAAGAAATGTTAATTGGCTATTGAACGAACTCGAAGAATCAGTACCATATATGTTAAACGAGAGAATCAAAAAGGTTGACATAAATCAACTATCTTCAGTTTTCAATGAAGAAAGATTTGATGGGATTTGTACAGAACCCGAGTTGGGCCCTTTTTTCAAACAAAAACCATATTACACCGAAGTTGTTGACTTGATTAAAACGAAATTAAATCCTTTATTTAAAGCTACTTTTCGGGAAAGTTTCAAAGTTTTAGCTCCAAAGGGTAGGATTAGTATAATCACACCGGTTATTAGCACTATTGACGGAGGAGACGTACAATTAAATGTAGAAGAAATGGCTAATTTTTACAATTTCAAACTAATACCAATGCTAGATTTAAATAGAATCGTAAACAAATCAAATAGAAAACTTCAATTTAAACAAGGGCATGTTAGAGCAATCCTTGATGCTAAAAAAAATCAGATTGTCAAAAGAAAACTTTATGTGTTCGAAAAAATCAACGAATCAAGCTAAACCATGAATTATGTAGAAATTCTCGACGAGATAGAGAAATCTATTGAAGGAGAAGCGCATTTAGATCAACTAGCAAAGAAAAGAAATGACCCTTTTAAAATATTAATATCGACAATTCTCTCTGCAAGAACGAGAGATTCAAGTACTGAAGAAGTTACCAGGAATTTATTTTCCAGATATAAAACTCCGCAGGATATTTCTAGCGCAAATATTGAAATCTTAGAGAAGTTAGTACATAAATCAGGGTTTTATAAGGTTAAAGCTGCTCGTATCAAAGAAGTCTCTCGAATCATATCAGAAGATTATTTAGGAAAAGTACCAGTTGATTTCAATGAGTTAATTTCTTTACCAGGGGTAGGCGCAAAAACAGCGAATTGCGTGTTGGTATATGCTTTTAATATTCCTGCAATCCCGGTTGATACACATGTACATAGGATTCCAAACAGATTAGGATGGATTAAAACAACTAAACCAGAGCAAACTGAGAAAAGGTTAAAAGAAATTATACCAAAAAGCCAGTGGATTAGGGTGAATCGCTTATTTGTGCGATTTGGACAAGAAATTTGTTTACCTATTCACCCTAAATGTGATTCATGCCCATTAAATGCCATTTGTCCAAAGGATTTTACAATGGAGTTAGCCAGAAAAAGTAAAAGGAAAAAAAAATAGTATGCTCAATATAGTTGCTCCTTTCGTTTATTTCTTCTAAGAAGATAACCTACTACAAAACCTCCTAATAAACCGAAAATATGAGCAATGTAATTGATTCCCGATGAAAAGGACATGATAACAAAGTAAAAAACGTAGATTAATCCTAAAATAATTAATGGATTGTTTCTTTCAACTATTAATATCGATAGAGCAGCCCCTATTAACCCGAAAATTGCGCCAGAGGCTCCTAAACTAACCGTGTTTAGCGGTAAAAGAAATAAAGTAAATAAACTTCCTAAAAATCCTGAAATGAAGTATATTAAGACAAATTTATACTTTGAAAAACTGAGTTCGATATACGATCCAAAAATTAATAGAGAAACCATATTTGAGAAAAGGTGAAGCGCATCTCCGTGCAAGAACATTGATGTTAATAAACGCCATAGTTCTAAATCATACACCACTTTACTGTTGATTTGGACTAATATATAAAATAGATCGTCTAAATTTCCAAAAGAGAAGAAAAGGTAGAGGAGTGTATTGAAAGTTATCAAAAATATTGTTATCCTAGCTTTCTTAATATTTGATGCATCCAAAACAAACATAAAAGTAAAAACCTAAAGTAGTGTTATCATTACGATGATTTAATATTTTAATATAAAAAGATATAATAGCTATAAATATTATCATTATCTGTTGTTTACATGGAGAGTCGCAAATTATTTAGGTCAAAGATTCAGCTACTATTTACCCTAATTTATAATGGGTACTTGAGAGATATCCGATTGGTTAAAGCCTTCTTAGACGTCCCTCTAAAGAAATTTATACCTAACGAATTACATTCCCATTTTAAAATTTATAACGATGCTCCAGTATTATTTTACTTGAATAAAGAGAACCGTGAAACGCTTAGAACTATATCTGCTCCGCACATGATTTCAATTATGCTACAACAGTTATTATTAGAAGAAGATGACGATCTTCTTATCTTAGGGGCTAAAAGTGGGTACATTGCCGCACTTGCACATAAATTAGCCCCCAAAGGGAAAATCGTAATATTAGAAGCAAATCAAGAGATTGCCAAGATTACGCAAGATAATTTAGAAAGAAATGGTCTTCAAGATAAAGTGAAGGTAATTGTAGATAATCCATTAAACGGTCTACCTGACTTAACACCTTGGCAAAAAATTCTTGTAACAGGTGCTATAAAGCAGGAAAGAATTATTCCATTGTTACTTCAGCTTGATTCTTCAGATGGGGTTTTGTTCGCCCCCATTGGTGAAAATTTTATACAAAACTACACTCAAATAATACGGATAGGAAACGAATTTTATGGAAAAAAGCACCTTCAAGTACGTTTCACTCCCTTGATGACTAAAATCGAGTTGGACGAACTTAAACTAGTAACAGAAATCACTGAAATCAATCCAGTAAATGAACATCAATTCTCTGCCGAAGATGTTTTGATTAACTATAGTTCTGATATTTTAGATGAAGTAAGATTAGAACCTTTTTCAAAAAGTCAGACCCATGAAATTAACCCTGAAAATGTATTTTTAATTGCTTTAGAATTTATCGATCAAACAATTGATTCTTTAAGAGAGAACGAAAATTTAAGCGATTGGACGACTTCTATTGACAATATTAAAATAATTTTAGATACTCTACAAAGAATAAAAACAAACAGGGCTGATGCGACAGAATATTTCATAAATAATATAAATCGGATAAAGGCGTATAATTCAATTAGAAAGGAGTTAGAGAAAGGAAAGCTATCAGAAACTACTCCTTTAAAGAGAGAAATAGATGTAATTGGTAAACAAATGCGGGACGTTAAGATCCTTCAAAAAAATATAAAAGAAGAAATAAAAAAAATCAAGAAAAAATAAAACTATTTCCAACAAAATTCTTTCTACACATTAATCTCGTGGTACAAACAAAGGTTTTTCAATCTTGATAGATAAGAAAAATAGCTACTTTTGGCAAATTATCAAAGAGTTTAATAATTTAATGAAGTCGGCAATACAAGGTCCTAATTGTACTGATCCTTCAATTTGTAAAGGTAAATGCTGTTCTATTAAGATTGATGTACCAAAGGTTCTGGCTGAAGAATATATTAAAAGAGGATATGCGGAAAAGTCTGATTTTACTAGAAGTAATATTTTCTCTTTTCAATTGAGGTTTAACATAGACACGGGTAAATGTTTTTTATTCAATGAAGTTTTAAATGGATGTTCAGTCCACAATTCGGGGATTAAACCACCTCAATGTTGGATATATCCTACTGATTTTTCAAATCCAAGTAAGAATGAAATTAGTTGTAAAAAGATATCAGGGTGGGAAATAATCGATTATCCTAAGGCAAAAAAGGCAGAAAACCTCTTGAAACAGTATGTTTTTCTATGTCAAGTTGAAGCGAAAAAGGAATTAAAAGGAATTTCAAAGCGATTAGGAAATTTAGTTAATGGTGCCTCAAGTAAAAAATCTGAATTATTACGTGAAGAACTCGGAAAGATTGCTCCTAAAAACTTAGGAGGATTTAAAGATCAATGGGATCATTTGGATCTTCTTTCTGCAGAAGGATTATCTTTACAAATGAAAAAAATTTGTGTTAAACATAATAGTAAGTGTCATTTTCTCGTTGATGATTTTATTAAGTGTAACGAGATTTGCAATGAGATTGCCTGTAAACTCATTGATTTTTTACAGTTGAATCTTTATACTTACGTAAAAATGGAGGGTCCTGATGTAGAGGGCCACTATCCTCTGTATAAATTACTCAATTATAAAATGTTTAATTCGTAATACCTAAATTGTGCGAGCAAAGATTTTTGTCGGCATCGTATGAAGTTAAGTAATCTTCAAGCTTGCACATATTCTGGTGATAATATCTGTATATTACTTATTTTTAAGATTAGTTTCTTTATCTATCTAAATAACACTTATATATTACTTACAATCTATATTTATATAAAAAAACAAGTGATTTTATGTCATTAGGAGATAAATCGTTAACAGAGTTAACTGAAAAGGTCTTTTCTGAGAAATATGAATTCATTAATGGCCCTAAAAAATTAAAGGGTGAATCTGGAAAAACATGGACATTTAACGCTGTTATTAATAACGGTAAACTTGGGAAATATGGTGTTTTTGTTCGGGATTGGAAAAGAGAAATCTCTATAACACAACTACGGCAACTTCATAAAGCTTGCGTTGATATACCGGAAATAGAAGGTGGTATTATGGTTTGTAACATCACGACAGATTTCTCGCGCGACTACAGTTCACAATTTGGGATTCAACTTTTGTCTCGTGGTCATCTCGTTTCCAAATTACGCAATAGGGAATTTCAGTTTTAACTTTTTTTATTTCTACAACCCTCATTCTACAGAAAGATAAGCTATTTAATTTTTCTTTCTATAAACTTAATTGTATTAGATTAATTATAATTCGAAATATAACGGATAATTAATATGCTCACTAATAGAGTAAAAGGTGTAGAATATGCGATTCGAGAGATCGCAGCAGTAGCTCAAGAAGTTGCTAAAACGGGTAAAACAGTGTATTATTTAAACATAGGTGACCCAGTTGCCTACGATTTTCAGACTCCAAGATTTATTTCGGATGCATTAACGGTCTATAGTCGTAAAGGCAAGAATTATTACGCAAATTCATTAGGAGTAATTGAATTAAGAGAAGAAATAAGTAAACTCTTGAAGGGACAAAATCTCAATGTTAGTACTGACGAGATCGTTGTAACATCAGGTGTTACAGAGGGAATAAATTTTATTATTTCGAGTATGATCGAAAACGGTAAGGAATTACTCATACCGGGACCGTCTTATCCCCTTTATATCAATTATGCTAAGTTTTATGATGGTAAGCCAGTTGAATATGAGCTTGATGAACAACAAGATTGGGAGCCCAATATTGAAGATTTAAGAAAAAAAATTACTCCGAAAACTCAAGCGATACTAATATGTTCTCCTAATAATCCAACGGGTGTCTTATACGGAGAAAAAAAAATCAAAGAGATAATCGATCTTGCCGGGGAGTATAACCTACCAATTTTATCAGATGAGATTTACGATCAGATTACCTATGAAAAACCATATGTAAGTCCTGCGTCGTTAGCTAAAGATGTTCCGATAATCGGATTAAATGGGTTCTCAAAAACTCACTTAGTAACTGGATGGAGGCTTGGATACCTATACTATCACGATCCAGAAAACAAACTGGAGGAAATAAAAAACGGTATCGCTAAAATGGCTCGTGCTAGGCTCTCTGTTAGTTCCATTGCCCAATTCGCAGCAATTGACATTTTAAAAACTTCAAGTAGCCATACCATTGATATGGTTAGAAAACTTAAAGAAAGACGCGATTATTCCTATAATAGACTGAGTAAAATTGAAGGAATTACATGCGTTAAGCCTAATGGTGCTTTTTATCTTTTCCCTAAACTAGATTTAGAAGAATTAAAGAAATGGAAAGATGATAAAGAATTAGTTGTTGATTTACTTAAAGAAACAGGAGTTTGTTTGGTCTATGGTTCAGGTTTTGGTGATTATGGAAAAGGACATATGAGATTAACCTTCTTACCGGAAAAAAAAATACTTGAAGAAGTATATAACTTAATTGAGGAGTTCTTAAAGTAATCGACAGAACTAAGTGAAATCATAAACCGTTGTTTTTTTCTTTATATTAGCCAAATAATAGTAATTTTAAAAACTATTAAATTTCTAAAGTCCATGAGATTTATAAAATGTAAAAACTATTAACTTTAAAAGAACATAAAATCTTTTAGCTATAAAAGAAAGTAGTGATCACTGAAAAAAGAGTCAATTATCATGATTATTAGAATAAATTCTGTTGAAAGTACAATTGAAATTTTCTACAAAAACTATGTCCATCTTCATGGGTTTTTAAAATTGAACGCTGAAGATCATAGTAATAATAAGCTATATACCATAATAGTTCAGGTTCTTAGCGAACAAACAATATCAGACTACATATTTACGCGCCAAAAATTAAGAAATGTTAAAATAACAGATTACATCAAGGCAGAATTAGAATCAGAACTACAATATGTTATTCAAGGCCGTCCTATCCTCTGCATAGAAAAAGATAAGATTACAAAAGAAGTAAAGAGTTATGTAACCAATGTATTCTTTTTAATTGAAGATTTGATGGAAAATAAAACACTTCAACCACATTTAATGAAAATTTCAGAGGATCAAAGCGATATCCATGAAGATTTGAGATATATTTTCCCTCCTGATGGACTCTTTATGGGTAATTTAGCTTCTGAGAAAAAAGTAGAGGTGTATTTTCCCTTTAAATTTCTAATGTACCACTTTTTTATCGCAGGTGCTACAGGTATGGGAAAATCAAACTTAAACCAAGTTATTGTAGATGGTTTGTTACAGCATAACGCTCAGATAATTCTTGGAGAGAAAGGGACTAAAATCTCCATGCTTGCTATTGACATGCATGATGAGTATGCCTTAGGATGTATTAAATATGGAGTTATTGATTTATGTAAAACATCAGGGTACAACAAAGATCTATTTGGTTCGTGGTTTTACCTCTATCCTAATAAAGGAATACCACCGGCAGAATTAAGGAGCCTATCCACTCCTTGTATAGTAAATTATCAAGAAATAACACCAGAAGACCTTTTTGCAACGGGTTCTTTTAACGATCTTCAAGCTGGAGCTATTTATTCGGCATATAGAAGTGATCAAGAGAATTATATCGAAAATTTATTAACTGATGGTTATCGTCCTCCCGGAGGGCATGACGAAAAAACTATGGCTGCGATAAGGCGAAGAATGCACTGGTTGGAGTATTCTGACATATTTCAATCTAACGCCGCAAGCAAACTTTCAGAAATCGTGTTAAAGTTGGAACAAGGGAGTGTAATTATTTTCAATGCGTCTATGATATCTGATTTAGAACAATTCCTCTTTAATAGCATATTGGCTAGAACATTGTTTGATATTCGTAAATCGCTGAAATCTTCTTCGGATATTGCCACTCTTGAAAAAAAACTAATCCAGAATTTGCCCAAAAACTTTTATGAAAATTATAAAGCCAATTTGAAAAATGTTTATATTAAAACCGGAACAACCGTTAAAGATCCATCAGAATTACCAATTATTATCTTTACAATCGAAGAAGCTCCAAGCATCTTACGGCCTGAAATGATGAGACATAATAATGTCTTTAAAGATATTTCGCGCCAAGGAAGAAAATTTAATCTAGGATTAGAAGTGATTTCACAGCAATATTCTCCCATAGATGAGAGCATTTTATCTAATATGAATACTGTTATTAATTTGCCCTTAAGATCAGAAAAAGAAAAAACTGTTGCAGCCCAAATGCTAGGAGGAGGCATTCAGCGTAGCGATTTAGAATCGTTAACAGGAACTAGGGGGATAGCGTTAATTTCGGGAATTTGGCTCACCAATTTTCAAAAATTAAAAATCCCTTTGTATGATGAATACTTTGAACAACACTCAAAAAGATTTTATGAAAATTTTGCAAAAAAAGTCGCGTCTTCAGCACCCCCACCTATTTCACTTCCATAAATATAAAAGATAATAAAAACTAAGGTGAAAAAATAATTTCTTTTAATTTCGAATTAATCTCGCTTGAGAAGTCATTTGAGAAAAGACCTGAAATATCTATTGACGAAGACGTTCAAAAATTTAAAGAATATATTCAGGAAAGAAGAGCTAAGTGGACTGAAGAAGAGAAGATCGAGCTCGAGACTGATAAATTTGACAATGATGAGAGTTTAAAAAACACTAATTTACTCTTTAGTGAAATGCCACATCTCGCAGTTGGGAAGGAGTCTATGAATTATGTACGCGATAATTACAAAATTGTAGGTTTTGATGAGAGTTCAAATACTTTTACTGGAACTTATGCAAAGCTGGCATCATTTAAATTTGGAGAATGCCATCTCACTTTTAAGAATGGAGAATATCAAAAAGAAAAAATAATGTATAAACCTATTACCACATATATCGAAGATAACGAGCATAAACTTATTATTTATAAAACGGTAATCGAAAATTTTGTAAAAACCATTAAACGAGACTTCTATGTAGGTAGTTTAAAAGATAAAGTTGATAAACTGGAAGACTGGTTCGAATCAACTTACAAAAAAAAAATTGAAGATCACATTAACTCTCACGCTTTCTATTATCCAACATTGGGACATGTTGTAGATAGAATAAGAACAGCTGATGAGATACTAAAATCATTAATTAGAATTAAGGAAATAAGCAATTGGGGCAAAAACGAAAATGTCGTCTTCCTTGGAGATGGAATTCAAATGTTTCGCCAGCACATTTTTCCTCCAACCGCTTTTACTGAATTTTTTTACAGATTTATTCAGTTATACAAGATAAAATACTATAGCTTTTCAAAGACATGCCGATTAAGAGATGCTCAGGGCAATTTTTTGCTGCCAATTTGGTCAGAAATATATAAAAACAAGAACTTTCTTGTGGATATGCCAGATCTTTCAATGTACACAAAAAGTAGAGCATACTTAACAAGACTGCAACAAGATAGTTCTGCTTTGAGGTTTGACATTTGCGACGATTTAGACACGAAGGATGCTTTATATATTATCAAAAATCTAATTCCGTTTGCCCCACGTGGATACCCCCTTTGTCTTATAGGAGCTCATGAAGCAAGTACTTTATTAGCCTCGGAATTTAATAAGTTAGAAGCTTCGTTCTTAGAATTACAATATGACCCCAAAACAAAAAAATATGCCTCAAAATGGAGACACAAAGTATTAGGGGTATAAAGTTTATTTATTTTACATGAAAAAAAGATAAGGACTGCATATGGTAAAAATTGTACAAATATCAGATTCTCATTTAGGTTATCGAACGAGAAGAGGCGTTATAAACAAGTGGGCTATTCAAAACTACTCAAAACCTTACGAACAAGAAATCTACGATTTATTTTTAAAAGTCATGACAGACATCTCCCTAATCAAGAATTTAGATTTTGTTGTTCATTGTGGCGACATGTTTCACCATCCATCTAAATACAGTTCGTATCCTCCACCAGAACCTGCGAGGAGAGCATTTAAGGAAGGTTTAGATATCTTCTTTAATAACACAAGCAATCAAATTCCTTTCATTTATGTTGAAGGGAATCACGGAATCTTCAGAGGGTATGAATACACACCATTTGAATCACACATTCAAGTCGAAAGATATTCAAATCTTCATTATTATAAACAAAGAGACCTACTGACGGCGATCAAAAATAATGAACCATTAAAGTTGGATTTTCTAGCAAAAAAAGTGCGCTTCTATTTATTTCCCTATTTTGAATTTCAAGATTACGAAGTCTATGAAACGGCTTATGATAATTGGATAGAAAATCAACATCCTATTGGAAACGAGGGAAATACTAATATTGCAGTTGCGCATGGCTCCGCTGGTGATTACACTTTACATCGGAAAATTAGTTCTAATGATTTTGATTACGACTATGTCGCTTTAGGGCACGAACATGGATTAAAAAAATTATCAAAAAATCATTATTACTCCGGAAGCTTGCTTCCAATGAATTTTAAAGAAATTAATGAAAAACAAGGTTATCTAATAATAGACATCGACAAAAAAGCTAAAATCGTAAATATTGAAGAAATCTCTACAAGTAAGTTACTCAAAAGAACTTTTGAAATTATCCCAATTCATCCTAACCCTCAACACACATCCGCTGATTTAGAAGCTCTCATCAGCAAAGAATTGAATCGGTTCATCTCGGACGATGGGTTCGATCCTAAAACTGCTGCGAGATTAAAATTCAATTTTATGGGAGAAGTAACAATAGAAAAAAATTGGCAAATAAACGATATGATGTCGAGAATCCGAAGAGATTGCTTTTCTCAACCAGATAAATTTAATATCCTGCAGATAATTTGGAAGATTATTGATATATCTGAATCTTTTGAAGATGATATAAGTCCGGGAATAATTCAAGACTATATATTAGAACATCCGGATGAAGAATTTAAAACTTTTGTGTCAGAGAAATTAACTGAAGATCAATCCCATTTCAATGTGGATAAACTTAGCCAATTGGGGATGAGAGCTCTTAAAAATGCATTAAAATACATGGAAAAGGAGAAGGAGGTATGAAAAATGCATATTACGAATCTCACTTTTAAAAACTTCATGGGATATAAAAAATTAACTCTTCCAAAAAACATGAAAGAATTTCCAAAAGGATTAATATTAATTAGTGGAAAGAACTCTTACGGTAAATCTACTATTCTGGAAGGGGTTTTGTTCGCTTTTTTCGGACCTAAAATATTTCGCGGAAGAAACGCAGCCTCCTTTATCGCATATGGAGAAGAAAAAGCCGAACTAACTATTTATTTTACTATTGATAACATAAAATATAATATTTATCGTAAATGGGGTAGAAGTGGAGCCACTACTACGAAATTGTTTGAATGGGTTAAAACTTCTTTTCGTGAAATTAAGAACTTTAATATTGAAAACTTTTTCGAAATTTCTACAGAGCAAGCTTTAAATACAGTATTCGTAAGACAAGGAGAAGTGGAAGAGTTAGCAAATAAAAAAGGTGCTGAGCTAAGGGAAATGATAATTGATCTTTTCAGACTCAATATAATCGATGATGCGCTCGCTTTCCTTGATAGAGAATCTAAAAATGCTAAATTTAATAAAGAAAATTTAGAAAGGAAAAGAGTTCCAATAGACCGGATCAAAAAGGATATCACTGGCGTAGAACTCGAAAATGTAAAATTGGAGAAAAAACTTGCTGATAATAATAAGGCAAAAAAAGAGCATGAACAACAAATTTCTGATTTTCCATCAGACGACTTGATTTTGAATTTAGGAAGCCTGTATGACCAGCAAAAAAGACTTGAAGAAAATTCTCTCTCTTACAAAAACGATTTTCAACGAAAAATTAAAAATACTAAATTAAATATCAAAGATTTTGAACCCATCTCCAAGATTAATGAAAAAATATCGCTTTTAATTAACGAAGAAAACGATATCAAATCACTAAAAGTAACCTTTGATAAAAGAAGAGAAGCAACTTATAAAGGTTTAGGGAAAACTAAAGGCAGAATTGATGATAGCAAAAAAAAAATAAAGAAGATGGAAGATAGCTTACTTTTTACGACGAACGATAATAATGCAGAAGTAGCACAATGCCCTACTTGCCAAAATGAACTTACAAAAGAGCATTATAACGAAATGGTTAATGAATTTAACAAAGAAATTGAGGTCAGTCAAGAAAAAGTTAAATCCATTACGAAAATTATTGGAAATCTGGATTTAGAAATAAATGAAAAACAAAATAAACTTGATTATGTTAAAAAACAGATTACTGTGATTCAAGGATTAAGGAACGATTATCAGAATTACCAACAAAAAGCATTAGATTTTGATAAGGCTAAGGAAAGAACTGATGTTTTTCTAGCAGAACACAAGTCTAAATTTGCTGATATAAACCCTGCCAACATAAAAATGCTTTCTATTGAGAAAAAAAAGCTCAGTACTGAATTAACCGCCATTATTAAAGAATTAAAGGAAAATCAAAAGAAAATCGAAGGAAATCTTAATAGGATTGTGGATTTGCGGAGTGAAGTTAAGCAAATGAAGAAATTGGAAGAAGAGATTGGAGAATTCGAAATTGACCTTGATCACATTAGTAAAGCAAAAGAATTAGTTAGGAGGTTTGTTACCGAATATATGGTTGTGAAGCGCTTAGTAAAAAATATTGCTTTAACAACTAACAAATATATTAAAGATTTTACTTCAGGTCAATATAGCGATTTAACTATTGACTTGTCCGGAACAAAAAAGACAGGATTGTCGCTAAAAATCATGGATAATTTCAATGGCGTTCTCGAATCAATAGAAGTTCTCTCTGGAGGAGATAAAACTGCTTTAGGAATTGCCTTACGATT
>Ga0114930_10003357_pt1 | contig 14067 bp, 12 predicted proteins | sample AnhtaG_FD_87300 | JGI IMG/M metagenome (GOLD analysis project Ga0114930, IMG submission 87300) | Deep subsurface microbial communities from Anholt, Denmark to uncover new lineages of life (NeLLi) - Anholt_01485 metaG | ecosystem: Environmental > Aquatic > Marine > Oceanic > Sediment | place... | reverse complement strand
GATCCTGGATATCGGGGATATCGTTGCAGGGAGGGTTAGTCATTTCCCCTCCAAGATCTGGCCAGGCAGATCCCTGCTCCCGGGTATTAGCCCCCTTACTCCAGGGCCGGCAACACTCCCCACAATTATCGTGTGCACGTGCAGTTAAAGTATGAACTCGCGCACGCGGTAAGTGTTAGGTCGAAGCATTCAGATCTTAACATAAAACCATACGGATGGAGGGGCACACGTCGGCCAACATTGTCGATGTGGCGGAGAAAGAAGGATGCGATCTCATAGCCATGGGAAGCCGCGGAATCGGGGGTATCATGGGCCGGATTTTCGGTAGCACCAGCCGCAGGGTCGTCGATTCCTGTAAAACGCCTGTCTTGATCATAAAGTAGTTGTCTCGCGATATTGTTGGTGCGATATCGCACGGATTCGATTTTTAGTGGTTTTCATCACCCTTCAATTGTGTTCTGGTTAAGATAAGTATAATAACAACCTTTTTTATATTTTCAATAGAAATGGTAAGATTTGAGGATCTAAACATCGAAACCATAGGAGTGGAAGAGGGAATCAGGCAGACCCTCGACAAAAGACCCCTCGACGAGCTCACCGCATCCATAAAGCAGCACGGAATCCTCCAGCCCGTCGTCGTAGAGCCCAGTGACGAGGGGAGGTACAAGCTTCAAATAGGGAAGAGGAGGATGGCCGCCGCGAAGCTGGCCAGGCTGGAGAAGGTTCCAGCCATAATCCTGGATGGACCCCTTGACTCAAAGGCTTCACTTGCCATAAGGCTCGTGGAGAACCTCCACAGGGAGGATCTCGATCCCATCGACGAGGCCGAGGCCTACGCCACCCTCAAGGAAATGGGGGTCAAGGTTTCGGAGATATCCCGCCGGGTGGGGAAGGAGAGGACATACGTATCTCACTCGATGAGGCTGCTCAGGCTGCATCCTAAAGTGAGGGAGGCACTGAGAAACGGTGCACTTCCAAGGGAGCATGCCCTCACCCTACTTAGGCTGGAGCCATATCAGCAGATCGCCCTGGCGGAGGAGGTCATGGAGAAGGGCCTCACGATGGTGGAGACCAGGGACAGGGTCAGGGGGCTCCTCGGGAAGGAGCTGAAGTGGCGACTCGTGCCCATACGAATAGAGCCAGCCGTCTACGACAGGCTGGTAACTATTGCACCAGAAGGAGACGTATCCAAGCTACTGAAGCAGGCCGTTGAGAACCTCCTACAAGGAATTCCACAATAATCTCTTATTTTCCAATTATTTATTATTCAATCATTCTATCAAAAGAATATAAAAATATAAATATTATCTATTCAATCTATGTACTAGGTTATGGATTTGAGTTTAAAAGAAGAGATTGAGAAAGTATCCGAGGATCTTGAAGGCATATTAGGGGTTGCTATTAAAAATCTGGGAACTGGCAAAGAGTACCTATTAAATGCAGATGAGAGCTTCTACTTTGCTAGCGTATACAAGTTACCCGTTCTTGTGGAACTCTACAGACAGGTTGAAGCGGAGACGATAGAACTTGATGAAAAGCTCTTGATGACCAGGTATGCATGGCGAGGCGGATCAGGCGTCCTTAAGGAACTCTCTCCAGGTCTTGAGATGACGATAAGGGACTATAGAACTCTGATGATGCTGATCAGTGACAACATATCTGCCCAAATATGTGCTGGCCTTGTTAGAAATGGGAACACCAATGATACAATGAAGGAACTTGGACTAGATAACACGGTAGTAGGTGTCAGCTGGCTTCCAAATAAAGAGGGGAACGTTACAACTCCCCGGGATATTATGTTGCTTCTTGAAAAAATTTACATGGGTGAGGCTGCTTCCAGGGGTTCGTGCGATGAGATCATTGAACTGATGAAGAAATGCCAGACGGGGAAGAACAGGATATCGAAGTATCTTCCCCGAGACGAGGTCGAGGTAGCCCACAAAACAGGTACCGTTAGTGGTGTTGTTAATGATGCTGGTATAGTATTCCCAAAGGGATTTGACCCATTCGTCATCTGTGTTTTTACGAAGTTTATCAAAGGCTGGGAAGAAGGATATGCTCAATGGGACGAGGTCGGCGGGATCGAGCAGGGTGAGGAAGCCATCGCAAAAATATCAAAGGCTGCATATGACCACTTCAAACAGCAGGATTAAAAATCTTGAGTTGACCAACATGGACTTGAAAACTAATTTAGAGGAAATAGAAAAAGATTTTGAAGGTACCCTAGGGATTACAGCTATAAACCTTGGAACAGGAGAAGAAGCTATAGTTAATGGTGACATCATTTTCCCTCTAGCTAGCGTATTCAAAATTCCAGTAATAGTAACGTTATACAGACAAGTTGATGCTGGAAATATCAGCCTAGATGATAAGATGGAGATGACCGATTACGCGAGAGTTCCAGGTTCAGGCGTCCTTAAGGAACTCTCTCCAGGTCATGAGATGACGATAAGGGACTATCGAACCCTGATGATGCTGATCAGTGACAACACTGCGACAGACATGGTAGTAGACCTCTTGGGAAAGGAGAACATCAACAACACAATGATTGAATTAGGGCTAAAAGATACGAGGATAACTACATGCCGAGAGATACTTTTCAGCTTTCTTGGACTAGAAGATGTCGAACCCAATGAATGGACTATAGAGTTGTGGAATGAGACCATCAAGAAGATGCGGGATGAATGCTGCAAACTCACAGAGGAACCCAGAAGGAAATCGGATAACGTAACAACTCCAAATGAGATGATGAAGCTCTTGGAGAAGATTTACAGGGGGGAGGCTGCTTCCAGGGGTTCGTGTGATGAGATTATAGAATTGATGAAGAAATGCCAGACTGGAAAGAACCGGATATCGAAGTATCTTCCCCGAGACGAGGTCGAGGTAGCTCACAAAACAGGGACAATAAAGGGAGTCGCGAATGACGTTGGAATAGTGTTCCCCAAGGAAAAGGAGCCATACATAATCTGTGTATTCACCAAAGATATCGAGGGAGAGCCTGAAATTTATGTCCCCACAGGAGAGAAAGCCATAGCGACCGCATCAAAAATCGTATATGACTGCTTCGTAACCTGAGAAACCACTAGCTAAAGTACCCCTTTAATTTTTTCCAAATCGTTGATATCATTCCACTCTCTTTAATTCCATTTTTTCTATCTTTTTCCTTCTTTCTCTTTTTCTCCTCATATCTTTCTTCTGTTAGCTCATCTATTTTACTAATAAGTTTAAAGATGTTCTCTTTTTTCTCGAAGATGAATATCTTCTTACTCACATTATTTTCCTTATCTCCGAAAACGAAAAGGTAAGGGCTGAGAAAGACTCGCCCCATCTGTCCTCCTATGAAGGCAAGAGGCCAACTCATTCCCAATAGAAATCTAGCGAATAACTCCAACTCATGATCGACTATTTTTCCTGCGATTTGCCCCAACACCTCATCTACTTCTTTAGTTGGTAGTTCTTCATCACTAAACATTCTGAATCATTCCTCGATTATCTCCACATTCGCTCTAGGCACCATCACGATTTCCCCATCATCTATATTTACTTCTATGACTCTTACTAGGGATTCTGTCTCGGCTTTTTGTAGTTCAACAGGAAGACTTACAACGGTTCCGATTCTGCCAAAGTAAGGCTCCCTGATTATTCTTACAGATGTTCCCGATTTCATTCCTCCCACGATTTCACTAGATTCAGATATTACTTTACGTAATCTAGAATGGGGGATAATCACCTCGGGTCTTAGAACACCAGCTCTAATCTGAGTCGCCCCATTTATTGCAACCTCCTTCCCCTCAGATAACTTTAGATATTCAAAGGTTCTATGAGACATCCCCATCTTTCCGAATCCCTCTGTGACTATAAGCGTAGTACCAATCTCCTCCTCTCCAGTTATTGCCACACCTATTCTATAACCTAATAATTTGGTCAAGTCTGAAGAATCGATTCCTCCGACAATAATGCCTATAACTCCATTTTCGATGGCTTTTCTCATGGCTTCCAGAGTGATAAAAGAACCTCCAACAACAATCATTCCCTTGTATTCAGGTTTTAACGTATTTTCTTTTATGCTTTCATCAGGAGAATCCACAATAACTTTCAATCGACCGTGTTTCCCCCCTCCTATACCGAATATCCCCTGGATAAAAGTGGCGTTTGTCTCTATGACCACTCCCTCATTAGGTATTATCTCGACGACTTCACCTGGGATGTAGGCTTTAACCTCTATCGGAATAGGTTGTTCCCTGGCGGTGATCCGGCCTGATAGGGGAGAGACATTCTCTATAAAACCATCAATTGGCGATTTGACGAATCTCTTAATGAGTCCCCAAAATGCTATGTATTGAGCAACTATCTCGTCTTTCTTGATTTCATCTCCAACTTTCTTAACCATATGCTGAGGGAGCTCATCTGGATGCAATCCTAGAAGATTAGCGGCCTCGAAGATATATGGATCTCCTAGGGTCATGGCTCGGGCCACGATGGTATCAAAATCAACCATGTCCCCTTTCTCGACGAGAACCTCTCCAGTGATGGGCAGTATACGGGTCTTACTTACGATCATTGCTTCTTTGATTTTAAGGCCGGGAGTATAGGCATACGCCTCTTTCGATAGTCTCTTCTTTTGCTGGGACATAGTTTATTTCTCCATCAGCTTTGTAATCTGTTCTGGGGGATACATTTCTAGTGAGTGTATCCACTCGGCAAGTTTCTTTTTTCTTTCTTCTGTTTCCTCTGGTAAGATAAGTGGTCTCCCCCTGGCGTCGATGACCACGCCCACGCTACCTCCACTGATATCTGATGTGACAGGTATTTTAGGACCTGATCCAGCATCAAAACCTCTTCTGGGTGATATTACTGCTCTCACTTCATTTCCTTCTGGCAAAGGTATTCTCCTTATTTCACCGAAATTCATTTTAACTTCTACATTGTTTCCATCGGGCATCTCTAGGGTTACATCAAAGACGTGTTCTCCCTCCTTCGCTATTCCAATGGGCGCTATGATAGTTCCGAGCCTGACAAGGCAGTCTTTGTCAAAGATATTCCAAGCTGCGTCCTTGTATACTGTGGAGAGTACACCTAGATGGGGCATCATGAATACGCTATCCTGGAAAAGTTTCGTTATCCCTTCAGGCTGGAAGGCATCGGTCAATATCATGAAAGACTGTGCTCTCCTAGGTGCATGGGATAACAAACCACCGGTACCGGCGATGATATGGAAGTTTATCATCTTGATATAGGTCTCCTCAACTTCATACCGTATGTCTCCGAGATCTCTGTCAACTACCTTTACGCCTTTTAGGCGCGTTGCGATAGACTTATGATGCTCTAATCCGAGTCTCAAAGCTTCTCGGGCGACTGCGTGTTCAATAACCAACTCCTCAAGGGTCTGGGGAATGGTCGTTGGCCTGATCATCTTATTATAGAGCCTATTTTCCAGTTCTTTATCATTGATTTCAAAGGGAATCCATCTCTTAATATTCTCGATAGAAGACTCCTTGAGAACATTACATATACTATAACTCATCCCGAGGTTTGCGCTTACGCTTCTTACGAATCTTCCCTCATATATTGAATAGACATTTGTGGTTGCCCCTCCTAAACCAACTCCTAAGACATTGGATTTGTTGATGTAGGCTATCAGCTGTATGGCCAATCCTTCAGCTGCTGGAGTTGGCATAATATCAAGGTCTGTCCAGCCAGCCAAGCGTGTATAGCCTGGAGCATGAGACATTACATGCTCCATGAATAGTTCATGGACAGCTCTCCTTGTCGGCTCTATGACCTCGCGCTCAAGAGAGGGGCGGAGGTTGTCAACAATTGAAAGGTCGAAATCACCAGCAAAAAACTCTTTAATTTCTGGTCTAGCCTCCTTGTTGCCCGCAAAGATTAAAGGCATTTTATAGCCCTTTCCAAATCTGGGTTTGGGCTTAGCCGCTCTTATCACCTCCGACATTTCTATGACTAACTTTACTGTTCCACCATCCGTTCCTCCAGCAAGAACAAGCATATCAGGCCTAAGACTTCTTAGCCTAGTGATTTTGGTATAATCCGGTCGTCCATCATCTGTAGCCATTATATCCATAACAATGGCTCCTGCACCCAATGCTGCTCTATTCGCACTCTCCGCAGTCATACTTGAGATGTTCCCTGCGACAGTCATCTGAAGGCCGCCACCAGCACTGCTAGTAGTACAATATAGGTCTACGCCCTTTTCACCATCGAAGGGTATCTTTATTCCAGTTCCTTTATCGTTCATTATTTGATGTCTAAGGAGTTCCTCAATCTCTCTGACTGCATTCAGAACTCCCATGGTTACATCCTCATAAGGAGTTTCCACTGTGGACGGTGCCTCACCACTGGCAACATACCTCCACTCCTCGTTAGTTTTCATGAAAAACCTGGCCTTTGTCGTAGTGCTCCCGACATCGGTAGCTAGAATATACCTCATCTTGTCTCGTTTTATTTTTAATTTTGAAATACTATCCTCGTCTTCAACCCAGCCCCTTTGAACGATTGACAATTTTCTTAACTCCTTTTCATTCAATATGTTTTTATTGGATTTATTATTTTCTAGTAGAATTTAATAAGTATTCGTATTTATAAAATCTTATATAGATTAACGAAACCTAATAAAGAACGGTGATCTGATAGTTGATCATCGTAGGAAAAAGATTTGAATTCATACTCTTCATACTGACACTAGGTCTAATATACATAGGCATCTGGTTCGCTAGACAGGGAAAGAGACTTGACATAAAAACCTTAAGCTGTGTCGAAGCATTGGAGGAAGCTGTTGGACGCGCCTCTGAGATGGGAACGTCTGTCTGGTTCGGCACGGGAAATGCAGGATTGGAAGGTCAATATGCCACGATGAACATTGCGGCTTTATCTATCCTAGGCAGGGTTGCAGAACTCTGTGGTAAACGCGGTGTCTTTCTCCAATATATGTGCAATATACCCCATATGCTGCCTATTTCTCAGGATCTGATTAAAGAAGGTTATACCAAGGGTGGACGACCCGATATGTACACAGACGATATGAGCCTATACGTGGGTGCTGATCAATCCGCTCTTGTAGCTGCAACACAGGGATACATCTTAGAGAAGAAGCCATCGGTTATCATGATATTCGGGGCGACGATGTATGAAATGCTGAACACTCTCGCTTTCGGATCCAGAGTCGGAGCAATGATGCTCGCCGGTACACCCAGGCTCTACTACCAGTCTGCAACACTCCTGGCAGCTGACTACCAGCTGATCGGAGAGGAACTATACGCGGCAGGCGCCCTGGTATCAGGAGACCCGATTCAGGTGGGTGCCATCATGGGAGAGGATTGGTCCAAACTCATCATAATAGCTCTGTTGATAATCTTCGCCATCGCAGTAAACCTCGGCAATCCACTATACAATTTTCTACTATCTTGGTGAGGGATGAAAAATGTCTATCTTAAGGAGAAGAGAGCTTCCCATGTCCTTGTACATCATCGTCATGGTCTATCTCATATTCAGTAACTATACAGGCATTGGAACCAGTCTAGCAGGAGACATTAGAAGCTGGGGTATCGCAATAGCCACATTCGCCGGCCTCATAGGAGTCATAAACATCAGCTACCTACACATTATGAAGCTATACCAGAAAAGAGAGGGCTGGCCATACAGCATAGTAATGTTCATCTGTTTCATCGTATACTTCTTCGCCGCGTATTACTATAAACCAGGCTATGACTGGATAATCAGTAACTTGTCAATTCCATTGGGCGCCGCATTCCTCAGCGGGTTCAACACACTCGGCGTAATCTTCAGGGGCTCAAAGGCGCGCAGCATCTGGTCTGGGCTAATCCTGTTCTCAGTCACTGTGACCGCTCTGCTAATGGTGTCCCTTGGGCCACTCATATCGCCCGGTATACTGGACATAGCTAGGTGGATCAAAGACTATCCAACCACCGGCGTGTTTCGCGCTGTAACGATTGGAATAGGCATAGGAATCCTGATGCTGGTTGTACGTGCGATACTCGGCATGGAAAAGTCTTACCTAGGTGAGATGTGATGGGCAAAAAACTGAAACAAGAATATGAAGACTCGATTGCTGCCCTGCTCTTCATCTTGGTGGCTTCAATACCCATGGCCATACCTCTTGGCATACCTGTGGAAATCGACCCCATGACAATGACTCTTTACGATCTAATTGAAGAAATCCCAGACGGAGGCATCGTATTATACGACTTGACCATCCTTAACTGGTTCACCAATTTCCAATCGGACATTGCCATTTTCAAGCAGATATTGGTCAGGGTAAGAGCAGGCGAACTATACCTAGTGATAATGACAGAAGTAACGGGTCCCATCATGGGAATCGATAAAGCGTGGGACACCCTCAAACTTGGTGATCTCGATTACGGGACACAATGGGTTTATCTAGGCCTTATCCCAGGCCTGGAGGCAGCTGAGGCTGCCGTAGCCAGCGATGTGCATGCAGCGAAGACGACTGATCACTATGGTACACCGCTTAGCGAGTTGCCTTTGATGGAGAGATTCCATTCAATAGATGATCTTGCCTTGGTGGTGACAGGGATGAACACGTCTCCAGACCCCCCATGCCGTCAGTTCGGTGGGAAAGGAGTACCCTTGATCTTACAGAACGGAATCTCCACGATACCTCTGATGATGCCTTACGTAGAAGCTGGAATTATCCAAGCCTACATGACGCCTGGTCTACAAACAGCCGGATACGAAAAGTTACAAGGTGATCTGGGGTTGGCAACGAGTTTCGCAGACGCTCAATCTACTACAGTAGCCTACGCATTAGTGCTGATGCTAGGGACTAACTTAGTTTATCACTGGAGGAAGCGACAAAAATGATAGATTGGGAATCTATCATGTTCCCGATAATAACCCTCATGTGCTGGAGCATATTATACAGGCATTCATTCCTATGGGAGATCGTACAGCATTCCATTGTAGGTCTATCGCTTGCGTTGATATTGAAGTTTATGCTGGATTTCATCATGGGCAACATGATAACCCCCATATTTCAAGGTTCGATATACCCGGCAATCATCGGACTCACACTCGGCCTCATAACTTGGCTTAGACTGGCAAAGAGCACTAGAGACTTCAGCTACATATCCTTCGCCATCATGACCGGGATAGGTACCGCCATATGCGCAATAGGAGCCGTAGGACCTCAGATACTCGCGCAATTAAACGTCGCCTCATGGGTAGCTGGAACACCTGTAACCAATTTCAACAACTTCATAATGTGGCTTTCAACGGTGGGAACAATCGCCTACTTCATCTTCACCTACAAACGTGGAGGACTCGCAGGAAGCGTATTCACAGGCTTAAACGGTCTTGCTTACATCGGACGTGTCTTCATGATGCTGGCCTTCGGAACAACATTGGGAGCTCTTATAGCTGAGATGGCTATCATGGGAGTCACCGGATACGCATACTACTATGTGAAACCGCCTGGAATATACATACTCGCCATAGGCCTAATCATACTGATATTTGACATCTCTCGACGCTGGGAAACCTTCTTCTATACACCAGAAGAGTAAATCTTCCCCTTTTTTCTCAATATTTTACCTGGAAATATATTTGTATGCTTTCCGTTTTCGATGACCAGTTCCCCATTTACCAGTACATAATGTATGCCTGTGGGATATTGATGTGGATCGTCGTATTTTGCATTACTTGCTATAGTCTCAGGATCAAATACAACAAGGTCTGCCATCAGTCCTTCTCTGATAATTCCCCTATCTTTAAGTCCTAATTTCAGTGCAGGAAACGAAGTTAACTTCCTTATTCCCTGTTCTAATGGCATCAACTTCTTATCGCGAACATATGTTCCAATGAACTTTACTGCATTCCCATAGTTTCTAGGATGCGGCTTTCCTCTGCCTATATATCCTCTTGGGCTTATAGAGCTACTATCTGAAGCAATCATAGATAGGGGGTGATTCATAATATACATTGCATCTTCTTCGTTTATAGAGAAGATCACTAGACCTACCCTACATTCCTCGTCTATTAACAAGTCGAAAGCAAAATCATATGCATCAACTCCCTTCTCATCTGCCAGTTCCTGTATTCTCTTTCCCTCGTATTTCTCGTTATTTGGACTTCTCGTGATCATTATCCGATCCCAGCCACACTCCGATACAAGACTCTCCCAGCCAGATATACCTTCAATCATGTCTTTTTTTATTTTCTTCCGAGTCTCCTTATTCTTCAGTCGTTTTATAATGGCTTCTCTACCTCCGTCATGAACCCAGTGAGGTAACATAGCCGTAAGCCCTGTAGCGTTAGCAACCCAAGCATAAACATCGGCTGTAACATCCACTCCTCGTTCTCTCGCTTCATCCATCATTTTCATAGTTTCATGTACCTTACCCCAGTTCCTCATTCCCATTGCTTTATGATGTGATATCTGAACGGGTATGTTTGCCTTCTCTCCGATTTCAATAGCTTCATGAACAGCTTCTATAAGGGGATCACCTTCTCCCCGCATATGAGTGGAATATATTCCACCATATTTAGCAGCAACCTTAGCCAGTTCAATTATCTCATTAGTTTTGGCAAATCCGCTGGGAGCATACCATAATCCTGTCGATAATCCGAAGGCTCCTGATTCCATGGCTTCGGCAACATGTTCTTTCATCAATTCAATCTCTTGTCTAGTTGGCTCTCGATTTTCCATTCCCATAACGGCCAACCTTATTGTAGCTTGACCTACTTGGGGAGCGATGTTTATTGATGTTTTGAGTGAGTCCATTTTCAATAGATATTCCTTAAAAGTGTTCCATTCGAAATTTATATCGTATTCTGCTGCAACGATTTTATTATTCTCTTTTAGAAAATCAGACATTGGAGCCATGGAACCACCGCAATTTCCAATCACATCGGTTGTTATACCCTGATAGATATGACTGTCTGCTTCGGGGGTGTGGAATGGGGAGATATCTGAATGAGTGTGTATATCGATGAAACCAGGAGAGACTACAAGATTTTCCACATCAATATATCGTTCAGCACTTATGTTTTTCAGACATCCGATTGATTCAATTTTTCCTGCTCTTATGCCAATATCCGCCCTATACCAAGGATTACCTGTGCCATCGATTATTTTTCCATTAGTTAATAGAAGATTACATTTTTCCAATTTAATCTCCAATCCAAATATTATAAATCATATAGATATAACATATATCTTGAATAATTTGCGCGCGCACGCATCAGAAGTCTAAAGAACTTCGGTCAAAGTATTAGAGTTGACCAGCTTCGTATCGGATTCTGAGATTATTAAGCATGTCCTCAGTCATAGCTGCAAGATCGTAGCTTGGCTCCCATCCCCATTCTTCGCAGGCCGCGGAGTCGTCGATAGTCTTTGGCCAAGAGTCTGCGATGGCCTGTCTGCTGTCGGGCGCGCGCGGCGTCCTCTGGGGCATGCCATTGATGTTCCTCATGGCGGGAATGTCCATGTTCTTACTCCCTGAGGAAGCGGACCTCGGGAGAGTACTTACGCGAACGCGTCAAACGGCTACTGGTCCCCATCGTCTCTTCGGGGAGCCTGTGGTTGTGGCCTTGAACGTCAGGTAGTTTACCGTATTCTTTTAGAATACAGTCTTTAAGAAATTAAGGCCCTCCCTTAACAATTGGAGATGGATTCTATATAGTAGGTAAAGCTGGGTCGCTTGGAACCTCTGCGAGAGGCCCGCGCGCGAGTGATGATTACCGTTCCACCCGGCCAGGACCGTACATTATCCTTCCTGGTTTGGAGCCTGTATGTACTCCGTTTTTTAGTACCCGTACGCCGTTTACCCAGACATCATGGACACCGACTGATAGTTGATGCGGGTTGTCGAAAGTTGCCAGATCAGTGATCGTTCTCGGATCGAAGACGACAACGTCGGCGTAGTAGCCTTCACGCAGCAGCCCCCGTTTGGTTAGCCCAAGCCTGTTGGCCACTGCAGAGCTCATTATACGCACAGCTTCTTCCAGCGTTATGACCCCCTCCTCCCGCACGTATTTACCCAGCACCCGGGGGTAAGTCCCATAGGAACGGGGGTGGATGGGCCCCCTCGCCTCCGCCCACGCGGGATCGACCCCGCCAGCATCAGTCGATATTTTGATCCAAGGCTGCCGCAACTGCCGTTTTATGTTCTCCTCGTCTATAAAGAAGTAGATCGTGCTTATTCGTTGCTGCTCCGACGCCAGCAAGTCAAAGACAGTGTCGACCCACTCCTGCCCGCGCATCTTGGCGATCTCAGACAGGCGTTTACCAGCGTACTTCTGATTCTCTGGCTTCTCGAAGCCGATCGGCATCACGCCTTCGGGGCCACAGAGATCAGCCATCGCCTCCCAGCCGCCTGAGGGATTTTTCGCTTCCGATCTGATCTTTGCGCGCATCTCCGGGTCGAGTATGTTCTCGTACAGCTTGCCATCTGCGGCTGCCCAGGGCGGAAAGACGGACGTGAGGCCCGTTCCGCCTGCGACGTATGGGTACATGTCAGCGGTCACGTCAAGCCCCTCGGCGCGTGCCTCGTTGATCAGGGCTATCAAGTCGCGCATCTTCGCCCAGTTTCGCCTTCCTGAGGCCTTGAGGTGGTAGATCTCCACAGGAAGGTTTGCCCTGCGCCCGATCTCAAGAGCCTCTTCGAGCGCCTCGATCAGGTTGTCAGCCTCCGAACGCATGTGGCTGATGTATATTCCATTATACTCGCTGACGACCCTGCATAGCTCCACCAGCTCATCCGTGCCACAATATGCACCAGGCGGGTAGATCAGGGCAGTGGAGATGCCGAAAGCGCCATCCTCCATCGCCTCGGCAACCACATGCCGCATGGTGTCCAATTCTTCCCCCGACGGCGGCCCCATCTCCATCCCCTTGGCATAAACACGAACAGTGCTGCCGCCGAGGAAGGAGCCTATGTTCGGCGATACGCCGTGCTCGATCATGGCTTCGAGCCAGTCTCGAAAACGGCTCCATTTGGGCATCAGCTTCAGCCACTCCGGGGCCCTCTCCTCCAATAGGGTGTTTTTACGCTCCACTATCCTCCCGCCGAAGGGGGCTGGGGTCGACCCCTCACCCATTATCTCTGTGGTGACGCCCTGCGTGATCTTGGAGAGGCAACGGCCGTCGACCATTAGTGGCATGGTGGAGTGGCTCATGATGTCGATGAAGCCGGAGCAGACGACCATGCCCTTGGCGTCGACAACCTCATTCGCCTCGCCGGGCGCCATGCTCCCAGGAGGCGCCACCCTAGCTACTTGGTCTCCGCTCAGTGCGACATCGCCATGGAACCAGGGATTGCCTGTCCCATCAACGACTCTTGCGCCTTGGATCAGAACATCAAAATCAGACATGGATATGATTTATTCATCTTACAATTTATCGTTTGCCCACTCGACTAAACCATGTTTGTTGAACGTCCTTTGATACAAGGGAATCACCTAAGAAAGGGGTCTATCCCCGGTCATCCTTTGGGATGATCGGGAGAACCATGTGGGACGGGTGGGCGGCTTCATGGTGGATCGTGTTGACAGCCCTCTCTGTCCTTTTGCTGAGGCCTAGTGGTTCTCCAGTGTTGGGATTTATATCGAATCTGGGCCAGTTGCTGCTGGAGATATCAAGCCTGATCTTATGCCCCTTCTTGAAGAGGTTACTTGTTGGATAAGGTTGGATGGTGAATCTGCTGATCACACCGGGCTCCATGAGCTTCGGCTTCTCGAACGAATCTCTGTATCTCGCCCGGATAATGCTGTCAGCGAGGTTCATTGCATATCCGTTTGGGTAGTCCCCGTTTGAGGGATATACGTCGATGAGTTTCGCCGTAAAGTCGGTGTCAACTGCGGACGAAGACGCCCAGAGTTCCACTCGCAAAGGGCCGGTCACCTCAACGTCCTCTTTCAGCGGTGGAGTCTGGAAGACGAGGATGTCGTGCCTCGACGAGAGGGGGAGATAGGGTGGCCTTGCCCCATAGACGTCTGGGGCTTCCACCTGGTCGTGTGCTCCGACCTTTGCCAACGGAACGCTCAACATCTTATATAGCGCGCGAGCGCGTT
>Ga0114930_10003356_pt1 | contig 14069 bp, 20 predicted proteins | sample AnhtaG_FD_87300 | JGI IMG/M metagenome (GOLD analysis project Ga0114930, IMG submission 87300) | Deep subsurface microbial communities from Anholt, Denmark to uncover new lineages of life (NeLLi) - Anholt_01485 metaG | ecosystem: Environmental > Aquatic > Marine > Oceanic > Sediment | place... | reverse complement strand
TTCCAGCCACTCGTCGGCATCGCGGAAACCGCTCAAGTCCATCCGTGTCCAGTTGACAGCCACCGACCAGAGAGGCAAGATTGCCAAGAACGCGGCTATACCTGTGACCACCCACCGTCGACCTATGTGCCCAGTCAACCACCGCAGGAGCACGTCGGCACCCCTCCCTACCAGAACCCCGACAACAACCATTGGCCCCAGCAAATAGGCCATTTCGTCTTGAAGTATATTGACTGTGACCCACACCACGCACGCCAGGTATCCAGTCAGGAGCAGAACAGCCCGCCAACGATGTGCCCACAAATCGATCCACCCCAGCGCAGCCAGCAACAACGCTGGCAATGCGTATTGCAGACCTAACGGCACACGCACGTCCCATAGCCGCTGCAGGATCTCGCGCACAGAGAACTGAAAGAGATTCACCCGCAGACCTTGTGCTGTCACAACGCCCAGGAAACCAGTCCAGGTGTGCATTTCGCTAGGACCAGGCGACGGTGGTGCACCGATCGCACTCCGGACGGGATAATAGAGGTACGTTGTCAATCCCAACAGCGCAAAGCCGATCACCTTGAGCAACGTCCGCCACTGGAGCAAGATGCGCGGACGGACGACCACCACGAACAAGGCATACGCCGGGAATGCAGACACCAACAGGGGATGCTGTACCGGACTCAACCCTGCAACCAGGGAAAAGGCGAACAACCAGCGGTCGCCTCCCGCGCGCTTGGCCCGGTCCAGATGCCACCAACGCAACAGGCAAGACACACTGCACGTCGCCAGCAGGGCGGTGACGATGTGCGCATTAGCGTGGACTGCGTGCTGCCACAGGTCTATGCCGGTTGCCAGGACCAGGGCGCCGAGGATCGATGGGAATTGCCCACGTAACGGCGCAGCAGAGCGTCCGCCTTGCCCGCACAAGGTCTGCCCAATGCCGTACGCCATGGCAACGATCACAGCCCCACAGACCGCCGAAAGCAAGTTCGCTCGCCAAGCAAAGGTGCCAAAAGGTAGCGAATGAGTAAAGACGTTGCCCAGCAAGGCATAGAACCCGTAGCCTGGCGGATGACCTATGCCCCATCGCGCGGCGATGAGCTGATACTCGCCAGGATCTCCGGACACCACCGAAGGCGCCATTCGACTGACGTAAAGGGCCAAACTCGCGGAAAACAGAATCGTGGCTACGACCCACGGGAACCGCTTTTCGGAGGTGTCACGGTCCAAGCGCCTGCTCCTCATCATCGAACCCGCTCAGCAAGGATACAGAGATGTCAGATTATACCACGGCCAATGACCGTTGACAAAGAAGAGAGAACCGTGTATACTGAGAAGCATTAGGACCTTCAGCGCCACCTGAGTGGCACGATACCTGGGCAGCGCGACACCCGGATGCCGCATTTGGGTGGCGTGGGCACGATCTTGCTCGTGCTCGCCTCGGCATTGACTTGCGGAGGACACGAAACGTAAGAAGACGATGAGTGAGAACCAGGCAGATCAAGAAAAGCAAGCGATCGTTTCCACCTTTTGGCAGAAAGCAGAGCAAGCTGCTGCCCAAGGCAATAGCGAGGAAGCAAGAGCGTGGATGGAAGGGGTTGTTGAAGTGGACGACTGCAACGTCGACGGCTGGCTCCGCCTGGCCAGCCTCATCCCCGACGCACGCGAGCGAATGCAGTGTTACGCCCGAGTTCTGGAGCTTTCGCCCGGCAACGTCCAGGCCAAGGCAGGACTCCGCCGGGCGCGACGGCACAGATAACTCAGAAAGCCTGCACCCGAGGCTTTTGGTCATCCCGAAAGCGCCGGTCCGGTCCGCGCGGGCACAAGCTTGTCGCTTTCAGGATCACTCGCTCAGAACACAGTTCTTACACCAGCAAACTCCAAGAGCTGTGCTGCTCTAGCGCTTGGTGTACTGCGGTGCCTTTCGCGCGCGCTTGAGGCCAGGCTTTTTCCGCTCCTTGACGCGAGCATCGCGGGTAAGGAGTCCCTCTTTGCGCAGCACGGGACGCAATCCAGGGTCGGATTTGAGCAACGCACGAGCGAGGCCGTGCCGAACCGCACCGACCTGTCCCGATACGCCGCCACCCCTGACCAGCACGCTAACAAAGTATCGGTCCACTGCTCCGGTCACCTCCAGAGGCTCAGCGACCGACCGCATATCGCCCACACGGGAAAAGTACTCCTCCGCCGGCCTACCGTTCACCAGAATCTGGCCCAGTTGGTCTCCAGCATAGAGACGGACACGTGCAGTTGCACTCTTTCGCCTTCCTACACCCTCGTAATATATGTCTGCCATCTTGTTCTCCTTGCGTCAGAGTTCCAGGATCTCGGGCTGCTGCGCCTGGTGAGGATGGTCTGGCCCTGCATAGACTTTGAGCTTTCGGATCACCTTGCGCCCCAGGCGATTCTTGGGCAACATGCCCTTCACTGCCTGTTTGACGGCAAATGTTGGGTGACGTTTCATCATGTCTCCCAAAGTGGTCTCTTTGAGGCCACCGGGGTATCCAGAATGACGATAGTATGTTTTCTGTTGCATCTTGCGTCCAGTCACCACGATCCTATCGGCATTGATCACGATCACATAATCACCGACGTCGAGACGAGGACTGTAAATGGGCTTGCGCTTCCCTTTGAGAATCTGCGCTACCTTGGACGCCAGCCGCCCCAACGTTTGGCCCGCGGCGTCAACCACAAACCACTCGCGCGTGACATCCCCTTCCTTGACGACATATGTTTTCACCTTGACACTCCGTCAGTACTGAATGGCCATCAAACACAAGCCATTTGCCGGGGCCGTAGGCCCGGCTAGGCCTCGGTCTGCGGCGACGAACAGGCACTTGAACTGCGCGACTGATCGTTCTCCCGTTCCTACCTGCAACAACGTCCCCACGATGCTCCTGGCCATTCGATATAGAAACGCGTTTGCCTCGATGTCCAGATAGAGCCTGTTTCCTTCCTGTGTCCAGGATGCCCGGAGAACCCGGCGCACTGTGTTATCTCCCTGCGGTGGCGATCCGAGCGTCCCAAAGTCGTGCTCCCCTATCAGTAGGCTTGAAGCCTCCACCATGCGCCTCACGTCTAGAGCCTGTGGAACCCAGAGCGCCATACGCCTGAGAAGGGGATTTCGTACCGGATAGTTCCAGATCGTGTACCTATACCGCCTGCTCTTGGCGTCAAACCGGGGATGAAACTCTGCCTCCGCCTCGCACAAGGACCATACGGCGATGTCGTCAGGAAGGACGGCGTTCCATGCGCGGTGCAGATCGCTGAACGAATGCCGCCACCGGGTGCGAAAGGCCACTACCTGCCCCAGGCCATGAACACCACTGTCGGTGCGCCCCGCCCCAATCACTCGAACGTTCTGCTGAATGATGGTCGCCAGCGCGTCCTCTAACGCACCTTGGACGGTACGCTGTCCGACCTGAACCTGGAATCCATGAAAGTCAGTACCGTCATAAGCTACTGTTGCCCTGAGATAACGTCCTCCTGGCGATCCAACAGCTGCCCCGCATTCCATGCGGGCCTTCACTCCTCTACCAACTCGATCATCGCCATAGACGTTGCGTCACCCTTACGATAGCCGAGCTTGAGAATCCGCGTATAGCCACCAGGTCGCTCCTGGTAACGTGGCCCCAGTTCATCAAATAGCTTGCGGACGACGTCTGGAGAGCTCAACCGTGCCGCAGCCTGACGACGGGCGTGGACGGCCATACCACGGGCTGTCGTTCCAAGCTCAGCCTCTTTGGCTTCCCGTTCCTCTTCCAAAAGATCCGGACTCTCTGCTTCACGAGCTAGAGCCAACAGCTTCCTGGCCCGCTTAGTCTGCACCAAGGCAGCGAGCTTGGCCTCGTTGTTGGCTCTGGCCAGTTCAATGATCGTCTCCGTCTGTCCGCGTCGGGACAGCGTGATCAGCTTCTCAGCCTGGCTGCGTATGGCGCGTGCCTTTGCTTCTGTCGTCTGCAACCGCTCGTAGCGCAGCAAGTCGGTAATAAGATTGCGATACAAAGCTTTTCTGTGACCGCCGGCTCGCCCCAGTCTTCGGCCTGCCACGCGATGTCTCATGACTAAATCTCCACCTTCCAATACGACAAGTGTTCCGTCGAATCCACCAGATGATTCCTTTGCTTGCGGCGCAAGTGAATCACACAAGATCGCACCTGGAGCAAGTCCCTGCCGCTGGGTGCGATCCGAACGAATGCTCCCCCTTTCAGTGTTCAGGCAAACTCCTGGACCGATTCCTCATTCGGCTCCAGAAACCCTTTGCTTACTAGCTTCTCCTGCAACTCGCTCAGAGACTTTGCCCCGAAATTACGGATGGCGAGCATCGCTTCTGGCCCCCTTTCAAGTTTCTCGAGTACTTCGCCCACCTTGGTCACTCCCGTGCGCTTCAGACAATTATAGACCCGCACGCTAAGGTCCAAGTCCTCGATAGGAACGTCGTACGCACGGCTGAGGACGCCTTCTTCCTCCTCGGCCACAAGCTCTTCCTCGCTGACAACAGCCTCAACGCCCGCAAAGAGCGAGAAATGCTTGATCAATAACTGAGCAGCCTGGCCTAGCGCGTCTTGTGGGCGGAGAGTATTGTCAGTCCAGATCTCTAGGATCAGAGTGTCATAATTGGTCATTTGTCCCACGCGCGCTGGCTCTACGGCATAGCTCACCTTCCGAACCGGGCTATAGATGGCATCCACGGGTAGCTCACCAATCGGGAGCTTGCCGCGATCGTCGGAAGGAGAATAGCCCCGCCCCTTCTCTACCACCATCTCGACGTCGACCTCAGTATCCGGATCGTCCATCGTGAACAGGCACAATTCGGCGTTGACGATCTCGATCTCTGGCGGGCAGATCAGGTCGCCAGCCGTTACTGCACCCTCGCCACGAACGGACAAGCGCAGCCGCCTCGGTTCATCTGCATACATCTTGAAACGGAGCTGCTTGACATTCAACATGAATTGCATCATATCTTCCCTGACACCCCGAATCGTCGAAAACTCGTGGGGCACATCAACGACGCGAACCGAAGTGACGGCGGCGCCAGTTAGAGAAGATATCAAGACGCGACGCAATGCATTGCCCATCGTAGTGCCGTAGCCATTCTCCAGCGGACCGATCACAAAACGGCCGTACACTTGCGTACCGACCTCACATCGAATCTGGGGCAATACAAAGTTTAACAACGCTCTCTCCTCATCTCTGCCACTATGTCACAAGTAGCTCAATGTGGTCTGTGCTGCACCGGACACACAGAGAGCACGAGAATATGCGGGTTGCCAACACCCCTCTATCGGCTATAGTACTCGACAATAAGCTGCTCATTTACGCGCAGATCGATCTCTTCACGCGCAGGATAGCTTACCATCCGACCAGTCATATCTACCGGATCCAACGACAACCACGTGGGCACAGAACGTTCGCCCAGTGTCTTGGCAACCTGGTCAAAATATGTCATCCGACGTTTGGTAGGATGAATCGAGACCACATCACCCGGCTCGAGCAAAGCAGAGGGTATGTCACAGCGCCTGCCGTTTACGTCAAAATGGCCGTGGTTGACCAACTGACGTGCCTGCGCGCGCGATGAGGCCAAACCCAGCCGATAGACGATGTTATCCAGGCGAGACTCCAAGATGATCAACAGATTAGTACCGGTCATACCCCCTCGTCGCAGAGCCCGTCGATAGTAACGACGGAACTGACGTTCGAGCACGCTATAAATCCGGCGTAGCTTTTGCTTCTCTCGAAACTGCGTACCATACGCCGAAGGCCGCCGGCGTCGAAACTGTTGCTGATATCCATGTTCTCCAGGCGGGTATGCCCGTCTCTCCACAGCACACTTGGGTGTAAAACAGCGTTCACCCTTTAGAAACAGTTTCTCACCTTCACGTCGGCACATCTTGCACACCGGTCCCCTAGTTCTTGCCATGGTCCCTCCGGACTATACCCGTCGCTTCTTGGGCGGGCGACAACCATTATGCGGCACGGGCGTGACATCCGCAATCATGCGGACCTTGAGCCCCGATCTCTGTATAGATCTAATGGCCGCCTCGCGTCCCGGTCCAGTTCCTTTGAGATAGACCTCGACTTCCCGCACACCGTGGCCCACCGACGCGCGGGCGGCACGCTCGGCTGCCAAACCCGCAGCATACGGCGTGCTCTTCCTGGAACCTCTGTACCCAACCGTGCCACCACTGGCCCACACAATAGTGTTACCTTCAAGGTCTGTCACCGTGATAATCGTGTTATTGAACGTGGCGTGTATGTGCGCCTGTCCTATGGGCACGTTCTTGCGCACACGCCGCGCCCCCGACCGACGGGATCTGTCACCTCGTGCCATGATTCCTCCTCAAAAACCCCACCCACGCACAACTACAGAGAGCAACAAGTGATCACTTTTTCTTCTCTCCACGGCGCCGCCCGCGGCCGGCAACGGTTCTCTTGGCTCCCCGCTTGGTTCGTGCATTGGTTTTGGTCCGCTGGCCACGAACAGGCAGACCACGGCGATGGCGCAACCCCCGATAGCACCCGATCTCGATCAGTCGCTGGATGTTCATACTGACTTCGCGCCGCAAATCGCCCTCTACCCGATAACTGCGCGCGATCACCTCGTGCAGGCGAGCGATCTCGTCCTCAGCCAGGTCTTTCACGCGTGTGTCGGGGTCTACACCTGTCTGCGCCAGGATATCATTACTCGTCGAACGGCCAATACCGAAAATATAGGTCAAACCGATTTCCACTCGCTTGTCCCTCGGAAGGTCAACGCCAACAATACGTGCCATTCTGGTCCTCCTTAAGCTGCACTGGTATCTATTCTCGACCCCAAGCCCAAGCCCAAGCCCAAGCCCAATGACAAATCGCCACCGGACAACCTAACCCTGTCTCTGCTTGTGATTGGGATTCTCACAGATCACTCGCACCACGCCCCGACGCCTGATGATCTTGCACTTGGGGCAGCGACGTCTCACAGAAGATGAAACTCTCATGTTGATTCCTCCGCCCGATCAAACTGAATGAAATCTTGTCAATACCTCTGGCTCACCGTCTGTAACGGCGACGGTGTGCTCAAAGTGTGCAGACAGCTTGCCATCTGCGGTTTCCACTGTCCACCCATTAGACAAAGCCCGGGTCTTCCAGGTACCGACGTTGACCATCGGTTCGAGAGCCAGCGTCAGACCCGGCTCCAGCAAGTAGTCTTGCATACCAGAAACATAGTAATTCGGCACCTGCGGCTCTTCGTGCATCGCTTTCCCAATGCCATGACCGGTGTATTCTCGCACGACCTGGTAGCCACGTGAACGAACATACCGCTCAATGGCCCGCGAGATATCCCCCGTTCGATTGCCAGGCCACGTCTGAGCGATTCCGACCGTCAGCGCCGCTTGGGTAACCTCGATCAAACGTTGGGCCTCTCTACTGACGTGACCTACCGGCAACGTGATCGCCCCATCCCCCTGGTACCCCCTGTAAATCGTTCCCACATCGATGCTGACAATATCTCCCTCCTTGAGCACGCGATCGCGGCTGGGAATACCGTGAACGACTTCCTGGTTGATCGAAGTGCAAATCGATGCCGGAAAGTCATTCACACTGCTGTGGGGATACCCCTTGAATGAAGGGACAGCCTTGTGCTGCCTAATGATCTTTTCAGCAAGCTGATCCAGTTCCGCCGTCGTAACTCCAGGTGCGACCACATCCCTCATCGCCTCCAAAACGATGGTCACGATCTGATTTGCCCGGCGCATCAGCTCGAGCTCGTGCTTTTCCTTGAGCACAATCGCCATCTCGGTCTGCCCTCCAGACCACGTCAAGCTCTCCGTCGACCTCGCTTCGCAGCCTTGCGGCTCGATAATGATCGATCAGCGGCTGAGTCTGCACCACATACACGTCAATTCTCTTCTCGTGTGTCTCGAGTGTCATCCGCCCTCTGACAAACAGTGCCGCCACATAGGTCACACACCGCAGACCTTGGGAGGATTAAGGCGCTGATAGCACACCACCTTGCATTGCTTGCACGTCCAACGCCCGTCCTGGCGAGCCAAGAGCGTCCCCTCAGAGACACGGACACAGGGCGCTGCAGAGATGCGATGTCCACGCTCAGCTAGAGCCTTCTCAAGTCCCAGGGTCAACGTATGCGGAAAGCCGTCAAGGATCGCTCCCCTCTCACAGTCATGCCACGTAAGGCGATCCATCACCACAGCAATGGTCACGTTGTCGGGTGCCAGCTCCCCTCTGTCCCTGTAAGACTTGGCAAGTATCCCTGGCTCGGTCTCCTTTTCCAGGCTCTCACGGAAGAGGTCGCCGCTCAACACATGAAGGATTCCCAGCCTATCAGTGAGCAAGACAGCCAGCGTACCCTCTCCCGCCCCTGGTGCGCCAACCAATTCAAGATACAGCAGCTCCCGGCCCATCTCGTTAGCCTACTTGATGAACCCCTCATAGTGACGCATCAGCAACTGAGCTTCCAACTGCTTCATAGTGTCCAAAACTACTCCGACCGCAATAAGAAGACCCGAACTTGAGATGATCATCCGCGACGTAAAGCCGCCACTGACCACGCCAAGCAGACGCAGCAAGAGATTCACCACCCAGGGCAAGATCGCCACCAGGCCCAGGAACACCGCTCCGACCAGTGTAATGCGTCGCAAGACACCGTTCAGATAGTCAAACGTTCGCTTACCAGGTCGGATACCCGGGATGAATCCCCCTTGTTTCCGAAGCGTGTCGGCCATATCCTGCTGTTGAAAGATGACGTCCGTATAAAAGTAGGTGAACAGAATCACCATGACGAAGTACATTAGATAGTAATACGGACTATTACCGTCGAACACGCCTTGGACCGTGGCCGCCACGTTGCTGATCCATTGACTTTCAGCATTGACCAGGTAAGACCCTAGGACACCTGGGAGTATCAGGATCGATTGAGCGAAAATCAGCGGGATCATACCCGCCGAGTTCACGCGTAAGGGAATGACCGTGCTTTGTCCACCGGCAACCCGCAGACGACCGCCCCGCATCCCCAGTACGCGTTTTCCATACTGAACCGGGATCCGCCGCTGTCCTTCTTGCACATAGACAATAACCAGAATCGTCAAGACACTAACACCGATAAAGGTGAGCAACTCTACCCACTGACCCCACAAGGCCGCCAAACGGGTGGGTATGTTGGCAACAATCCCGCCAAAGATGATAATCGATAGCCCGTTGCCAATGCCATCATTGCTGATCAACTCACCCAACCAGATGGCAAACATTGTACCTGCCGCCAGGGTAACCAGGGTGGAGAGTGTCGGGAGCAGCGCCTCAGGCGCAAACCCAAAGTTCGTTTCCGAAACAACTTTGTACTGCACCTGGAGCACTCTGACCTGACCGAAAGCCTGGAGCAGAGCCAATGGAATGGTCAGGAGATATTGATACTGGTTGAGCTTGTTGCGCCCGCTCTCGCCCTGCTCTTTCAGTCTTTCCAGTGCCGGAACGATCGGTTGCAAGAGCTGGAAGATGATCGTAGCAGTTATGTATGGCGAAACACCCAGCATCATGACCGAAAAGCTCGTCATCGCCCCGCCGGAGAACATATCCAGCAGGTTGAGCAACTGGTTCTCCCGGGCGATCTCCTGCAAGACCTCGCGATTGATGTTGGGCAATGGCACGTGTGCAGCCAGACGATAGATCACCAAGATCAGAAAAGTGATCAGCAGCTTGCGTCGCAGATCGGGCAACTTGAAGGCATTCAACGCGCCTCTTAGCATCGATCCCTCCTCTGCGTGGACAGTTCTGCCTTACGCAATCGGCGAACACTCCTTCACAGGCAGCACCTCAGCCACCCCACCGGCCGCCTCGATCTTGGCCACTGCAGCAGCAGAAAATCGATGCGCCCGCACGGTCAAAGCCCGATCCAGTTCACCATCCCCCAGAATGACTACCCACCGAGTCGCCTTCTTGATAGCACCTGCCTCGGCCAGGATTTCAGGCGTAACCGGTCCCTCAAGATCAGCGATGCGCTCCAGGTTGACCGGTGTATACGTTATCCGAGAGCGATTCCGAAAACCACGCTTGTGAGGCAAGCGCCGCACAAGTGGCAACTGCCCGCCCTCAAAGTAAGGTCGCACCCCGCCGCCAGACCGGGCATTCTGTCCCTTGGTACCCCGCCCTGCCGTCTTACCTTTGCCCGCCGCGATGCCTCGACCCTTGCGCATACGACGCTTTCTTGATCCCGGGGCGGGCTGCAAATCGTGCAATCTCATACTCACTATCCTCCAGTCTGACAGGTAGGCAAAACGAATCCACGAAATGCCTGTCCAGACGGAACCTACTTTGCCTCTTGGACCTGCACCAGGTGGCTGACCTTTCGCAACATCCCTCGCATAACGCCGGTGTCCCGGACCTCAACCACCTCTCCCAGGCGCTTCAGGCCCAAAGCCCGGATCGTGCCCTTCTGACGTCGAGAACACCCGATACAGCTCTTGACATACTTGACACGCAGCATTCTCTCACTCCCGACTCCGGCTCCACGCTGGACTTACCTCAGAGATGGACAACCCACGCATCCTGGCAGCCTCCTCTGGGCTTTTCAACTGATGCAGTCCCTTCAACGTTGCCATAATGACGTTCAGAGCATTGGCGCTGCCCAGCGATTTGGACAGGATGTCCTTAACTCCAGCCGCTTCCACGACCGCGCGCACACCACCCCCGGCCTTCACACCCGTTCCCCGCGAAGCAGGACGCAGCAACACCTTTGCTCCACCGTGATGAGCAAGCACCTCGTGGGGAATCGTCCTCCCCAGCAGAGCAACCGGTTTCATATCTCGGCGTGCACGTGCCGCTCCCTTGCGGATCGCGTCGGGGACACTTCGGGCCCTGCCCACGCCTACCCCTACCTGACCACTGTTATCGCCAACCACCACAACCGCCCGAAACCCAAAACGACGACCACCCTTCAGCACTTTGGCCACGCGGGTAATATCCACTACGCGTTCATCTAGCTCATCTCTCTCTGCAAAACTGCGTCTCCCCATTGTTCCTCCTGCCTCGGTGAGCCAACGCTTCTCACACCAAGGGCTAGAATCTCAAACCGCCCTCGCGAGAAGCCTCCGCCAGAGCCTTCACACGACCGTGATAGAGACACCCGCCGCGGTCAAAGACCACTTGTGTCACCCCATCCGATAGAGCTTTCTCGGCTAGTCGCTTGCCAACCACCTTTGCCTGTTCCGTCTTGCTCAGACCCGCGACTTGATCATGAAGGTCAGCATCCAGGGACGAAGAAGAAACCAGCGTCCGACAAGCAACATCGTCAATGATCTGAGCATAGATATGCTTCAAGCTACGAAACACACTGAGGCGTGGCACCCGATGGGTCCCCGAGAGCTTTTTCCGCACCCGTGCGTGTCGCCGTCTTCGTGCCTCTCTTCGTGTTTCCTTCATGCCGGTTCCTCCCATACAGAGGGGACACTAGACTCCCTTATTCGCCTACCCTAACCCTATCTTGCCCGCCTTGCCTTGCTTGCGCCGCACGTATTCGCCTCGATAGCGCACTCCCTTCCCCTTGTAGGGCTCCGGCGGACGCCAGGCACGGATGTCGGCCGTAACCTGCCCAACTAGCTGCTTGTCGATGCCCGACACCGTGATCGTCCCCACAAGCTGCCTGTCAGCACTGCTTCGCGATTCTACAGCAAAAGCGATGCCCGATGGCGGAATCACCTCAATATAGTGAGAATGTCCGAGCTGCAGGGCCAGGTGCTCGCCATGCAGCGACACGCGGTACCCGACACCCACAATGTCCAGCACCTTGCTAAAGCCTTCACTGACGCCAACAACCATATTGTTGATCAACGCACGCGTCAATCCATGCAGTGCTCTGTGGTGTCGCTGATCAGAAGGACGGGTAACCACAACCTGGCCGTCGACCAGCTTGATGGTCACGTCAGGATGGAAGGACTTTTCGAGCGTGCCCTTTGGGCCCGTGACTTTGACCACATGGCCCTTGATATCCACCTCGACACCTGGTGGGACAGGCACAGGCATTCTACCTATTCGTGACACTGCAAACACCTCCCACTACAAGTCCCGGATTCTATCATGACGCCGCAGGGCACGTTCCTAGGCCAACGCCAACACCCACCGTCGCACGTGGAGCCATACGCTCAGGGATTAGGACAGTCTACCATCGGCCTGCCCGGCACGCCAACACGGGCACCGAACGGGCGATGGCTGCCCAGGCTACCACACGTAACACATCAACTCGCCACCAACGCCCATTCTGCGGGCCTGGCGATCCGTCAATACCCCTTTGGGCGTGGAGAGGATGGCAATGCCGATGCCGCTCAGCACCCGCGGAATCTTTGTCTTTCCCACGTATATCCGGCACCCTGGCTTGCTTACGCGCTTGAGACCGGTGATCACTGACTTGCGTTCCTTGCGCTCACCCACATACTTGAGCCAAATACGGATCTTGGGCTGCGGACGGACGGGGATCACATCATAGCTGCGAATGAATCCCTCATCCGTGAGAATACGCGCAAGGTTCAGCTTTAGCCTGGAACTGGGAACAATCACCGACGTATGTCCGGCGACCACAGCATTCCTGATTCGGGTCAACATATCCGCAACTGGATCTGTCATCATGATCTCGAACCCTCTCCAAAAGGACCCTCAAAGCAGGTCTGATGACCTACCAACTCGCCTTGGTAACGCCAGGCAAGAAGCCGTTCAGCGCCAGTTCGCGGAAGCAAATTCGACACAACTTGAAACGCCGTATATACCCTCGTGGTCGACCACAGATCTGACACCGATTTCTAACCCGCACCTTGTACTTGCGGCGCTGCTCCCGATATGGCATGCATACCTTTGACACCCTGTTCTCCTTCTATTGCTCACTGCGCGCAAAAGGCATTCCCAACAAAGCCAGCAAACGACGGCCCTCTTCGTCCGTCTGAGCCGTGGTGACAATGCTCACTTCCATACCCCGAATTCTGTCGATACTATCGTACCTGACCTCTGGAAACACAAGTTGCTCACGCAAGCCCAACGTGTAGTTTCCATGCCCGTCAAAGGAATTGGGCGATACCCCGCGAAAGTCGCGACGTCGGGGCAGAACAATGTTGTACAGACGATCCAAAAGGTCCCACATACGGTTCCCGCGCAGCGTCACCTTGGCGCCGATCTGCCGCCCCTCACGGAGCTTGAACCCGGCGATAGACTTACGGGCTCGGGTGATGATGGGCTGCTGTCCAGTAATCATCTTCAAGTTCTCAACTACGGTATCCAGAGCTCTGGCATTCTGCAGTGCCTCACCCACGCCGATGTTCACCACGATTTTCTCCAAGCGAGGGGTCTGCATCCTGTTCCTGTAGCCGAACGCCTCTATCATTGCTGGGATCACCTCACTCCGGTATTTCTCTTTCAGTCTCGGCACCGCCATGATTCAACACTCCTCAGACGAAATGGATCCGCGTCGGACAAAGCGCCTCCGTGTCAGTCAATCTGCGCCTTGCATTTCTTGCAGACCCGCATCTTTCGACCACCGTCAATGTAGGCATACCCAACGCGCGCTCTCTCCTGACAACTGGGACACACCAACATCACATTCGATACGTCGATCGGGGCCTCGATCTCTATCCGTCCCCCCTGCGTCTGTTGGCGCCCTGCCGGAATAGGGCGCTGATGCTTGATGACAATATTGACACCTTCCACGACAATCCTGTTCGTTTTCGGATTTGCAATCCGCACCGTGCCGCGCACGCCCCAGTCATCTCCCTGAATCACCTCTACGGTATCACCTGATTTGATCTTCACCACACTCTCTCCTGAGAGGGAATCGGCGAATGGGCTCTTGCCCTGGATGCACTCTGTCGCGCAAGTACACTGTATCCGCCACATCGCCGCGAATCAAACACAACGCCCGTTCTGTCCGCTTCAAAGCACTTCCGGCGCCAGCGAGACGATCCTCATAAACCCCTTGTTGCGCAACTCGCGAGCCACCGGGCCGAAAATACGCGTCCCACGCGGGCTTCTGGTCAGAGAATCCAAGATAACGGCAGCATTATCGTCAAAGCGAATTGTAGAACCATCCGACCGACCGATCTCTTTCC
>Ga0114930_10003355_pt1 | contig 14069 bp, 15 predicted proteins | sample AnhtaG_FD_87300 | JGI IMG/M metagenome (GOLD analysis project Ga0114930, IMG submission 87300) | Deep subsurface microbial communities from Anholt, Denmark to uncover new lineages of life (NeLLi) - Anholt_01485 metaG | ecosystem: Environmental > Aquatic > Marine > Oceanic > Sediment | place... | reverse complement strand
TTTAGTGGGGTAGTTAGAAGAAAAATATTGTATATTAATAATACTTTCTTTAGTTAATAATAAGACAAGTAACAAGAGAAGGATTGCAAAAAAATAATAAAAAGGTGTAGACTTACCTATATATATACAGAACCGTTTTTAACAAAGGAGGTAAGCTACACCCATGGATACTATAACAATAACTTTTCCCGAGGTCAAGGTTAAAATACCTATTAAAGGTCTAACCTTTGATATCTTGGAGGATATGCTCTTTGAAATATTACAGAGTATAGCCCGTAAAGTATTTGAAAAAGCTATTACCGATATAGATGATACCTTGCGTAATAAGAGAGAAAGAGGAAAACTAAAGAATACCGGTAAAAGAGAAAAATACTTCCTTACCCGTTTCGGTGATATCCTCTATTCCCGTACCCGTTACAAAGACAAGAAGACTGGTAAAAGTTGTTATCTCTTAGATGAAGCCTTAAGTATAGTTAAAAACCAACGCATCAGTCTATCTCGAGCCAGGATAGAATGTTTTCTTTCCGGTTTTTCTTCCTATCGGGAGGTAGTAGAGGGGATAAGACTCCTAATCGGTGGCCCCCGCTGCCATGAGGCCATAAGACAATCGGTAATAAAAGAGGGTAAGTTAATCATCGAAAACCAGGAGAAAAAGTTAAGACAGATAGAGAACTTAAATTACCCGGATAAAGAGGCCCCTGATACGCCTATATGGAAGCAGATGCTACCTATATTAGTTTACAGCATAGAGGCAAGAAGAAAAAAGAAAAGATGGAAGTAAAAGCGGGAGTAGGCTATACCGGCAAAGAAGCCCGCTATAAAACAGGTAAATCTAAATGACTAAAGGAGAAATTCACCTTTATCGGTACAGGGAAAGACTTTATGAGACGACTAAGCCTTCAGGCAGAAGAAAGACTTTCCCTCTCTAAAGCAAAAAAGGTCATCTTCGGCGGAGACGGAGACTCCTGGATCACCTCCGGGATCAAAGATTACTTTCCTTTAGCCACTTATATTCTCTGTCTCTACCACCTTTAAAAGAAATTTAAAGAATGTCTGCCAAAGAGGAAAGAGGAACAAAAGGTAATAAAAGGTTTGCTTCTATCCAATCAGATAGATAAGGCCTTATTAAAGATAGAGCAAATGATTAGGAATCCTTATGACCAAAAGGATAAAGATAATCTAGTAAAGCTCTATACCTACATATCCCGTAACCGCCTGGGGATTACTAATCAGTTTAAACTGAAAGATAAAGAGATAGAAAGAGCCGGAGCTATAGAATCAAACATAAAGAAAGTAATAGCCTCCCGCTTTAAGAAAAGAGGGATGAGCTGGAGTATACCGGGAGCCCTGGCTCTCTTAAAGATAAAAGAGACTATCTTAAATGGAGAATGGGATGAATGGTGGGAGACCGAAAGAGAACGAAATATTAAAGTAGGTAAGTATAAACCACCTCTACCTGCTTCTTACTTTAAGAAAGAGGCAGAGACTTCTCCTCTTATAGAAGTAACCATACCTGCTCTTTCCGGACCAGATCAGGGCAAACCCTGGGTAGGTGTTTTGCGTAAGCTCTCGGAAGTAGGATATCATTAATCAGTTAAAAAATATTTTAGAAAGTGAATTATAATGTATTACTGTAACCTAAATAACATAAGGATAATTATGCTTATTTGTCCAAACAATAAGCTATAATAAAACAAGGGGTAAGTCTATCCAAAGCCAGAAGAATTTTTTTCACCAAAAGAAACTACCCCCAAAAGGTTGACACAGACACCCACAACAGGATGTTGATTTTTATAAATTCATATGTTATAGTAAGTAAAATTAACTGGTTATGATAACATAACAAGATATCATCAGTATCACTCATATTTTTCTGTTTAATCTAAGGGGAGATTGCTGTGATAGAAAAAGTACTTAAATATTCCGTGGTGAAGCATAGAATTATTGAAATGATTAATAGTGAGGAATACAAGGTAGACAACTTGATTCCAAGTGAGCGCGAACTGATGGATATGTTTCAGGTAAGTCGAATTACCGTTAGAAAAGCAATTGATGATTTGGTGAATAAAGGATATCTGTACCGTATCCAAGGTAAGGGTACCTATGTCAAAAATGATGAAATCTCACATGACCTTTTTTCAATAACAAGCTGTTTCGAAGAAATCAAGAGCTGTGGTATGGTAGCCTCAAGACATGTTATCAGTTTTGAGGCTATTCTGGCCGACAGATATATATCAAAACGTCTGCAAATTGCTGATGATTCGCTGGTTATGAGGTTGGAACGTATATTCTACGCTAACAATAAGCCAATTAACTATACTATTACCTATCTCCCGCTCTCAATTTTCCCTGGCCTTGAAAAGCACGATTTTGAGAAGGAGTCCCTCTATTCCGTCATTGAAAATAACTATGGAATAAAAATCACTCATGCAAAGCGTACCCTTGAAGCAATCTTGGCCAATGAGGAAACTTCAAAATACCTTAAAATTAAGCCAGGCAAACCGCTGATTCTATTTCACTGCGAAACCCATGGTGAGATGGAGGGACGCGAAGTGGTTATAGAATCCTTTAAGTGTTACTACCGAACCGACAAACACAAGTTCTATATATACCAAGTCCGATGAATTCGCTCTTCTATGGCAAATTTATTTATTATCTGTAAAAACATAGGAAATTAGAAAGGAGGGATTTAAAAACGAAGAAAAACATAGGAAACTAGAAAAGAAAAGAAATAACAAGTAATATGAAATAAAAAGGAGGAAATAAAAGATGAAAAAGAATATAGGAAAACTCAGAGTACTGATAGTAGTATTTGTATTGATTATGACAGTTGCTTTGACAGGATACTCTAGCAGCGGTGATCAGAACAATACCATTGCTCTTTTATGTTCTGCCGCAGGTGCCAACGATAATGGCTACAACCAAACTGCCATCAACGGTCTGAAGCAGCTCAAGGATGAAAAGGGCATTGAGTACAAGGTTATTGAAACTACAGCAGATTACCCAGGCACACTGGAGACTATTGCTGAGGCTGGCTATAAGCTCATCTTCTCACTCGAGTATGACTTCACAGCGCTCATTAAAGGCGTTGGTGGTGAGAAGCCTCTTGCAGAGCAGTTCCCTGATACAATCTTTGTTATTTTCAATGCAAATCCCAACCTCAACAAGGACGGCACCCCTATCCATAATAATGTTATCTCTGTTATGTTCAACGTTAACGAGGCTTCCTTCCTAGCCGGTGTTCTGAGTGTGCTGGTTAACGAGAGTGCATATACTCTGTTTGATTCTTCCACACATTCCTTTACCTCCGGCGATGAAGGCCGTAAAGTTGGCTTCATCGGCGGGACAAAGTCTGAAGGTATCGAAGTATTCAGTTTTGGCTATGCTGAGGGCGTTAATTATGCAGCGTCAGAAATTGGGGCAGATGTTGTTTATGTTTACTATTCCACATACGATGCAGGCTTTGTTGATTCAGCTCAAGGAGCAGTAATAGCAGGCACTTACTACAGCGAAGGTGCTAATATTGTTTACTGTGTAGCAGGTTCTGTTGGTGACGGTGTTGATGTAAAAGCTAAGGAAGTTAAGAAGCTTTCTATTCAGGTCGATGCTAACAAGGATAACTCACAACCCGGTTATATTCTGACAAGTGTTCTGAAGACTACTAGTGTTCCTGTAATTGAGTTTGGCTCTAAGTTGGTCGATGGTACACTTGCGGCAGACGGCGGCAAAGAGATTTTCTACACGCTTGCTTCCGGTGCCACAGGTATCACAGATCTGAGTGTTATTGAGTCTGCTATCAGAACAGATGCTGCTGCACAGGCAAAATGGGGCGAAATCAAGGCATACATTGATAATGTAAGTGCAAAAATTAAGGATGGTTCCATCAAAGTTACAAATGCACAGATTGGTGAGAGACTTAACATTTCCACTTTGAGTAACATTAAGCTACCTTGATGAGTTAAGCTAATTAAAAAACAAAAGCAAGGGGTGAAAAAATAATTAATATTGTTGAAACTGTAAATATTACTAAAAAATATGGAGAGCTTACGGCCAATGATAATATCAACCTTATAGTTGCAGAAGGGGAAATAAAGGCTATTGTAGGAGAGAATGGTGCTGGCAAATCCACTCTGATGAATATGTTGTATGGTTTATCAAGACCCACAAGCGGTAAAATCTTTATCCGGGAGAAAGAGGTTGATTTTTTCACCCCTCTGGACGCAATCAATGCGGGAATAGGTATGGTGCACCAGCATTTTAAGCTGGTGCCCAGCCTTACTATCTGCGAAAATATTCTTCTTGGCGTAGAGATTATGTATGAAGGCAAGCTTGGGAAGTTGCCCTTCATTGACTCAAAAAAAGAGTATGAAAAGGTGCAAAAGGTTAGTGATAAATTTAAGATTGATTTGAATTTAAAGGATAAGGTTAAGGATATTTCAATCGGCTTAAAACAACGCGTTGAAATTATGAAGATGCTCTATAGAAATGTTAATATCTTAATTTTAGACGAACCTACTGCTGTTTTGACGCCACAGGAGGTCGATGACCTAATTATCGACCTCAAAGAGCTAAAAGACAAGGGTAAGACAATTATCTTTATCTCTCATAAGTTGAGTGAGGTTATGGAGGTGTCTGACAGTATTATCATAATTAGGCGTGGCAGGGTGATCGGCGATGTAAAGACCAGGGATATCACCGAGCAAGAAATTGCACAGATTATGGTAGGCCGCGATGTGGTTCTACGTGTCAATAAGGATGAAATTGGCTGTTCAAACAATGATGTTATTTATAAGCTGGAAAACATTTCCACGAAGAATATGCTTGGGGAAGAAGTGTTGAGTGACATAAATATAGAGGTCAAGAAAGGTGAAATTTTAGGCATTGCTGGAGTTGAAGGAAACGGTCAAAATGAGCTGGTTATGATTTTGACCGGTTTGATGATCTCGACAAAGGGGAAAATCATTTTTAATAGTAAGAACATCACAAACTGGTGGCCGGCCGATATTAGAGAAGCAGGTATCGGTATTATCCACGAGGATCGTTATGCTCAATGTTTGTGCCGTGATATGACAATTAGCGAGAACATAATTGCAGGATATCATCGCAATCCTGATGTTAGTAAGCACGGGATGATGCGCTATGGTGAAATCGCCAAAAAACGCGACCGTCTAGTTAAAGAATATGACATTCGTATAGCAAACCCGGACGGTAATGTTTCCCAACTCTCAGGCGGTAACGCACAGAAGCTGATTATCGCCAGAGAATTTGACCCCAACCCCAAGCTTCTGATTGCATATCAGCCTACTCATGGTCTTGACGTAGGCTCGATAGAATTTGTACATAATAAAATCCTGGAACTTAGAAAGCAAGGGGCAGGCGTTGTGATGGTTTCTAGCGATCTTACCGAAATTATGAGTTTGAGTGATAGAATTGCCGTTATGTATAACGGTAGAATTATTGGTAAAGTAGACGCTCACAAGACTAACACAGCAGAGATTGGAATGCTTATGGCAGGGATTACAAATAAAAGAAGTAATCAGATATGAGAAAAGGAAAGATGCTTTTGCTGGATATTCTTAATTCCCTTCTGCCTCTCCTGAGTGCTTTTGGAATAGGCGCAATTATTATCATACTGATTGGTGAAAATCCTCTTACAACCTACAACATTATGTTTGGTAAAACATTATTTGAATGGAATGGCTTCCTTAAGACTTTGCATTTTGCTTCGCCATTGATATTAACAGGTCTTGCTATTGCCATTACCTTTAAAGCCAGTATATTTAACATGGGCGTTGAAGGGCAGTTGCTGGTCGGTGGTTTCTTTGCCTGTGTTATTGGCTTTTGCTTTGAAGGTTTAAATCCCGTAGTTCATGTTATTTTTGGTCTGCTCACAGGTATTACCTGTGGAATGATTTTCGCACTTATCCCTGCAATCCTTAAGGCATATTTCAAGGTTAATGAAATAGTTGTTACACTCATGCTTAATTATGCGGCAATTGAAATTCTCCGCATTTTGACGCAAACAATCTACCGTGATATTGGTTCAGGTTATGTTTCCACTCCTACAGTTGCCGGCTCAATTATGTTTAACCGTATCGGCGGGACAAGACTGACATTATTTTTCCCGATTACAATCATTGTTTTTGTGATTATGTATATTGTTTTCAAAAAATCCAGACTTGGATATGAGGTCACAGCAGTTGGTAAAAACCCTGAATTCGCTGAAGCCTCAGGCATGAATATCAAAAGAAAGATAATCTATATAATGCTCATCAGTGGCGCATTGAGTGGTCTTGCAGGTGCAGGCTATATGTTCAGCGAAAAGTTCAAGTATACACTCGATTTTTCCGGCAACCCCGGTTTAGGGTGGGACGGCATGTTGATTGCCCTGCTTGGCCGATGCAGTCCAATAGGAATTATTATCGCAGCAATATTCTATAGTTCACTGAAGACTGGAGGGGACAGTATTAACATTTTTACCAATGTTCCGAAGGAAATCGTAAGTGTTATTCAGGGTTTAACTATACTCTTCCTATCCATAAGATTTATTAACCAGAATACAAAGCTGTTTGGTAACATCATGGCACGCTTTGATAGCAAGAAGAAAAAAAATGAGGAGGTGTAAAAATAATGGATTTTCAGAGAATTTTTTATATTATGCTTTCAAATAGCGCTCCCATTATTCTCTGTGTGCTCGGCGGCAACTATGCCCATATAGCCGGTGTTCTTAACATATCTCTTGAGGGCATGATGCTTATTGGTGCCTTTGCTTCAGTGCTTTTTGTTTCGGTTACTGGAAGCCTTCTGAAAGGCGCATTAATCGGTATCATTATAACACTGGTATTTGGTTTAATATTTGCCTTTATGTGTATAACCCAAAAAGGTAACCCAATTATCATTGGTCTTGCCATTAACCTCCTCGCATTCTCAATTACCCCATTCATACTTAAGGTGATGAATACTTCAAATCTTAACGTAAATAATATTGTTGACGTTGCCGGACTTAAAATCAATATTCCGCTTATTCAGGATATACCCTTCATTGGCCAAATTGTCAGCGGACATCCCCTTGTCACATATGTCAGCTTTATCGGTATTTTTATAATGTGGACGATTATGCATAAAACAAAGTTCGGTATTTACGTCCGTGTGGTTGGTGAAAATGAGGATGCCGCTTACAGTGTCGGCATTAATGTCAATAAAATCAAGTACATTGCAATTCTCATCGGTGCTTTCTGTAGTGCACTTGCTGGAATTAACCTTGCGCTGGAAAAGATGGCACTTTTCACCAATGGTATGACCGCTGGCATAGGCTTCATTGCCCTCGCTGCAATTTTCTGCGGGAGCGGCAGACCAGGCCTTTCATCTCTCTATGCAATACTCTTTGGGCTTGCCCAGTCCCTTGCGGTCAACCTCAATATTTCTGCAGGTCCGGTCTCGGGCTTGTTTAAGACTTTACCCTATTTTGTGATTGTCATTATCCTTTCCGTGGCATCTATAATTCAGAATAAAAATAACAGAATGAGAGGGTTCAAAAATGAGTAAAACAGCTTTAATTATTGTAGATATGGTATATGATTTCACAAACCCAAATGGGCTTGCTTTTTATCCGCAGACCCGTGATATTCTTCCCAATATAGTCAAAGCAATAGATATTTGTAGAGAAAACCATATTTTGATTGTATTTATGCAGCACTGCTACCGTAAGAATAAATTTGACAAAAACCTAATAAAAATGCGCCCTAACTGTATTGAGGGCAGCGGAGGCGAGGCTATAGACAGCAGTCTTACCGTGCTTCCCCAGGATTATGTCATTAAAAAACGCAGGTATAGTGCTTTTTTTAGCACAGATCTCGATTTGGTTCTGCGCGAGCATGATGTTCGCCGGGTTATCGTCGTCGGAGCAAAGACAAACTGCTGTATCCGAGCAACAGTAACAGATGCATACAATCTTGACTATGAGGTTTATGTATTAAGTGACTGCGTAGCCACAAACGATGAAACGGTCAATCGGGTGCACCTTACCGATATTGATAAATATCTTGGTTGCGTCATAACGTTGGAACAGCTTCCAGAATTGTTGAGAGGTGATTTGGCATGAAAAACTATGATGTTTTAATCAGTGGATATGTCAGCATGGATCGTATAATTAAAGTCCTTTCTCCATTAAAGGTTGGCTTTACCTCACTGGTTGAAAATAGCGATAATGTAAAGATCTATTACGGGGGCTGCTCGGTTGATATAGCCTATAAGCTTGCAAGGTTGGGCTTAAGCGCTACTCCCTACATACGTGTCGGCGAAGACTACAAGGATATAGGTTTTTATGATTTTCTAAAGGACGGCGGTGTTTGCATGGATGCCATTGAGGTTGTCCCCAATGAAACCACTTCCAACAGTTATATGCTGGAGGATTTAGATGGAAATCATATTACTGTCTTTTATCCAGGTGCAATGGACGGCAAATATGCAACCAAAAAGAAGGATGAATTCTTTGAGCGGGCTAAGCTGGGCGTCATAACTGTAAGTTCTTATCCCGATAACCAGGAGTTTTTAAAAAAATGTAAAAAACATAAAGTGCCGGTGGTCTTTGGTATGAAGTCCGATTTTAATGCATTTCCACCGTCGTTACTCAAGGCGCTTTTAGAATATAGCAAGATTGTCTTCGTCAATAACTCCGAACGCAAAAAAATAGAACGTCTATATAAAATGATCTCTATTACAGAATTATTCGAAACGGGTCATACAGAGATTATCGTCGTCACTTTAGGAAAGATGGGAAGTATTTGCTATCAGAAGACAATGCATGGATATACTACAAACAAAATTAGGGCTGCACACTGTACAAATGTTGTTGATACCACAGGTTCAGGCGACGCATATATATCCGGGTTTTTGTATGGATATTTAAATGGATATGGGTCTATACAGTGCTGTAATATGGGCAGTGTTTTATCAGCGTTTATTATAGAAAAAATGGGCTGCTGCACTAATGCGCCAAACGAGATACAATTGATTGAGCGCTATAAAAAATTTTTAGAGAAGGGTGAGTAAAATGAAATCTCTTTATATGAAGGTTGATAAAAATATCTCTAAGTATGTTATCTTTTCGGGAGATCCGTGGAGTGTTGATGTGCTGGCCAAGATGCTTGACAGCGCCGAGCACGTGGCTTTTGTTCGCGAATTTAACACATACACCGGGTATTACAAAGGCCAAAAGATTACGGTTACATCAACCGGAATCGGTGCACCTTCTGCGGCTATTGCCATGGAGGAAATGTATTCCAATGGTATGGAGGTTGCTGTGCGCATGGGGACAGTAATGGCCCTCAGGGACGATATGCTTGGTAAATTTATCATTCCGATAGCCGCTATGCGAGAAGAAGGAACCAGTGCAACCTATGCACCAATCAGCTATCCGGCAGTTGCTGATATAGAGCTAGTCAACTGCATGAATAAAACTGTGGAGGAGTTTAGCTGCAGCTACAGCAACGGCATCAATTGCACGGTGGATGGCTTTTATTCGCAGATGAAAGAATCAAGGCTTTCTAAGCAGAGACAGGTAAATATGAACGAGTCCTTTAAGCGTCTAAAGAAGTTGAATATTATCGGTATTGACATGGAAAGTAGCTGTATACTTACCTTGGCTAATTTAATGGGTATCAAGAGCTGTGTTGTTACTATGACTACCGTTTTGGAAAATCTCAAGGCGGTGCTCAAGGGAGAGAAAAGAAAACAAGCAAAAGAAATTTTATGCAAAGTTGTACTTGAGGGTTTGTATAAATATGAAAGAGGGATATTAAAATGAGTAATTTAGAATTTTTTAGAGAAAAAAAACAGTTTATAATCGGTATGGTGCATTGTCTGCCGCTTCCCGGAACACCGAACTATTGCGGTGATATTGTCAAGATTATAAGCCAAGCGATACAGGATGCAATTGTACTGGAAAAGACCGGTTTTGATGCACTTATCGTTGAAAACATGGGAGACGACCCCTTTGCAGTGGAGCTTAATGTTGCGCAGAATACAGCTCTGGCTGCCATCAGCGCACTAGTAAAGCAGAATGTTAGCATTCCGGTGGGCGTTGATGCCGTAATGAATGACTATAAATCGGCTATTTCAATTGCACAGTCAATAGGCGGTGATTTTGTCAGAATTCCCGTTTTTGTTGATACAGTCGAATATTACAGCTGTGGAATTATAAGTCCATGTGCTCATGGGGCAATGTATTACAGAAAGCAAATCGATGCCGAGAAGATTAAGATATTTGCAGATATTCAAGTAAAACACACACGCATGGTCCTGCCAAATGTAACAATTGAGGACTCGGCAAAGGCTGCGCAAGGCTGTGGTGCTGATGCGTTGATTGTAACGGGATCACAAATCGGTGTTGAAACTCCCATTGAAATGATTCGGCGAGTCAAAAAGGTTGTAAAAATTCCTGTTATCGCAGGTAGCGGAGTGAATATAGCAAATATTAAGGAGCAAATGATAATAGTCGATGGTGCAATCGTCGGAAGCAGTCTAAAAAATAGCGGTGTCATTACCAATCCTGTTTCGTATGATTTGGCAAAGGCATTGATAGACGCGTTTAGAAAGTAGAGGTAGATTATACATGATGAGACCAATGAAACTGGCAGGAAGCGAGTTGATGTTTGGAAAGGGCTGCCTGGAGTATCTTAAGACTCTAAAGGGTAGCCGCGCAACTATTGTTATGAGCGGCCCCATGTTGGAAAAGACTGGAATATTAGAAAAGGTTGTTGTATATCTAAAGGAAGCAAATATCGACTCAATTGTTTTTAATGAGGTTGAGCCCGATCCCAGTTTTGCAACCGTCTGGAAGGGGACGCAGGTAATGAAAAAATATAAGCCTGATCTGATTATTGCTTTGGGCGGTGGTTCTGCCATGGATGCTACAAAAGCTATGTGGGTTTGCTATGAACATCCACAGATTAGTGCGTTGAGTGATATTCTCCCCCCAAAGCAGATTCCAAAACTTAGAAAAAAGACCAGAATGGTTTGTATCCCGTCAACCAGTGGTACAGCAAGCGAGGTTAGTCGTAGCGTGGTTATTACTGACGAGAAGACAAAAATCAAACATGGTATTGGCAATATGGAAATGATACCCGATATTGCCATTTGTGACCCTGAGGTTACAGCTTCCATGCCGCCGAAAATTACCGCTGAAACAGGCCTTGATGCACTAGCTCATGCGATTGAAGCATATGTTTCTCGGAGAGCAAATTATATTAGCGATTTATTTGCGACACAGGCTGTTAAGGATATTTTTGAGTATTTGCCAAAAGCATACAAAGAGGGCGCAAACCTTGATTATCGTGAGAAGGTGCTCAATGCCTCTTTGATCGCCGGGCTTGCTTTTACCAACGTTTCTCTTGGCATCGTCCATTCAATGGCACACACACTGGGAAGCTGCTTTGGTGTTTCGCATGGTCTTGCTGATGCCGTGATTTTGCCATATATCATTGAGTATAACAGTGCAAATACAGGAGCAGCAGATCGTTATAAAGCACTTGAAAATGAATTAGGCATTAAAGACTTTGTCATCGCAGTTAAGGAGCTGAATAAAAAGTTGAACATTCCTTCAGGCTTCAGTAGTATCATCACCAATAAAGAGAAGTATTATGCCAAACTAGAGGATATGGCTGTTATGGCGCTTGACGATGGATGTACAAAGACAAATCCGATTACTCCTTCTATTGAGGATTTAATTAAATTATTTAAAAAGGTCTATTATGTTTAAAGAATTGGAGTTGAATCTATGAAGTTAATTTGTTATTTATCAAATGGCTTTCCCACCATTGAGGAAAGCGTTAAAATTGCGGAATATTATGTTACCGGAGGCTGCGATGCCATTGAAATCGACTTGCCATCGAAAAATCCATACCTTGAAAGCGATTTTATCTCAAACAGAATGGCAACTGCTCTTGCTGCCTGTGATGATTACGATAGGTATATGGAAAACATAATTCAAATTAAGCATCGCTTGCCTGATACAAAAATAATCTTGCTGTCCTATGAAAACACAGTAAAAGAAATCGGCGTACAGAAATTCATTGATTTTAGCCTTTCTAACGACCTTAAGGATATTATTTTTGTCGGTTTAGAGAATGAGAATATAAAAAATCTACTGATTGATAATGGTATAAAGATCTCCTGTTATGTTCAATTCAATATGATAACTGAGGAAATTGATTCTGCGAAGTCCTCCAATGGATTTGTATATATGCAGGCCAAAACCATACCAGAGAAGATTAATCCCCAGTTTCCGTCCCTTGCCGATTGTATCAAATATTTGCGTGCCCAAGGCATTGAGAGAAAAATATACTGCGGGGTTGGTATATATGAGCCCAGCGATTTTAAGATGGTTAAGGATGCAAAGGGCGACGGCGCATTTGTAGGCAGTACGATCTTAAAGCTGTGCAAAAATCCCGAAAAGCTTATGGCAACCATAGCATCCTTCAAAGCAGTTGACAAATTAAAATAATAGGAGCAGTTGTACCAGCTCAATAATTCAGTAACTTTTTCTAACTTTTCACATATGAGAATACAATCCCTTGGTAAGTTATTATCTTACTTTCATCATATTTTAAAAAAATACAATAAGTCAAATGCTGAAACTAGATTCCGTTTGTTCCTCTAATGAAAAGGAAATAAAATGATAAAAACTGAAATTGGAGAATATATTGTAGGTGCATATCTAAAAATTATTAAAAAATGTGATTTTGTTGATTACAATGTTAGACCTCCCGTTGGGGGGCTTGAAGGGTTAAATGAGTTAGATGTAGTGGGGTTGGATTTTAAAAATAAAACTGCCTATCTTTGCGAAGTTACTACGCATATAACAGGATTTTTGTATAAGGACAACAAAACTACTATTGAAAAAATAAAGAAAAAATATAAGAGACAAAAAGAATAGCTAATAAATATCTTCCAGGTTTTTTAAAAAGACATTTTATGTTTTGGTCACCTGTAGTCCCAAAAGGATATATCACCAAAGAACTCGAAAAGATTGATGGATTGGAGCTGGTCACTAATAAGAAATACACTCAATGTATAGATGAATTGAGAATAAAAGCAAAAGAATTGACCAACGATGTTGGAAATCCATTTTTCAGGATGCTTCAAATATTAGAACACCTAAGGAGCTAATAGAGTATACACACTACGAGCTTATGCGCTTGCCTTTCGGAACATTATTCCATTCGGTCGCAACGTCATATATACTGGTGGAGACACTGGAGAGATTAGATTAAATATGTATGAGGTTTTGAAATGAAATTTTTTCTGTTCTCAAAAATATCATTTGAAATTCCTGATCCTATCGCTTTAATTGAATGCTACTGCTACCAAAATGATTTTTACTCTAAATATGACCTTCTGGAAGATAAGAAAATGAAGGATGTAAATAAAATTGGCGCACGTATCAAGAAAGAAGTACTTTTAGAATGTAAAATAATAACTGAAAAAACAAAGAGTTTAAATATATTTAAATATAATCTCGAGCAGTTTTTAGACCTGGAAGAGAAAAAAAGAAATGAGCATATTAAAGAACTAAATGAATTTGTTATTCAGAAGTTGTTAAAGATTAATGGTATTGCTTTGTCTACTACTACCAAAATTCTGCATAATCTTTATCCAAAAATTATTCCTATGATTGATAATCCGCTTCAAAAGAAATACCGCGAAGTAATTAATACTGCATGGACGGAGAAACTAGCCGATGTAATATTTATTGATTTTTATAATAATCTGAAAATGGGAAGTAATCGGGGAAATTTAAATTATATCTTTGATAAATTATTAGAAAATAATATTCAACACTTAAGTAGAATAAGAATATTTGATATTCTTTGGTGGTCATATCTGAAAGCTGAGAAATTAAGGGAAGAAAAAGGGATTAATTGGACTTCAATAGAATCTTAGATAAACACTATTACTTCATTTTTCAGAATTATGAAAACCAGTTAAATCTGAATGATATTTGGAGACCATGATGAAAGACAAGATAGTCCTGATAACCGGAGCAAATAGCGGTATTGGCAAAGAAACAA
>Ga0114930_10003353_pt1 | contig 14073 bp, 11 predicted proteins | sample AnhtaG_FD_87300 | JGI IMG/M metagenome (GOLD analysis project Ga0114930, IMG submission 87300) | Deep subsurface microbial communities from Anholt, Denmark to uncover new lineages of life (NeLLi) - Anholt_01485 metaG | ecosystem: Environmental > Aquatic > Marine > Oceanic > Sediment | place... | reverse complement strand
CACAATGTCTGGAGGAACGGATCGACGGCTGTTTCGGCCTCGCCGACGACCACTGCGTCTACAAAGTCAGCGATGGGCAGCGGGTTTGCCGAGACCGCTGGGCCTCCAGCGATCACCAGCGGCCATTCTTCATCTCGCTCGTCCGCGCGCAAGGGCACGCCGGCCTGACGCAATACCTGGACGAGATGTGGATAGTCCATCTCGAACGAGATAGAAAAGGCAATGACCTCAAAATCAGCGATGCTGCGCTGCGTCTCTATCGAGACGACCGGATGGTCGACCGGGGCATCGTAGGCGAAGCAGGGTTGCCAGAAAGCACGCTCGCACACCGTATCGTCGTGAGCGTTGAACAGGCGGTAAACAGTGTGATAACCCAGGCTGGACATCCCCACCCGGTAGGTGTTGGGATAGATCAGGGCAATGGAGAGTTTGCCCCCCCAGTCTTTCACAATCGTTCCACGCTCACGCGTCAACGTGCGACGTGCGCGTTCGATGTATGCCCATTTCATCTCCGTGTCCTTCCTGTCGTTGCCCCGATATTGCATGTTAGCACAACCGGTCGTACAGATCAAATCATCCAAAGAGAGCATCCTTGAGGAGAGCATTTCAGTGCCGCGTCTTGCCCTCCTGGTCATTTGAGGCTACAATATGCTTGCTGGCGCGGGAGGTCGCGGCCAGGATGCGGTATCCGCCTGGGGTCGCCCGCACAAGCTGGGCTCAGCGACTATGAGTCGTCGGCCCAAAGAGCGACGCCGGAGAAGGCAGCGGCGCTGGCGAAACAGAAGGACAATATGCCTTTCGTTGCTGGCACTGACATCGAGATCATCCACCCCGACATCCAACGGGGACAGATCCACTCCGTACTCTTTGACTTTGACGGCACCCTCTCGTTGATCCGTGAGGGCTGGCAGGGCGTCATGATCCCTATGATGGCGGGGATTCTGCAAGACCTGGGCACAGGAGAAACAGAAAGCGAACTAACGGACGTCGTCACCGAGTTTGTGGACCGGCTCACCGGCAAGCAGACGATCTACCAGATGATCGACTTGTGTGCACAGATCGAGAAAAGGGGTGGCAAGCCCCTGAATCCGCTAGAGTACAAGTATATGTACCTGGACAAGTTGTGGGCGCGGATCGAACATCGCGTCACCGGACTCAAAGACGCCAAGATCTCTCCAGCAGAGATGGTAGTCCCGGGTGCATTCGACGTGTTGGAACATCTCAAGCAGCGTGGGGTTACGTGCTACCTGGCCAGTGGGACTGATCAGCCCTACGTTCTCGACGAGGCCAACGCATTGGGCATATCACGCTACTTTTCAGGCGACCAAAGGGTCACCCGTATCTTTGGCGCGCTCGACGAATATCTACGCTTCTCAAAGGCACAAGTCATTAAGAACATCCTGCGCACCCACCATCTCAGCGGCAGCCAGTTGCTCGCCTTTGGCGATGGCTTTGTCGAGATCGAAGAGACCAAGACCGCGGGCGGCATCGCCGTGGGTGTAGCCACGGACGAAGTCAACCGCCAGGGGATCAACGAATGGAAGCGAGATCGACTCATCCAGGCCGGCGCCGACATCATCATCCCTGACTTTCGGGAGCAGGGGGCCCTGCTCAATTACCTGTGGAACGAATAGCGAATAGCAGGCATGAGACCATTGCGCATAACCCGCTATTCACGATTTGCACTTTTGCCGATTTCCACAAGAGTTTCCTATGCCTTACCCTAGGTTCGATCGCAGCCGGTTGCGAGTTCTCCCACTCTCTGAACGCCAACATGACTTTGACATCAGCGAGGTGCTGCCTCTCGATGCCGATCTGCACCTCAACGATAGCCCCGAGATGCACGCCGTCGCCCAACGGGTGATTGAGGCCCGGGAAAACGGCAGGCAGGTCATACTTGTGATGGGCGCGCACGTGATCAAGACTGGTCTTTCACGTTTTGTGGTCGATCTGATCGAGCGCGGCGTAGTGACCCACATCGGCGTAAACGGAGCGTGCGCCATTCACGACTATGAACTGGCCCTCATCGGCGCGACCACTGAGAGTGTCGCCCGTTACATCCAGGAGGGACAGTTTGGGTTATGGGAGGAGACCGGACACCTGAATGACATCATCCGCCGCGGCAGCGCCGCGGGGATGGGGATCGGCGAGTCGGTGGGTAAGGTTATCGCCGAGGGCGAGTTCCCCTACAAAGAGGTCAGCATTTTCGCCGCCGGTTACCGTCTGCACATCCCGGTCACCGTCCACGTCGGCATTGGCTATGACATCATCCATGAACACCCCAATTGCGATGGCGCGGCGCTGGGTCAGGCCTCGTACCACGACTTTTTGGTGATCACCCAATCTATTTTCAGACTGCAGGACGGGGTACTGCTCAACTTTGGCACATCGATCATGGGCCCCGAGGTCTATCTTAAGGCACTGGCTATGGCTCGCAACGTAGCACACCAGAAGGGAGACAGGATCAACCGGTTTACGACCGCCGTCTTTGACCTGCAGGACCTGGGATCGGATATCCACCACACACCTCCCAGGAGCGAACCAGCCTATTACTTTCGCCCCTTCAAGACCATCCTGGTGCGTACCGTCCAGGACGGGGGTGAGAGCTTTTACATTCGCGACTACCATCAAGCCACCTTGCCGGCGTTGCATCGTCTGGTGATATGCGCTAACGGGTGAGAATCACGAATGGCACGAATGAGCAAAGTGCACGAATCCTGGAGAGCACGTGGAGAAAGTAATTCACCGGAATTGTCTTGCCAGGTTATGGATGAGTCCCGCCTGCAATCTCTGCTCGATCGTCTCTCTGACACGCACATTCTACTAGTAGGCGACTATTTCCTCGACCGGTATCTGATTATCGACCGCACGTTGAGCGAGGTCTCGCTGGAGACCGGCCTTGAAGCCTACCAGGTGGTGGACGTACGGTGCAGCCCAGGCGCGGCAGGCACGGTGACCTCCAACCTGCGCGCTCTCGGCGTCCAGGTAACGGCGTTGGGCGTCATTGGCGACGACGGGATGGGATACGAGTTGCTGCGCAGGCTCCGACAGCGCGGCGTAAACGTCGAGCCACTGATCCAGGTCGATCACCGCTTCACCCCTACCTACACCAAGCCCATGCTCCGTGAGGCCGACGGGCATACTCACGAGATCCAGCGAATGGACATCAAGAACCGAGAACCCCTTCTTCCGGAGCTGGAACACTGGGCTGTTGCTCTCCTACGAGAATGGCTGGATCGCGTAGACGGCGTCATCGTCGCTGATCAGGTGCCCGAACGCAACTGCGGGGTGATCACGGATCGGGTGCGCGCTGTCCTCGGCGAGCTGGGCCTGGCTCATCCCAACAAGGTGATAGCTGCCGACTCACGGGCGCGCATTGGTGAGTTCGAGCACGTGATCGTCAAACCCAACGTCAGGGAGGCGACGCAGGCAATATACCCCGACCGGGTAGAAGCAGAGACCGACCGGGGCACAACTGAAGCGTGTGGGCGTGAGCTTTATCGGCGCAACGGCAGGCCGGTCTTTCTCACCATCGGTGCCGATGGCATCCTCGTTTTCGATCAAAGTGGAATGATCCACGTGCCAGGCATCCGTGTTACGGGCCCCATTGACATAGTCGGCGCAGGGGACAGCACGATGGCAGGCATTGTCTCCTCGCTTTGCTGCGGTGCCACTCACGCCGAGGCTGCTCTGGTCGGCAATCTGGTCGCGTCGATCACTATCCAACAGATCGGCACTACGGGAACAGCGACGCGAGAAGAGGTGATGGCCCGTTATCGAGAAGCACTAACGTAACGCGTGAAACGTAATGAACGCCAGTTGATCACGTTTTGTGCTTTGCATTTTATATGTTACGACTTGTACATCGAAACCCGAAATAGAAGGGAGCCCAACGATGAGCAAGACCTCGATCGTCGAACGCGACGTTGAAGCCAAAATGCGCGATGGCGTCGTCCTTCGCGCAGACGTATATCGCCCTGATACGCCAGAGCCACTCCCCGTGCTCCTGCAGCGCACGCCCTACGGCAAAGGGTTCTCAAATCTGGCTTTTGCCCTGATGGCCGCTGAGCGAGACTACGCTGTGGTCATCCAGGACACACGCGGCCGCTGGGCATCCGGCGGGGACGGCTATCCCCTGATCCACGAGATGGAGGATGGCTACGACTCAGTAGAGTGGGTCGCCCACCAGCCGTGGGCCAACGGCAAGGTGGGGATGTTTGGCGGCTCTTACGTCGGGTATACCCAGTGGGCAGCCGCCGCCACCCAGCCTCCTGCGCTCAAGACCATTATCCCCACAGTGACGTTTTGTGACCCATACGCGATCTTTTACGCCGAGGGCGCCTTAGCTGTAGGGGTAGCGGTCAGTTGGAACCTGATCTCTACAGCTCAAATGGCCATCCAGAAATACCAGGGCCACGAGGAGGACAAAAACGAGCTGATGGATCAACTCATCGAGATGGCAGACGGCATGGCCCCAGGCAAGACGTTTTCTCGCCTTCCCCTGAAAGACCTGCCTTTGATCGGGCAAGGTGGCATTGCGACCTTTTTCTACGACCTTCTCTCGCACCCTACTCACGACGAATACTGGCAACGCATGCTCTGCGCCCACGAACGGATTCAGATCCCAGTGTTCCACATCGGCGGATGGTACGACATTCTCATCGCCAACACTCTGCGCGACTATGTCGGCGTCCGCGAAAAGGGAGGCAAGGAGTTGGCCCGAACTCACCAAAAGCTGATGATCGGCCCTTGGCTCCACGGCCCCCTGGAGGGGCTGGTCGGCGAGGTGGACTTTGGCCTGCGGGCCTCGCCGCTCCTCGTCCTCCCCGACGAGATCCGGTTGCGCTGGTTCGACTATTGGCTCAAAGGCGAGGAAAATGGCATCGTGGACGAGCCGCCCATTCGCATCTTTGTGATGGGCGATAACCAATGGCGCACCGAGAACGAGTGGCCATTGGCCCGAACTCAGTACACGCCCTACTACCTGCACAGCGGCGGCGCGGCGAATTCGCTTCACGGCGACGGCACGCTCAGCCCCGAAAAGCCATCTGGCGAGCCGGTGGATACCTACGTCTACGACCCGCACAATCCGGTGCCCACCCGTGGTGGTGCCCTTTGCTGTTGGCGGGCTGCGCTCCCCCCTGGTGCGTACGATCAGCGCCAGGTGGAACGCCGACCCGACGTCCTGGTCTACACTACCCCTTTGCTTGAAGGCGACGTCGAAGTCACCGGCCCGCTGCAGGTCCACTTGTGGGCAGCTACCAGCGCTCCGGATACCGATTTCACGGTCAAGCTGGTGGACGTCTATCCGTGCGGCTACGCGCGTAACGTCCAGGACGGCATCATCCGCGCCCGCTACCGCGAATCGCTCGATGAGGCCAAACCAGTCACGCCAGGAGAGGTCTGCGAGTACGCTGTTGACCTGGCGGCGACGAGCAACGTCTTTCAAGCTGGGCACCGCATCCGCGTCGAGATATCGAGCAGCAACTTCCCGCGCTTTGACCGCAACCCGAACACCGGTCATCCCCTCGGTCAAGACGCCGAGTTGCGCCCGGCAACACAGACGATCTTGCACGACGCCGATCACCCGTCGCACATCCTGTTGCCCATCGTTCCGCGATAGTAGACACCAGACCCAAGAGGTTGTGAGGCCCTTCAGGGTTTGGACAAACAAGGAGCAAGGAAATGAATCGACTGGCAGATCGGGAATTCTGGCTCAACGCCTTGAATCATCGCTATTCAGGCCGCTTCCCCAGCGATATGTGGATCCGTCCAGAGCCAGAAAGAGCGCTCATCGAGCACTATGGCGTCGAGGACCTGGGAGAGGTCAAGGACATCCTGGGGATCACCCGAATGCCGTGCCTCAGCGTGGGATGGGCCAATCCTGGGTGGGAAAACCGCGCGGATCTCTAGGTTCTGCAGAGCGAATCCCCATATGGGGGCGGACGCTTCCTACCCCACCACGAGCGCACCTTTGAAAACGAGTGGGGCGTCACCATGCGCGCCGGATCGGACGGTAAATACGACGAGTGGGTGCGAGGTCCACTGTCCGATATGGAGCAAAACCAGATGGATCTATCGGGGAGACTCTGCCGCTGGAGCAACTTTGGTGCCGCTCCGATCTGAAAGAACACGTGCAACAGCTCAAGGAAAACGGAGAATTCACGAGCACCGGTATGGCCATGCCGTTCAAGACCGCCTGGCACCTGCGGGGGCTGGAGAACTCTTTGATGGACTACTATCTGCACCCCGATTTCGTGGCCGACATCTATGGCCGCCTGGTGGAGCGAGAGCTCCCCCGCCTCAAGACCGCCGTCGAAGCAGGCGTAGATCTGATCACCATCACCGGCGATTTTGCCACGCAAGACCGCATCATGATGGGACCAGAAAAATGGCGCGCGTTCGACAAAGTGGCTCTGCAAAAGGTGTTCGATTCTTGCCGGAGCACCAACCCAGGCATCAGGTTCTGCGTCCACAGCGATGGAAACGGCACGTCGCTGATGGACGACCTCGTCTTTGACCGGGGATTCGACATGATCAACCCTATGCAACCAGAATGTATGGACCTGCGGCGGATCAAGGAAAAGTATGGAGACCACTTTGATGTACGGCTGTGGATCGCTCCAAGAAACGTTGCCTTTTGGCACGGCCGTGGAGGTGCACAACGACGTTCGCGAGATCATTGACAACTATGGGGCAAACGGTGGTCTGGTCGTTATGCCAGCCAACGCCATCGGCTTTGACGTGCCCATCGAGAACATGATCGCCTTCTTTGAAACGGCAAGGGATTACTCTGCCTATTGAGCCTTGTGAGCGTTCCGTACCTGATTTGAGTTATTCCCGAGTTGTGGTATAATGTCTCCACGTCACTGCTCATATAGCAAACGTTCGCGCTTTCCCTTTGGACTGGCTGGCGGGACAGGATGGCGAGTTGTATATGCAGGTCGGAGGGCCGCCCGACCCCGGGAGCAAAGTTGTGGTCTCATAGCCGCAGCCGCACTGTCTCCTGAGCTGATCAAGGCAGGCGGCAAGGGCCGTACGTCTGCAAGAGTGGAAAGTGTGTATGTTTTGGGGGAAATCAGGTGTTCAATCCGTTAAGCGCCCTATTGGGTCTTTTTTCGCTGGACATCGGCATCGATCTGGGCACCGCGAATACGTTGGTCTACATTCGAAACAAGGGCATTGTGATCAACGAGCCTTCGTGGGTCGCGATAGATAGAAAGACCAAGAAAGTACTGGCCATCGGCAGCGAAGCCAAAGAAATGGCGTATCGCACGCCTCCCCAAATCGTGGCCATCCGTCCTCTGCGCGACGGCGTGATATCAGAGTTTGAGGTCACGGAAGCAATGTTGCGCTACTTTATTCAGAGGGCACATAATCACCGCTTCTTGTCCGCGCCCCGGCCTCGCGTGGTCGTCGGCATTCCCAGCGGGGTGACCGAAGTGGAGAAACGCGCGGTGTACCAGGCCACCATTTCAGCGGGCGCGCGAGAGGCATTCCTGATCGAGGAGCCCAAGGCAGCGGCGATAGGTGCTGGCCTGCCGGTTATGGAGGCCTTCGGCTCGATGCTGGTCGACATCGGCGGCGGCACCACCGAGGTAGCCGTGTTTTCGCTGGGAGGGATCGTCGTCAGTCGTTCGTTGCGCATCGCCGGAGACGAGATGGATGATGACATCGTCAACTATGCACGGCAAAAGTATAGTCTGCTGATCGGCCACCGCATGGCCGAACGGGCGAAAATAACCATCGGCTCAGCCTATCCTCTACCAGAGGAAAAGACAATGGCCATTCGCGGACGCAACCTGGTCACCGGACTGCCCGACTCGGTAGAAGTGAGCAGCATCGAGATCCGTGAGGCGTTGTCCAGATCGATTTCCCTGATCGTCGAAACTGTGCGCGACACGTTGGAGGATACACCGCCTGAACTGATCTCTGACCTGATGGAGCAGGGCATCTGCCTGGCCGGCGGTGTAGCCCTGCTGCAGGGAATGGCCGAACGCCTGTCCGATGAGACAAAGATGCCTTGTCACGTGGCCGACGAGCCGATGACGTGCGTGGCGCGCGGGGCGGGCCAAGTCCTCGAAGACCTGGACCACCTGGAAAAGGTGCTGGCCCAACTGGATCGATCCACGTCCCTGTCGCGACGTCGATAAGTCAAAGGGAGATAGGCCGTGCAGGATTTTCGCTCTCGTTTCCTGGTCCTGGGCACCCTAGCCCTCCTCGTTGTCATCGGGCTCATCTTTGATGAGCTCGGCGCCCTCGGCCCCGTCGAGGGTGTCTTTCTTCAACTGACAACCCCGATCCAACGGCTGGTGGATGGCCTGGCCGAGCGTGTCATTGAGACGAGCCAGTCCTGGCGAGATCTGCGCGACCTGAAAAGGCGCAACAAGCAACTGGAAAGCCTGGTCGATGAACTGATGATCGAGAATGTCAGGCTCAAAGAAGTCGAAGCTCAGAACGAAGACTTGCGCAAAAAACTCAACTTTGTCGAAACGCATCCTCAATACATCCTAAAGGCTGCTGAAGTCAAGGGGCGGGTCATTGGCTACGAGCCTAGCAACTTTATGTCGATACTAGTCATCGATGTCGGAAAACGAGATGGTATCCGCAAGGGGATGCCTGTTGTCACGGCACGCGGCCTGACCGGTCATATCCACGCGGTGGGGACGAACTGGGCCAAGGTTCTCCTCATCATTGACCCGTCCAGCTCTGTTGCCGCGCTCGCCCAGTCGTCGCGTGCTCCGGGCGTGGTCTCTGGTCACCTCGGGCAAGAACTGTTCATGAACTATATCCCCCAGGAGCAACAGATCTCTGTGGGAGATGTCATCTTGACCTCTGGAATGGGAGGAAACTACCCCAAGTCATTGCTGATCGGGCAAGTCACGGAAGTGCAACAACGGGACATAGATACCTTCCAACGAGCGATCGTCTGGCCGTCAGTGGCCTTTACACAGCTTGAGACAGTGCTGGTCATCACCAGTTTTGAGCAGGTGGATGTGGAAGAGGCAATCGACATAGAGCGAACGGATGAGCTGACGCCAGCGCCAGAGAGCGCCGCAGAGCCAAAAGAAAACGGGACATCCGCGCCATGAACTCCTACCTGATGTTTGCCATTTTGCTCGCCCTTGCTCTGCTTCAGAGCACAGTGATGCCACGCATTACCGTGCTGGACGTGCACCCTGATCTGCTGTTGATGGCTGTGACCTCGTGGTGCCTGTTACGCGGCGCGCAGGAAGGGATGCTGTGGGCCCTGGTCGGGGGAGTGACAACAGACCTGTTTTCAGGCGCTCGCTTTGGCGTCTGCACGCTGTCACTCCTGATCGTCAGCTTTCTCTCTAGCCTGGGCCAGAGCAACATCTTCCGTTTTGATGTCTTGATCCCCATCATGGTCATCCCTCTGGCGACCCTACTTTACAGCGGAATCATGCTGGCGTTGTTGAGTGTTCTGGGATGGCCCGTCGACTGGGCCCAGAGTCTGACCCGCCTCGTTTTCCCCAGCATGCTGGTCAACACACTGGGCATGCCAGTTGTCTACTTGCTGATGCGCACCCTAGACCGACGCACTGGTCGAGAGGAGATCGCATGGTAGGCGCGGATAGAACACATCCAAAGGTGCAATCCAGCAAGGATGGTTTCGGCCAACGCAACATGCTCATCCACTCTGGCCGCAAAGTGAAACGTCGCCGAGATGCCGTTCATCTGCGCTCCCACCGGACGGTCTATGGAGGCAGGCAAGGTCAGGACGTTGCCTCTCTCCCCAGGCCAGAACGTGTCCAGCCAGACGAGAGGACGCTGGCTCAGCCACGGCGAATGACGTCTGTCTCCTTATCCATCGTGCTGGCAACCTTGCTCTTTGCGGGGTTGATGTCCGTTGCGCTTTCGGCCTGGTTCATCTATATGCGTCAGTTCGTTGGGCCTGGGGGCGCTTCCCCCAATCCGCGCTTTCTGGGCATGGCAGGCACCAACTCGGACGAGGTCTCGCCGCGGCTCTTGAATGCCGAGTCGACGCGCGATGCGCAGCAGGCCGAGATCGTTCAGTTACGAAACGCGCTGGATAGAACGCAGCGAGAGCTAGCCACCGCGCGCGCTCAGACCATGTTGGCGACGGCAACACCGCTCCTCGCATCGGCGCACCTGGAAAAGCCTCCTCTGGCACTGATCCTGGACGCGCCGGTCTACAAGCAAGAACACTCTTTGAGCTGCGAGGCCAGCGCAGCGGCGATGGCGGCCAACTTCCACGGGGTTTCTGTCAGCGAGCACGGCATTTTGTCCGCCTTGGCTCGTCACGAGGACCCACACCTGGGGTTCCGTGGCAACATAGATGGCCCTCTTGGGGGAACCAGTGACTATGGAGTGTACGCTGAACCCGTCCGCCAGGCATTAGCAGGCCTGGGACTCCAGGCTGAACATTTCCACGGCGGGCCTCACGAGATCAGAGCATACATTCGCCAGGCAAGACCGGTTATCGTGTGGATTACCTACAACCTGCAAGCGCAGAGCCCGAGGCGAGTGGTGCTCGGCGACGGAAGCGTTGTCACCCTGGTTCCTTACGAGCACACAGTTCTGGTCGTCGGTTATAACCGCAATGGTCTGTGGGTCAACGATCCCTACGCCGGTACGCAGGACTTTTACTCCGAACCCGAGTTTGCGCGCTCTTTTGCTTACCTGGGCAACATGGGACTGGTCGTAGGTCCACCAGTGGATGGATGAATTGGACCAGTCGGTGGCAAGCACAACGGCCAAGCGCATCCAATCTACCTCATTGCTGCGCATCACCTTGTTTCAGCTCCTCGTCCTTCTTGTCTTCACAGCATTCGGCGTTCGCCTGTGGCGTCTACAGGTCGTTGCCGGAACCCAGTACCGTGAAATGGCCGACCGTAACCGCATACGCCTGATCACGACAGATGCAGCGAGAGGAGTGATCTATGATCGCACGCACGAATTGCTGGTGCGCAATGTGCCTCGATTCAACGTGTTGCTGATCCCTGCGTATCTGCCAGAAGACCAAGAAGCGCAAGAGACCATTCTTGAACGATTGCACGAACTCCTTGACCTGCCGCTGGGCAGCGACCTGGCGCCTCCTCCCTTTCCCCCCTTCCGAGGCACCGCCAGGTGGGGATTGCGTGACCTGGTACAGCAAGGATTGCTCTACGCTCCCTATCAACCCATAGTCCTCAAAGAGAACGTGCCGCGAGAGACAGCATTCATCATCGAAGAACAGCATCTGGACCTGCCTGGCGTATTGATCAAAGTAGATCCTTACAGAAATTACCTGACCAGCCCTCTGACCACCCACCTGATCGGCTACATGGGGTCTATCCCCTCGTGGGCCAAGGAGGAGTACAGCGAAGAGCGAGGTTACCATCGAGACGACGCAGTGGGCGTGGCTGGCCTGGAATACACGTACGAGAACACTCTGCGCGGCAAGAAGGGCACGAAAACGATCGAAGTAGACGTCGCCGGACGCGAAGTGCGAACTGTGGGCCAGGCTGTTCCCCCTCAACCAGGGCATAACCTGATCTTGACCCTGGACCTGGACCTGCAGCAGTTCACGGAGCAGGTCCTGCGGAATGGTATGGAGCTGATCAACTCGCAATCTGCCGTGGGCATTGTGATCCGGGTAGAAACAGGCGAGGTGCTGACCATGGTCAGCCTGCCGACCTTTGACCACAACCTGTTTGCCAAAGGCATTTCCACCAGAGACTTTACCCGGCTGAACACAGATCCAACTCGCCCATTGGTGAACCACGCTATCGCTGGCTTGTACCCTCCCGGTTCGACGTTCAAACTGGTTCCGGCAGCCGCGGCGCTAGAAGAGGGGATCGTGAACCGCTGGACGTCACTCACCTGTCCAGCGGACTCGGGAATCCTCCGGCTGCCCAACAAGTATTACCCGGACAATCCCGCCCTGGCCCAACCCTTTTACTGCTGGACGTCCAATTGGGGATACGGACACGGCAGGATCGATTTCATCTCAGCCATCGCCGAGTCCTGCGACATCTACTTTTACCTCATAGGCGGAGGCTTGCTGGATCGTTTGGAGGGGCTAGGACTGGAAAGGCTGGGAGCCTATGCCGAGGCCTTTGGCTACGGGAACCGTTCGGGCATAGACCTTCCGGCCGAAGCGCCCGGACTAGTGCCCAACGCAGATTGGAAACGAATCAACTATGGTGAAAGGTGGACCACGGGAGACACGTACAACATGACCATCGGCCAGGGCTCTGTGTTGGTGACTCCTCTCCAGCTCGTCAATGCCACCGCGGCGGTGGCAAACGACGGAACACTAAACCAGCCCCAGCTCGTTTACCAAATCCAGGACGCCGATGGGGATATCGTGCGCGACTTTGAGCCACACGTGATCCGCAAGCTGCCGGTTTCTGAGGGCACCCTCAAGCTGGTGCGCGAGGGCATGCGCGCCGCTGTGCTGCGTGGCACAGCGGAGTGGCTGCAGGTCGGCAGCGAGTTAGAAGTCGCAGCCAAGACTGGTACGGCAGAGTTCTGCGAAGAGTATCCCGACTGCTTGGACGAAGACGGGACCATCAAGACCGCACATTCCTGGTTCACCGCCTTTGCGCCCTACAAAGATCCCGAGATCGCAATTGTGGTCTTTGTGTACGGCGGAGGCGAGGGCGCAACCACAGCTATGCCGATTGCGGCAGAGATCTTGAATTACTACTTTCAGCTCTACTGATCCATTCCGGTCCCCAGATCTCGATAGCGGGGGCACGATGTACCGTGCCTCCACTATGTCTTGCGATGATGAACGAGAGAGACTTTCGTGACAACCGAGCTTTGCCCGAGGACACGGAACGCTCCGCACGGCGATGTACTGTATTCGCCCACAGCTTTTTCTGGCTGGGCGCCGTGGTGGTGTTGGGCGCCGGATTGATCTTGGGCGCGTTTATCAGCCGAGTGTTGGCCGAAACGCCGTGGCTGGAATGGCCTTTCTACCGTTGGGCACTCACCGTTGCGCTAACCCTAGCTGTTGGCATTGCGCTCCTCGCTGCCTGGACGCTGAAAGCCAAGAAGCTGAGGCAGGAGCCCGATCCCACCGAAAGCGACGGCTGCGCCTTGTCTGACATAGCCGCCGCACGCCTTTTGTCCGCCTCATCCCTCATTCCCTTGTACGTGCTTCTTCTGTACCTGCTGCAGCCAGTGCCCAACCTACTTCAGGCCGGGGTGCTCTTTGGGTGCGTCTTGGTCCTGTGTGTGCTCCTGAGCACTCGGCAGCCGTCCCCTCAGAGGGAATGGCTGATCGCGTTCCTGCTCTTCCTCGTGCCGCTGGCAGCCTATCTCAGCACGCTCACACCAGCCGTGGGCACGCGTGATGGATACGAGCTGCAGGCCATCTCGGCGACCTTGGGCTTTGCACATCCCACGGGCTACCCGCTCTTTCCGATCCTCGGGCGCCTGTGGATCGCGATCTTTGGCCTTGGGAGCGTCGGCTGGCGGATGAACGTGCTGTGCGCGTTGTTTGCAGCAGCCAGCATGCCTCTACTGTACGGGACCGCCCGGCGCGTGCTGGGCCAGAGGTCTTTTGCCGCCCTGAGCGCGCTGCTCTTTGCCTTTTCGCGCACCCTGTGGACACAGGCATCCCAGCCTGAAAAGTACACGCTCAACGCGTTGTTCGTCTCGTTGATCCTGTACGTTGCTCTTGGCACGGAACACCCGGAAGAAAGCGGCCCGCACCCTCACCTTCGATGGCTGGCCTTTGTCTACGGCTTGAGCCTCACTCATCACCGAACCGTGCTGATGCTCGCCCCAGCGCTGGCGGCCTATGTGCTCTGGAGAGACCCTCATCTGCTAAGACGTCCCAAGGAGTGGGTACCCGCGCTAGGGATCCTCCTTGCTCCGCTGCTGGTTTATGCCTATATTCCGTGGCGCGCCCACGCACAAGGTTGGGCAATGACGATGCCCGAGTTCCTGAGCTACATCTCGGGCACACACTATGGCCCAGCCGTACGCCTCATGGATTTGCTGACGCCGGAGCGAAGCCAGATGTTCTGGCGATTCCTCGTGACACAGTTCGGCCCCTTTGGTATTGGACTAGGGATCCTGGGCCTGGTCGGATTG
>Ga0114930_10003352_pt1 | contig 14075 bp, 11 predicted proteins | sample AnhtaG_FD_87300 | JGI IMG/M metagenome (GOLD analysis project Ga0114930, IMG submission 87300) | Deep subsurface microbial communities from Anholt, Denmark to uncover new lineages of life (NeLLi) - Anholt_01485 metaG | ecosystem: Environmental > Aquatic > Marine > Oceanic > Sediment | place... | reverse complement strand
TTTGGCGGGTTAGAATTAAATGTATGTTCGGTAAAAAGTTCGTACATAACAAAAATTTCGAGTTCTTAATCGAAGCATTAGCTGCGGCAGCTTAAATGCTTACAAAAAGTGCGAAAGTTTACATTGAGAGACTCTTCAGTGACTGGAGGCACCACGATGGGACTGCCGGTTCCTCCAAAAATCTTAGGAGAAGGCAATAGAGCCAATTCGGTCCTGAGCTCATGAAAGTTATTGGGATCATCCAGGTCTTCTAACACATATTCCTGGCCAAAGACCTGGTCCAGCGCCCAAAGATAGTCGTACGGAGTCAAATCATCGGCCAGACCTACGTAAAAGGCCGTGACCCTGTATATCTTATCCCAGATTTCACGCGCTGAGCTGTCATTGAGGGAGATGGCCAAAAGACACGCCTGCAGGGTCTGTATCCTGGCATCATAGGGACTGATAAGGGCCTCACCGACCGGACCCCAGTTCTCATGGCCCTTGAGCAGAAAGGCCATGCGCCCGTACCACATCAAGGTTTTAAAATACTTTTTGAGCTCTTCGCTTCGGGGGTAGTGACCTCGCGGTACATATTGAGAGTAGTCCTCTGCATAGATGAAGATGTCACTGTCGTTAAATCCTGAATGGGCCTCGATCTTGGCCAGTTCGCTGGAGACCTCATTGGACACGATCTCAGGGACTGGGGATGATGAGCCGATCAACTGACCGGCCACTGCCAGATAGGCCACGTTCCGCCTGGCCGCCTCCTTGAGGTCACCTTCGAGCTGGTCATAGAGCCGCAGGGCATCATTGAGTAGCATATCCGTCAGCATGACGATGTCGGAGTAGAACTGCCGCTCTTCGATTTCCTTGAGGTTCTCATCAAACAGGATGTGATACAGGTGCAGGAGTGTATCTGCGGTGACAAAAATGGGGATACCAAGATCTCGCAGATGCCCGTATGGCACTACGATATCGTCGCCGAAGCCATGTTCAATGACAACAAACCCATTTTGGCAAATGAGATCTTTGACCGGGTCCAAGTTTAGCTTCCCACTCATACTGCCATAGTTTGTTATCCTATTCGGATCCAAGGGCAGCTCATAACTTACGATATTGGGCTCAACCTCAAATTCCCAGGGCTCATAATAGGATGCAAAGTTCGGCTCAATCGGGCCTTGTTGGGTATTGGAGCCTGGGTCGTTCATATCCATGGGGTCGGCCCAGGCCTGGCCCGTGATCTGTAGGGCAATGGCCATCACCAACCAGGTTCCAACAAGAAGGGTTGTTGTGTTACGTTTCATGATTTTTCTCCTTTGCTAAGAGCAAAAGACAGAAGCCCCTCCGATGGTCGCCCAGGGAAGGGGCATCTGAGCTGTCTATTTCGTTACTGCTTTGTAAGCATTGATCCTTCCACGTCCATAGTAGTCGTCCATACCAGGTTTGCCCAGATCGTCTGCGGATTGCTCGATGATGGCCTTGACCTGTGCCGGGTGCATTTCGCCACCGTTCTTTCCAATAATCAGTGCGGCCACGCCGGAGACATGAGGCGCTGAGCCACTTGTTCCATACCCAAAAGCCCAACCTCCGATGTAGGTGCTCAGAACCCAATCATACACTGCAGGAAACGGAAAATCAAGGTCAAAGTCCCAGTTTCCGCCCGGTGCTGCCACATCGATCACAGAGGTACCATAGTTCGTGTAGAAAGCCGGTGTATCATAATTCTGCTGGTTTAGTGGACCCGTGGCAGAAGCAACGGGGGCCACCTAAATTGCGGCTTACGGTGTCGGTGGTCAATACAGCCGAATATCGTCAAAAAAGACTAAACCTGAACCGCCGGCCTGCAGATTATTCTTATCACCGAAACCAATAGAAATCGTATTGACATTGGCAAGGTTCACGCCCTGAGCTGCAAACTCCTGCAGGTCGATAGTCCATTCCGTCCAGGTATCTATCAACGCTGCATTAGGATTATCGTGATAGACCACCGCACTGCCGTTGAGAGCCACATACATCGGCTCAGCAGCATTAGACGCATCACCGTAGAACCACAGCGACAATACTCCAACACCTTCTTCGGTCCAATCACGCGGCCAGATTAACGTCATAGTTGCCTCAGAGTACTTGAAATTGTTCTCGTAGAAATAAGGCATTGACTGAGAGCCGCCGTGAACAATACTTTGCTCAGCAAAAGGTGGGTCCAAGTAACCTACCGTAGAGCCGTTTGTCGGGACTCCCCATCCGTCTATCCACGTGTCAAATATCCTGTAAGGCGGATAGTCGTTGTAATCCTCAAAATCGTCCACAATAAGATAGTCGGCAATATAGTCGGCGTTTTCATACGCGCCCATATCCACGATACCGTTGACAATCCGCTGGTTCCCGTCTAGGTCCGTTGCTACCAGCACAGCCGAGTTATCGCCCGCGTCGATACAGGGCGAACCGGCCGAAAGCCGAAGGTCAGCGTCAGCGAACAGCGGAGCTGCATCAATATTGCCGATGCCGGGCCAGCCGCCCTGCACATCGCTGTAGGAAACCGTGATCGTTGAATTTTCGCTGTTCGATATTTTGTTCCAGCCACCCCAAAGAATGCAGTTGATTACATTCGGGCTGCTGTGTTTGGCGTTACGCATGCCACCACCATCCTCAGCCGAGTTCTCGCTGAAAGTGCAGTTGGTCACTGTCGGGCCGCTGTAATAGGAGTTACGCATGCCACCACCATCCTCAGCCGAGTTCTCACGGAAAGTGCAGTTGGTCACTGTCGGGCTGCTGTCTTCGCTGTTACGCATGCCACCACCGCTCTTAGCCGAGTTCTCGCGGAAAGTGCAGTTCGTTATATTCGGGTGGCTATTGTTGTTATATATCCCACCACCGTTGTTAATAGCCGAGTTCTCGCTGAACGTACAGTTCGTCACTGTCGGGTGGCTCTTTTTGTTGTGCATCCCACCGCCGTTGTTAATAGCCGAGTTCTCGCTGAACGTGCAGTTGGTCACACTTGGGCTGCTGTCGAGATTGTGCATCCCACCACCGCCGTTAGCCGAGTTCTCGCTGAACGTGCAGTTGGCTAACGTCGGGCTGCCTGACTCGCAGTACATACCTCCACCATTATTGTGTGGGTCAGAGCCATCGGCATTTCCGGCAGTTATAGTGAAACCGTCGAGGACAGCAGTCGATTTTGTTCCATTTCCCGTCACCACATGGTAGCTGTTCTCACTGTTGTTAGCAAAGTTCCACCCATCATCACCGTTCAGGTCCCCGCTCAGTATGCTATCCCCTCCGAAACCGCCGTAAATGGCCACACCGTTCTTAAGGTGGAACGTAGCCGTCCGGTCCCCGGTGCCAGTGGGATTAGCAGTGTCCTCGTCAGGTTTGTAAACACCCTCGGCCACCCGGATTTCGTCACCGGACCCGGCCACAGTAAGCGCGTCCTGAAGGTACTTGTAGGCATTCCCCCAGCTCGAGCCGTCATTTGCACCAGTGGCACTCGCATCAACGTAGATGGTTTGCCCTGCCGCTGTCGATACCATCGCCAGCAAAAATACTGACATTACCAGCCAGATTTTTAGATTTGCTATCTTTTTCACTTTGTTCTCCTCTCAAATTTCAGTTATTGTTTCCTTGACCTAAAATCATCGATACCGAAAAAACAACATATTATCTCATTTTTATCACATCCTTACCGATCTTGGCACAACGTACCGGTTTTTTCGTTCACGCTCGTTCTACATCTTGAGCATACAACATCCGAACTTTCGCTTATGCCGTCTTCGCCTTTTATCCTCCTACAGGGTTCCATAGCCATTTTGTCCCGAGAGCATTGGCAACCGGCGCTCAACAAGGAACCCAGCCGACCTTTCTAAAATCCTGGTGCAAGCTACCCGGCTCCATATTCACATACGCAGAAAAATCCTCATATTGCAGGAATTTCAAAAAATAATGGACTTGTTGTCCTTGAAGCTTGCGGATACGACCGGTTTGCGGTACAATAATTTGAGCATCCTTGAGCACATAGGGAGTACTTTCTTTGAGGTCAAGAGCTTCACGGCGAACGAGATGTGTGCGGTCTTGCGCAAATTTGCAGTTTCGGAATAACGGCTATGAAGTCCGATGAATACACAAGTATAGGAGGAACGCGGGGAAGCTTCCAGACCACTCACTGGACTGCCATAGAAAGAATAATATCGGATGATGATATTCGCAACAGGGCACTGGTGGGTGATCTGCTCAGTACCTACTGGAAACCTGTGTACTGCTATTTACGGCACAGAGGGTATGACAACGAACAGGCCAAGGATCTTACCCAGGGTTTTTTTCACGAAGTTGTCCTGGGCCGCGAGCTGATTCAACGGGCTGACCAGACAAGGGGGCGTTTTCGGACACTTCTCTTGAGGGCTTTGGATCGCTATCTGGTCAGCGCGCACCGAAAAGAAACTGCCCGTAAACGGATTCCTCGGGACAGACTCATCTCACTGGAAGATTCAACTTTTCACGAGTTACCGGAGGCGGTCGGTAATCTAAATTCTGAAGAGGTATTCCACTACACTTGGGTGTGCGAGTTGTTGGACCGTATGCTCGGGGAGGTGGAAACTGAGTGTCGCCAGCGCGGTATGGCGATACATTGGGACCTGTTTCACGATAGGGTTCTGCACCCGATCGTAACGTGTACGGAACCGCCGCCGCTTGAAGAGCTCTGCCGCAAATATGGCGTTGATGCTACAACCAAGGCCTCCAACATGATTTTTGCCGTCAAGAGGCGCTTTCAGGCCGCGGCGAAGCGTCTGCTGCGCCAATCGGTGGCCTCAGAGGCCCAGATCAGCGAGGAAATGCTGGAGTTAATGAAGTTCCTGGCAAAAGGACGCCAATATTACCAATAAGTTGCGTATGATATGGCAAAGGGAACGATAGGTTGTTTGCGCGTTTAGGTGCAAACAGCAGAGATTAGAAGCGTCTTGTACCCACTATGTCTTTGAGTTTTGAGATGGGCAGGAACAGGAAATCAATATTCGGATTGCGACTTGGTCAACTCGCGGACCTATTCGCCGTGGCTGCAGAAGATCGAGCACCGACAGAAGCGGACCGCGCCGATGAACATCTGGCGGAGATGCTCCGCCGTCAGCTCACGGAGGTCATGCAGGGGAACACCTTATTGTTCCCGTCCGCTTCGGAGGTCTCGGCAAACCGGCAGTGGGACTTGACTTCGCTTGCAGGCCGGTCCTTGCTGGATGTATTGTTCAGCCCCGAATCCAGCGTAAGCCAGCTCCAAGTGGTCAAGGAAGCAAGTAAGCGCTTGACCACGACCTCAGTTTCCGAAGCGGAACGTGCCGTGGCAACGACAATATATTATGCGGCCATCGCGCGTTGCCTACTACATCACAACAAGAAGATTACGCAACATTCTTACAACAAGCTGGATGAATCGTTTGCTTTGCTGATCGAGAAGAAATGGATGGCCCAGGAACTGGTAGAGTTGTTTTCCCGTGCCCGGCGCATTTGCCAAAGCAAGCGGAGAAAAAAATGAAAGCGAACGAGGAGGACAAGCCGGATCGTCTCCCGGCCGTAAGTGGTCCCGGCCTGGGGTCGCCAAGTATATCTGCTCCACCCGAAGTTGAGGGATACGAAATCATCCGCGTTCTTGGCGAGGGTGGAATGGGCGTTGTGTATCTGGCCCGACAGAAGCGCCCCGTCCAGCGCCAAGTCGCACTGAAAATCGTCAAGCCCGGCATGGACTCCAAGCAGGTGATCACCCGCTTCGAAGCCGATCGCCAAGCGTTGGCTATGCTGGATCATCCGAACATCGCCCAGGTGTACGATGCGGGAACCACCAAAGACGGGCATCCTTATTTCTCAATGGAATATGTCAGTGGTCCGCCCATCACCGAGCACTGCGACCAGCACAGGCTCAGCATCGAGGAACGGCTTCGATTGTTCGTTCAAGTCTGCGAGGGCGTCCAGCACGCCCACCAGAAAGGCATCATCCACCGAGACATCAAGCCGTCCAACGTCCTTGTTTACAAGGAAGACAGTAGGCCGTTGCCCAAGATCATTGACTTTGGGGTCGCCAAGGCACTCACCGCGCCCCTAACGGAGCGGACCTTATTCACGGAACAGGGCCAGTTGCTGGGGACGCCGGAATACATGAGCCCCGAGCAAGCGGAGATGACCAGGCAAGATATCGACACCCGCTCGGACATCTACTCGCTGGGCGTCCTGCTGTATGTGCTACTGATCGGAGCCCTACCGTTTGACCGAAAAGCGTTGGAACGGGCCGGTTTCGCAGAAATCCTAAGAACCATCCGGGAACAAGACCCGCCACGCCCCAGCACGCGTCTGTCGAGCCTGGGCACCGAGGCCAGGCACGTTGCCGACAGCCGCCGCACACAGGTCGGAGCGCTGGCCAAACGGCTGCACAAGGAGTTAGAATGGATTCCCCTCAAGGCGATGCGCAAAGACCGCTCCCGACGGTATGAGTCTGCCTCCGAACTCGCACGTGACATCCAGAATTATCTCAAGGGTGATCCATTGACCGCCGGACCCGAGTCGGTGGCGTACAAGGCCAAGAAGTTCGTCCGCCGTAATCGTACCCTGGTTGTAGGTGCTGCAACGGTCCTTATAGTGCTCGTGGCGGGGATTGTCGTCTCGACTGTTTTTGCTGTAGGTCAGGCTCGTGAACGGGTGCGCGCCGAGCGACAAGCCAGGGTGACACAAGCGGTCGCTGACTTCCTCAACAATGACCTTTTGGCGTCCGTGGACCCCTCGCGGGCCAAAGGCCGTGACGTGACCGTTCGAGAAGTCCCGGATGTGGCGTCCAGACGGATTGAAGGTAGATTTGACGATGACCCGTTGGTCGAAGCGTCCGTCCGTTACACTCTGGGAAGGACGTACAACGGACTCGGTCTGTATGAGGAATCGGAAGAGCACTTGGAGCGTGCGCTGGAGATCCGGCTGAACCGATTGGGCGAGGACCATCATGATACGCTCGACGTCATGAATAACCTGGGCATACTCTACAAAAATCAGGGACGATATGACGAGGCCGATCGGCTGTTCAATACGTGGCTTGAGATCGGCCTACGGGTGCTGGGTGAAGATGATCACTTCACGCTCAACGTCATGAATAATCAAGCCTTGCTGTACATGAAGCTTGGCCGGTACGCTGAGGCAGAACGGTTGCTGGCCGACACGTTCCGGATTAAGCGTCGCACGCTGGGCGACGAACATCCGGATACACTTCGTACGATGACGAATCTGGGTATCGTCCGGCGTCGGCTGGAGCAATATGAGAGTGCTGAAGCATTGCTCACTGATGCCCTCGAAATCAAGCAGCGTATATTGGGGAAAGAACACCCGGACACGTTGGTTGCGATGAATGCCCTTGCCCAGGTATACCGTAACCAGGATCGGTATCAAGAGGCAGAGCCATTATACATCAAGGCACTGGAAATCAAGAAACGTGTGTTAGGTGAAGAGCATCCGGATATACTAAACTCGATGAACGGTCTTGCCATACTATATATTGACCAGGGGCAGTACAATGAGGCAGAGGCATTGAACCTTAAGACACTGGAAATCAGCAGGCGTGTGCTTGGTGAAGAACATCCTGATACGTTGGGCTCGATGAACAACCTTGCTATGCTGTTCAGTCACCAGGGTCGGTATATGGAGGCTCAGCCGTTGTACCTCAAGACAGTTGAAATCAGCAAGCATGTGCTTGGTGAGGAACATCCGGATATACTGATGTTCATGCGCAACCTTGCGATTTTATACAAGAACCAGGAGCGGTACCAGCAAGCTGAGTCGTCGCTACTAAAGTTGTACGAATTGAGAGAGCGTGTATTCGGCGAGAGACATCCAGCAACTGTGCACATCGTACGCGACCTTATCGCACTCTATGAAACCTGGGGCAAACCCGAAGAAACCCAGAAGTAGCGGATGAGGCTGCCTGGGGATGAGGCCGAACGAACCACAGTTCGAGAGCCCAATTTTATCATTCCTGAAAAGAACTTGAAAATACCCAAGGAGTTACAGGCGTGTACAGCGAACCTGGAGAAGATTTACGCAGCGATCAACAAGTACCAGAAGGACAAAGGCAAACTGCCCGACTGGCTATCGGACCTCGTTGGAGATTACCTGAGTGCTGAAACCCTCTTCTGTCCGAACGACACCAAACACAAGGCGCGATATTCTTCCGACCCAAAACTTCCGTGCAGCTACTCTTGGCAGCTATCATCAGACCGAATTAGCGGCTGGGACCCAACCGGCAGAACGCTCTATCGGGACTGGAAGACTCAACAGGCGAAACTCTTTGGCGACATCGTGCCAATGGTTCGCTGTCATCATCACGGCACTGAAAAGGTTCTGAATCTATCTATGGGGGGCCAAATCTACTGGGGTCAACTCAATTGGGAGTATATGTTTAAGCCTGACTATCGCTTTGGGGACGAAAGACGCAAACTAAGCCCGTCGGTGCGGCGCCGGATGACGCAGCCCAGTGACCCGCTCCAGATGGCCCCGCTGCCAGCAACGGTCAAGGCCATCCTCGGCACAGTCACAGATGCCGATATTGTCCGCGAAGCCGTAGCACGCCAGCTTGGCAAAAAGCCTGAAGAGCTTATCGATGAGGACTACCAGAAGGTTGAACAGCTTGACCTCTCCCGCTCGGAGATTTCTGATCTCCAGCCTCTTGAAGTACTAACTGGGCTAAGAAAGCTTCACCTGTACGATACGCAGGTAAGTAACCTTGAACCACTGAAGGCGCTGCTGAAGGTGAAGATTTATCGGTAGAAGGATAAACTATGGAGTCCGGAAAGAATCGAAATGAGGGTATTGGTGGAGGATGATGGAAATACAGACTGGAAAATGAATAAACTGATGGACAGAACAGAAATTTGAACATAATGAGGTAACGAAATATGGGAGGGCTTTACTGAATATTTGAAGCACTACCCACTGCTTGAGCCTCGCATTGTCCACCGACTGTACACACTGCCGTCGTGGCACGGCCATCTTGGCCGTGTTTTCACGGGCTGGAAGCCCGTGCCACACCGGATGAATTATGTGGCCGACCACATAAGATAAAGGAAATCTTCAAGTCCGGTTCCGTGAGGGGCGTTGAAGTTCTCTTACATAGCAGGCAGCTAAAAAACTTGAATTTCCAAGACAGACCTGGTATTCTATTGGACATAAGGCTCGGCGGCGTAGCTGAGCAAGGATATGCATGGTTATATGGGAAATCCCAGCTTAAGGTTTACGGCGGCCCTAAGGCCGGTGGCAGCCTGAATCAGAGGGGTTCTGATGCGCAAGAAAGCCATGGGTGTGGCTGTCGTTGTGGCAACGCTGAGCACCGTGGCAATTCTGTATAGAACTCTGCAGCCAAACACATACCGCGTTGAAGACATACTTGCCGTCTATCAGGAACACGCAGATTACGGCGACATCACTATTGAGTATCCCCTTAATGAAACGCTGTTTCCGCCCGAGATGATCCCACCAGTGTTTCGCTGGAAAGACGGCGCCCCGGCGTCGAGAGCATGGCTGGTCCGGATCGAGTTTGCCGACGGCAAACCGCGCATGTACTTTCTGACACGGCGGCAACAGTGGACCCCCCGGCCAGAAGACTGGGAGAACATAAAGCATAGGTCGCTCGAGCAGGAGGCTCAAGTCGTCATACTCGGCGTTGGTCCTGGTGAACCTGCAATGGTTCTGTCGCAAGCCAAGATGTCCTTCAGAACATCAAAGGACCCCGTCGGGGCGCCTCTGTTCTATCGTGAGGTCAATTTGCCGTTTATCGACGCGGACAAAGATCCGTCCCGCATCCGGTGGCGTTTTGGGTCTATTGCGTCGCCGGAGCCGCCGATTGTCCTGCAGGGCCTACCCGTATGCGGCAACTGCCACTCGTTCAGCCGTGACGGCACAACGCTTGCGATGGACGTGGACTATGCCAACAGCAAAGGTTCATACGTCATCACGGCAGTCAAGGAACAAACAGTGCTGGCCTCGAGAGACGTCATCACCTGGGCCGATTACGAGGACGGCGAACAGACCCACGGCCTGCTGTCACAGATCTCACCTGACGGCCGCTACGCCATCAGCACCGTTAAAGACCTGTCCGTCTTTATTGCCTTGCCGGCGTTGGCGTTCTCGCAATTGTTCTTTCCTGTCAAGGGTATCCTCTGCGTATTCGATAGAGAAACGGGCGAGTTCCGTGCGTTACCCGGTGCAGACGATCCGGTGTTTGTGCAAAGCAATCCGACTTGGAGTCCGGACGGAAAGTACATTGTCTTTGCCCGCGCCAAAGCCCCCGATCTGCGAGACACCAAGCACCAAGGTTTTGTGTGGTTGACCCCGGTGGAAAGCAGAGAGTTCATCGCGTCAGGCGAGCCGTTCCTGTTTGACCTGTACAGAATTCCTTTCAATGGGGGCGCAGGGGGTACGCCGGAGCCCATTAAGGGAGCATCCAACAATGACATGAGCAATTTCTTTGCACGCTATTCGCCCGACGGCCGCTGGATCGTGTTTTGCCGGGCGAAAAGCTACATGCTGCTTCAGCCCGACAGCGAGTTGTACATCATACCGGCTGAAGGGGGCAACGCACGCAGGCTCCGCTGTAACACCTGCCGGATGAATTCCTGGCATAGCTTCTCACCAAACGGCAAATGGCTGGTTTTTGCATCCAAGGCTTACTCAGACTACACACAATTATGCCTCACCCATATTGACGAGAACGGGTATAGCACACCACCGGTGCTCCTGGCGCATCTCACGGCGCCCGACCGCGCGGCGAACATCCCTGAGTTTGTCAACACACATCCGGAGGCAATCGCCGAGATTCATGAGCAATTCCTCAATGACTAACTATTTGTTCAATAGTCGTTTCTCACTGCAGCAATCCCCGTGAGTTTGCGAATCCGGCAAACCAACCCGCGTATGGTAGGCTCAAGGAGAGACCCGCACACTGGCTGCCGACCACCAATGCCTCCCCTGTGGGGAACTAATTGTGCCATGGAACTGACTCAGCCCCATTAATTTACATCGTGTCGAGCCCGAATTCGGCTATAATAGGTGTGCGCATAGATGCATTCTTGTAAAGAAAGGTCTCGGAGATGAAACGTACAAAACAGATGATCATGGCCCTTGTTTTTGTCGCCCTGATTTTGGGCACATGGGTCCACGCCCAATCCAGTGCAAGCATGAATTACCCGGCGGTGATGTCGCCGCCTGATTCGTTTTTCGAGAAGGTCCGCGAAAGAGACAGGGACGTGGCACGCGAATTCTACAAGAAGTACATTGATGTCAAGGGCATGCCGGTCGTGGCTGCAGGCGAAGTGGCGGATTTGGCGCTGCAGCGCACCTATGAGATTGTTACGCATATGCTGGCAGGCAGACCCGACATACAGCGGGTTCTGGTTGATCGGGGCATGTACCTGGTCATTATCGGGAAAGACCAAGTCTATACCGACCTGCCGGAGAACAGGAACGCGCGTAACCCGGATTACCTCAACGAGCGTGTGCGTGGCATAGGCGGCCTCCCTACCAGCTTCGGCGAGGAAAACCTGTTGAGCTTGCCCATTGATCGTTATGACGACGAGAGCATCGCTGTGCACGAATTCTGTCACACCATCGACAGCACACTGAGAAGGATCGATCCCACGTGGAGAGAGCGTAAGAACGCCATCTACCAAAACGCAGTCGAAAAGGGTCTGTACAAGGACACCTATGCCATAGGCAATCCAGCCGAATACTGGGCAGAGATCGCCCAGGCCTACTTCAATTGCAACCGTGTCAACAACTGGAATCACGGCTCCATCGGCCAGCGTGAGCAGCTCAAGATATATGATCCAGAAGGATACGAGCTGGTCAGGGCCACCTTCAATCTGAGCCCTGAACAGGACTGGCGTTACCAATGGCTTCAGCCGTTACCCAACGTTCAAGCGCCGCCGGCCAAGTTTAATATTGACCCCTATTACACCAAGTTCACCTGGGCCCGCGAGTTTACCGTGCTTGGACGCCAAGCCAGTGACGAAGCCTTGCTTAAAGCCAATGACACGATACGCAAGATGTTCGCCTACCGTCACGACATCCTCAAGGCCCTCATCGCCGACGGCGTTAAGCTGGTTGTGCTGGGCCCCAATGAGAAAATCTCCGATCTGCCTGAATACAAGAATCTTCCCCCCCAAAACGTGGATCACACGGCCCGCATTCTGGAGTACTCACCGGAGGTCAAGCTACTGGTCGTTGACCAGGAAAACGTGCTGGGCGACATCCGCAAAGATCCGTACGCCACTGAATGCCAGGTCATCCGCGTCTTTGCCAAAGCACTCTATCACGTGACCGGCAAGCGTCCGCTCGACCCGAACTGGGACAACAGAGGCCGGAATGTGCAGCAGTATGAACTCCGCGTCCAGCGTATGGACATCCGGTTCGATGAGAAGCTCAAGAAACTCTACGACAGTGCCATGAGCAAGGACCTGTGGAAAGGTACAATCGCGTTTCATGATCGCGTGGAATACTGGACCGAGGGCGTATTGGCTTACTTCGACGCAGTCGGCCAGGGGGTGCCGCCTAATAATGCCGCCAACCCCATCACCACGCGCGAGGCACTCAAGGACTACGACCCGGACCTGTTCGCGCTCGTGGATGAAACCATGGCTTATCACGGAAAAGTGGATTGGCGTTATCAGCCATAAACCACCCAATCAGATCAAGCGAGTGCAAGTAAATGATTAGAATTATGGTAACCGTTCAGGCCATTAGTTGGCCTGAGGCAGAAGCGATGGAGTAGGGGTTTGGAAATAATAAGCACTCAATGCGTTTTGAAGGAATTGCCAACTGGATCGGCCTTGCTTTCGACAGGTAGCCAGGACCGTCCAGATACGTGCGTTCCATTGTCGGCCCATCAAGGAGCGGCTGCCTTGTGTAATCCGTCGGTCAATAATCGACTGGCGAAGGGTCTGCTCAGCAGCATTGTTAGTTGGGGGCACAGCACCGCATTTGGGACAGATAAAACCGTACAAACGGTATTCAGTAATACTGACAGGTTTATCAACAAGCTCAACGGTCTGCTGAATTTTGGGTTTTTCGATTGGCTCACCACTGCCTGCATAGCCGCAGTCACAACTATCAGCGTAAAGAGGGATCGTCTTGTCAATTTGATCCTGCCGGAATGGCTGTCGATTGACCCCTTTATGGCCCAACTGGCCGCCCTGGCGACGGGGACCATCGGATTGTTTGGGTTTAGGCGGCTTGACAATATCCGAGGGTAACCGTTCACGGGAACAAAACGGCGTTTTTGTGTCATTGCCAGCACCTCACCGGATTCGCAGGAGGAATGTAAAATAAACTAAGATATTGGCTGAATTACGATAACATCATTCTATTAAAACAATTACAGATAACATCGTGCCGAATGAGATTGCTTAGGTCATTAGGAGCAAATACTAAGAGCTTATCCGAATAACCGGGTCGTTATGAGGCCGAGCGAAAAGTTCGAGGCCAAGGCGGCAGGCCAAAAATGCTCGCCAGAAGTGGTTTTCTCCACGTCGAGAACATTTTTTCACCGACAACGCAGGCATCGGGCTTTGCAGCCGGCCCCGAGTTTACCCCCGATGTTAGCTCACTTGCTTTTCTGTCGGGGGCAATAGAGCGGGTTATTTGGATAGGCTCTAAAGCTGTTGATACAGCATCCACCGCTTTGGTGTTGACAAAAGATGCAGTTGAACGTAAATAATTTAGATGGATATTAAAGAGCGCAAAAATATATTAGTTACCTGTGGGCCGGGGCTTAAAGAATATCTGCAGGCAGAACTTGAAGGATTAGGCTTTGAGATAGTCAGAAGTCACGTCGGAAGTGTTGTCACACGCGGATCGTTTATCGATTGTATGAAACTGAATTTCTGTCTGCGAACCGCTTATAACGTCCTTTATTTTCTAAAAGAGTTTCGTTGCGGCAGCAGCGAATCACTCTACAAACAAATCAACAAACTGCCATGGGAAAATATCATCGCCCCTGAAGAATATCTATGCGTACTCTCGCGGGTCGATACCTGGTCGATTAACAACAGCATGTATCCGAGCCTCAAGGTCAAAGACGCAATCGT
>Ga0114930_10003350_pt1 | contig 14080 bp, 12 predicted proteins | sample AnhtaG_FD_87300 | JGI IMG/M metagenome (GOLD analysis project Ga0114930, IMG submission 87300) | Deep subsurface microbial communities from Anholt, Denmark to uncover new lineages of life (NeLLi) - Anholt_01485 metaG | ecosystem: Environmental > Aquatic > Marine > Oceanic > Sediment | place... | reverse complement strand
CGCACTTGTGAGTTGGGAATCAGTTCGCAGGCCGTGTGTGCGTGAGAGACAGGCAGGACCGGATCATCGCTACCCCAGATGATCAACGTTGGGGCGGTCACGTGCGGCAGCTGACGATGAAGATCGCGGAACAACTCCTCCCGTTGTCCCCTTAGATCAACCCCCGCCCGGGCGATATCCAAGGTATTCTCCTTCACACCGGGCTTCCTCAACATAGAGGCCGCCTCGTCAATCCACTCTCTGTCTATCGAATCCGGATCAGAGAAGTTCCATCTCGTGGCGCGAGGGAATACCCGCTGGTAAAGGCTAAAGGCCAAGCTCCCCACTCCACGCAGGGACCACGAGCGCAGGAAGGGGTGCAGTTCCCGGCCGAAGCCAGCACTATCCACCAGGATCAACCTGTCCACCCGCGAGGGGAACTGCACAGCGATCTGGGCGGAGATCGTGCCTCCCATCGAGTTCCCGACCAGCGTCGCCCGCCCTATCCCCAGGGCATCCATGAACTCGGCCAGAACGGACGCTGCATACGGTAATGAGAATTCGCCGATATCCTTGTCGGAGAGCCCGAACCCTAGCAAGTCGAGGGCATAGACGCGGTGTCGCTGAGCCAGAGGACCGAGATTGTACCGCCAGAACTCGGCTGAAGCCGCAAGGCCATGCAAGAGGATCAGCGCCGTACCTTGCCCCTCAACCCAGTAGCGGACCTTCTTGTTGCCCACCTCGACATAGTGATCTTCATACTTTGAAAGGGCCATCACTCCTCACTCCACCAAGTTCCTGATTGATCTGTCGGCCCTCGTCGACGCCAATGTGCGCCTGATAGGTCTCGGTGGCGGTGATGATCGTCCCGTTCTTGAACACGGTGTCCATCAGATCAACATCCTGTTGAACCCAGTAACAAGTTCCGCGAGCCCTCCCGGCTGGTCTTGCTCGAGCGCCTGAATCGCAGCGGTCACGGCTTCCCTCCTCGAGGGCACGAAGAACTCTCTGAAGGAACGATAGTTGGGCTCGTAACCGAAGAATCGCAGCAGAGTCCCAAGTCTGAAGTTCAACTGCTCTGCCTCGGAGAGCTCCAGGTACTGGTCGATGATCGAGAGCATTTCCTCCTTGCTTTCGGGCAGTTGACCCCGCACGTCCATCAGGATATTGGTCGAATGGTCGCTGGCGAAGTAACTCGTTACCTCCAGATTCGATATCAGCAGTTGCTCCTCCGTGACCACCTCCGCATCGCTCAACAGCTCAAACTCGCCGCTCACCAGCTTCTCATACAGCGGCATGCCCTCCTTGATGGTCAAGGTCCGCACTCTGATGTAGTCAGGATTCACTTCGTTCAGGACGCGAGCGGTGTGCAGAGCGTGGTTCCTCCAGGTCTCCTCCCCCTCCAGCCTCAGCTTCCCTCCCAGACCCAGGACCACGTAGAAACAGAGAGAGATCCCCGACTCAACAACCTTCCTTCCGCCCTCTATCGCCAGGTCAGAGGTCACGCCTTTCTTCATGTACTCCAGCAGAGGATCGTAGCCCGACTCCAAGCCGATATGCAACCTCGACAGTCCAGCTTCGTCGAGCCGCTTCAGCTCTTCCAACGATTTCCGGGCCACCGTTCTGGCCCTGGCGTAGCTGGTCACGCGCCGCACACCGGGGAACTTCTCCTTCAGATGGGAGATGACCTCCACCAGCTCATCCGTCTTCATCACCAGACTGTTGGCGTCCTGGATGAAAGCGGTCTGGAAGACATCGCCGTGAAAGGCAGCCGCCTTGTCTATGTCTTCGAGGATCTCCTCCAGAGGTCGTCTCTCGAACCGCGTCCCTTTGTACGTGGGGCAGAACTCACACTTGTTCCAAGGACAGTTCCTGGTGGCTCTGATCAGCAGGCTTGCCGCCTCGCTGGGCGGTCTTATCGGTCCAGCCTCATAGGGCACTCCGCCAAACATCATCTGTGCTCTAGAAACCCCTTTTCCTTCATCTCTCTGCATTGTACCATAGAATCATGCGCTCTTCTAGAACCGACATCTCGGCGTTGGGCTAGTTTTCAAGCTCACCCCTACGGGCCGGCGTTGCTCATTCCTGTCCTCCTTCGCGGCTTTCCCCCTTGTAGTGCCGCGACCCCCGCACCGGCAATCATCGTGCCCGGTCAAGACCATTCCGCCCAATCCGCAGCACAGTCTTCCACTCTCATTCCGCTACACCTCTAACCACGTGATCTCAAACATCAGAGCCTGTAACACCGTTTTCCAACACGCTCCTTGGCTACGCTGGTGATTTGGCGACAAAGGGGATACAATTCCCACGCCAGTACGGTCCACCACATGACGACCGAATCTGAATCATATCGGCAGGATATCATAGGGAGGAATGATTCCATGGAAGAGATAGACGTCGACCTGCAAGACTACATAAACGTGATACTCAAGTGGTGGATACTGATCATCGTCGTCTTTGTCGGTGCTGTCGCAGTGTCCGCCGTCGTCAGTTTCCGGCAGCCTCCTATCTATCAGGCGTCTGTGACTATGTTCGAGCGCAGTTATCAGGTCGTAGCTGCGCCGAGGCTCTACTCCACAGACAAGGCTCAGAAGTCATATACCAGTCTCGCCAAGAGCCCCCTATTGGAAGAACGAGTGATTCAGGTTCTCGAGTCGGCTCTCTCTCCTGCTGACAAGGCCCCCGGTGCCCTGTTGAGCAGGGTTACTGTCGTACCGGATAAAGAGAACCCCGCAGTGTTCGAGATCAAAGTCAGGCATATCGATCCAGAGCTGGCCGTTCGGATAGCCAACACCTGGGCGAGCGAGTATATCGAGACGTTCAGTGAATTGAATGCGGGTCCCGCAACCGAATTGGCGTTCATTCGTGAACAGTTGGCCCTTGCGGAAAGCGATTTGGAGACTTCTGAACAGGCATTGAGAGCGTTTGAGCAGGAAAGTGGTCTAGGGATCGCTCCGAACCAGGGATACGGGTTCGCGATCGGTTCGGTCATGCAAGATCCCTACGTCTGGTACGGCATCCGTGGAAAGGAGTTCGAGGCAAAAACCCGACTGTTAGCCGATCACCTGGTGGCTCGGGACAACCTTGTTCTGCTGTTGGATGTCGCCCAAGAAGCAAGGGATACTGGGAGTGGAGTTGACGATTTGCCACTGCAACTACTTGACGCCCCGGCTATTGCCGGCAGGGGTCAGCTCTGCGCTGAAACGATCATACAAGACGCTGAGGATCTCGACGCGGTCGTGGGCCTGCTGGAAGCTGAGGAACAAAGCCTCACCAGCGTGATCGATGTTCTGGCGTCCCAGGTGGAGGAACTGCATACCGAATTGATGCAGGACAAGTATCAATACCTGCTGCTGAACGGAACCAGAAATGCGCTTCTGGAGAGAATTGCCATGCTCTCCTACAAAGCTCAGGAGTTGGAACTGGAGGCGAGCGGGGCATATGTCATTGACCGCGCTGTGGGAGCAGTGGTAGCCAGCCCTGGCCCGTGGTTGAACGTGATCGTGGCTGGGACATTGGGCTTAATGATGGGGATCATGCTGGCCTTCGGTCTGGAATACCTGGGGCGAGCCCGTGCTACAAGCGCCAAGTAGTGGGGCAAGGCTATTGGGACTTGCAAACCGGCTGTCTGGCTGCAGGGATGCTATCTGGAGACATCTAACAGCCCGGCCATTGGTGGTCGCGATACTGGCCGGTCATCTCGCTCTAGGTATCCTGTATAGCGTTGTTGTCCCTATGTGGGAGGCCAACGATGAGACCGGACATTTCGCCTTTGTGAAGTACCTGGCCAGTGAGAGAAGGTTTCCTCCTCCGGGCCAAGACCTTGTCCAGGTGGCTGATGAATCTCATCAGCCACCCCTCTATTACATCCTTTGTGCCCTGGCCACCTGCTGGATAGACACCAATGATGGGTTGGAGCCGGACATAAACATCCACGCGGCTAGCGGTAGCGGGATGGCAGGATACAACGCCGTCGTTCATTCGGACAAAGAAGCTTTTCCCTATCGGGGCACAGCCCTGGCGATGCATGTGGCGCGCCTGGTGTCTGTACTCATCAGTACAGCGGTAGTAGCGGTCACCTACCTCATCGGTCGTTTACTCTTTCCGCACAACGAGGCCATAGCCGTGGGAGCTATGGCGCTCAACGCTTTCTGGCCCCAGTTCCTTTTCCTGGGCGCCGTGGTCACCAATGATATCCTCGTCCCCCTTTTCTCCTCTTTGGTCATCCTTTTTTTGGTCCGCATAGCATATAAGCCGCGCAGCTTGACGGATTTCCTGGGGCTTGGATTGTGCCTGGTAGGAGCGGTAGCCACAAAGATGAGCGCCTGGGCGTTGCTCCCGTTAGCCGTTGCCGCACTCATACTCATCGTGTTGAGAAGAGTGCCACCGCGAGCCCGCTGGTGGTTCTTACCACTCATGTGGTTCTGCTTCGGCGGCGCCTGGTGGTGGCTGCGGGCCATCACTCTGCCCGACCATTGGTTCGAGACCATGCGCTATGGCTACCTTATGCAGAGCGCTCTCTCCTTCATTCAGCATCCCCTGCGTCAGGCTGTACGGCTGCCCTGGAATGTGTTGCCAGAGGCCCTCGGATATTGGTCCCGCAGCATCTGGGCCTCTTTTGGCTGGCAAAACATAAGGGCCGAGGAGTGGGTCTATCAGATTTTCGTATTATTGTGTCTCATGGGCGCTGCAGGTCTGGTCGTTTTTTTGGCCAGAAGCTCCAAGACTGGAAGGAGATTCGGGGTTGCGATTATTCTATTCGGCGTGCTCTCTCTTTTCGCCCCCCCCGTCTACCTTACTGTCGTGCGAGGGAGGCATTTCCTTGTCGGCAGAATCGTGTCCGGAGCTATACCTCTCCTCAGCCTTCTACTCTTCCTGGGTTTGGCCCAACTAATCCCTCGAAGACATACGAAGCTCCTGGCCATGGCCGTGGGAGGAGCCCTAGGTGCCCTGGCCCTCATCATTCCCTTTCGATATATCGCGCCCGCCTACGCGAGACCGCCAATCCTGTCAGCGCCTGATATTCAAGATATTCAGCATCCCCTGGAGGTCAACTTTGACAACAAGATAGGGTTGCTAGGATATGACATTGATCCTGAGGAAGCCAAGGTGAGGAAGGCCATCGTTGTGACTTTGTACTGGCAAGCGCTGAGCGAGATGGAGGAGAACTACAGCGTAGGGCTCCATCTTGTAGGGCCCGAGTATGAACCCTACGGTCGACGGGACAGCTACCCTGCACGTGGTAACTACGCTACTTCGCTTTGGAAGGAGGGGGATATCATACGAGACACTTATCGGTTGCGCATTCCCCGACATTTTCCAGCGCCGAGTACAGGACGCGTCGAGGCCGCTCTCTATCTTCACGCCACCGGTGAGCGTGTGCCCATCGTCAATGCCCAAGGAGAACTAGAGGGAGACAGCATCCTACTCGGCCCTTTTGGCGTAGTAACCAGAGAGGAGCCTGAGTACTCGATTCAGTCCCCGCTGCACTACACCCTTGGAGATGAAGTGCAATTGCTTGGCTACGATATGCCACACACCATCGGGACCGCGTTGCCTCTGACCCTCTATTGGCAAGGGTTGGCAAAAACGGAGGAGGACTACACGGTCTTTGCCCACGTCTTCGACGAGGACGGGAATCTGGTGGGTCAAGATGATAGCCAGCCCCGTGACGGGCATTACCCGACGAGCCTCTGGGAGGAGGGGCGGATCGTTGAGGACAAACACTTCGTTGACATCTCTGGTGTCGTGTCCCCCGGCCGCCAACAGTTGCGCATCGTGGTAGGAATGTACCTCTTGGAGACCATGGAGCGCCTGCCCGTCTTTGACGCCGACGGAACCCGTGTGCGCCACGACGAGATAGTGCTTCTTCAAGACCTGCGAGTAGTGCGTGACAACCGTCTATACGTGCCGCTGATCGAGACGAATTAGCCGTCAAGGTCAGCACCCTCACGTGTGGTCTTTGCGGGGCTTGTGTCGGCATGCGTGCTTGACCAAGAAGGAAGGGTGACCTATACTTGCACCAATGATGGGGCGCTGGGAGGTCCGGGTGTCCGAGCCAGTTTCCGTGAGCATAGTAATACCAGTGTTCAATGAAGAGGAAGCCATCGGTGATGATTTGGACCTGGTGATCCAGACAATGGAGGCCACTGACTACGATTATGAGATCATCGTCGTTGATGACGGTTCGACCGACAGGAGCGCCGAAATAGTACGTCAGCGGACCAAAGTCAACCTGGTTGAGCATCCCTATAATAGAGGGGTAGGGGCTGCCCGCACCACTGGCATCAAACATGCCAAAGGCGATGTTGTGGTGATGACGGACGGGGATGGAACTTATCCCAATCAAGACATTCCTAGACTCTTGGCTCACATGGACGAATACGACATGGTGGTTGGGGCCAGAACCGAGGAGACGGGAAGAGCCCGGTGGCTGCGCGCTCCAACAAAACTCTTCATCCGTATGTTGGCTTCGTACCTTGTGGGAATCAGGATTCCCGATCTCAATTCTGGGTTCCGCGCCTTTAGAAGAGATGTAGCGCTCAAGTTTCTGAATATCCTGCCCGCCACCCATTCCTGGGTGGGTACTATCACCATCGCCATGCTGAGCGATCACTACACCGTAGGATACATACCCATACACTACTACCGCAGAAAGGGAAAGTCGAAATTCCATCCGATCAGCGATACGTACAACTATCTCACCCTTGTCGTGCGCACAGTGATGTATTTCAATCCTCTCAAAGTGTTCCTGCCGCTGAGCCTGATGCTCTTACTGGTGGGAGGTTTGAAGATGACATACGACATATTTGCGTATCGTTTCCACTTTGCCCCATCAACGGTGATGCTGATGTTGACAGCGATTCAGATGGGGGCCATCGGCTTGCTAGCGGATCTAATCGCTAGGAGAACGAAGAAGACCTAGATGCTCCTGTTCGTCACCCGCAAATACCCACCTTCAATCGGCGGCATGCAAAGAGTCAGTTACAAGCTTGCTGCCCATCTGTCTGAAGTCGCGGAGGTGCGATTGGTCAGTTGGGGCAGATCACAGGTCTTCTTGCCCTTGTTTTTGCTCACAGCCACAGTGAAATGCTTATCTTCCTTGTGGAAAGACGAAAGCATCAAGATAGTGTATCTAGGAGACCCGGTCCTCTCCCCTCTAGGTGCTCTTCTAAAGGCGCTTTTCGACATACCCGTCGTAGTGACTGTACACGGGCGAGACATAGTGTTCTCCAACAGGCTCTATCAGTACCTGCTCCCCAAGTTTCTGGCAAGGATGGATCGGATCGTCTGCGTCAGTGAAGAGATCAAGAGACAGTGCTTGAACCGCGGCCTTGCGCAGGATCTTTGTGTGGTGATCCCCAACGGAATTGACGTGGAGGACTTCGCGGTCGGGGTTTCGGACGCCGCGGTGCAAGCGGTAGAGTCTAAGGCTGGGATCCAGTTAAGAGACAGGACGGTCTTGCTGAGCGTAGGCAGACTGGTGGAAAAGAAAGGGATTCCGTACTTTGTGACTAACGTGCTCCCGAAGATTCTGGAGAAGAGACAGGACCTGTGTTATGTGATCGTTGGTGATGGCCCCCAGCGAGGACACATAGTCAATCTGGTCAAGAAGGAAGGGCTCGAAGATCATGTCCGTCTATTGGGGAGCATGCCGATGGACAGTAGGCTGCTCGTCGCCGCGTATGCTCTGGCGGATATCTTCGTCATGCCGAACGTACCGACCAAGGAGGACACAGAAGGGTTTGGTGTGGTCATACTCGAGGCCTGGGCAGCAGGAGCCTGTGTGGTGGCCTCCCGGGTCGATGGCCTGAAGTATCTGATAAACGACGGTCAAGACGGCTTGCTGATAGACCCGTACGACAGCGACGGCTTCGCTAGAGGCATCGTGAGCTTGCTAGAAGATGACGGCCTTAGAAAGGAACTACAGACAAGAGCCAACAGGCGTGTGAAATCCAGCTATTCGTGGCGCGTTGTTGCGAGAACCTACGCCGAGCTTTTTGGGCAGTTGACGCAGGAGCGGTAAGCGCTGCGATGAGCCACAAGGTCACAGCTGCTGACTATGATGAGGACTATTACGAGTTGTTGGTTGAGAATTATGAGAAGAGAAGGGCTTTTTCGCGAGATAGGGCAGCCAATCTCGCATCTCTGGTTCGAACGGAGAAGGGCGAACGCCTACTCGACTTGGGTTGTGGGATCGGTGCGTCCGCGGTCGAGTGCGCAAATCGTGGGGCCATCGTCACTGGTCTGGACTACACAACGAAAGCTATAGAGAAGGCCCTCATATTCTGTGAGAAGTATGGAAGAGAGAAGGTCGACTTCATTGTGGGTGACTGTTCCAACGTTCCGCTAGCTGATGAAAGCTTCGACAAAGTCCTATGTGCTGATTTGGTCGAGCACCTGTACCCAGAGGAATACTTGGCAACAGTGAGGGAAGCGCATCGAGTTCTGAAGGCGGATGGGGAAATCATCATCTACACGCCATCACCCAGCCATTTCTTTGAGGCGGCCCGGCGCTGTGTTGTGCACAGGGTAGACGGTGTAGCCAGGTACGGGAAACTGCACGTGGATTTGAAGAGTATGGACTACATAATTGACTCGATGGAGAGCAGCGGCTTCGCGGTGCAACGGAGTTATTACCTGCCTTCGCATGTTCCCTTGCTATGCAGCATCGAGAGAATCACAATGCGCCTGCCGGTCGTAGGTGACTTGTTTCGGAGAAGAATCTGTGTCACAGCTAGTAAGGAGGCCCAGGGGCAAGGATACTAAAGTGCGCTTTGGAACGTTTTACCGCTGCCTGGTTTCGGAATTGCTAGGAGTTCATGCGACTGGCAAGTCGGTGCTGGACGTTGGCAGTTTCGACGGGTTCTTTCTGTCGACAATTGAAGCTCCTCTCAAGGTTGGCATTGACCCTAGTCCTGCAGAGAGACGGTTTTCTGCTGTCTTGGTGGCGGATGTCCACAGCTTACCCTTTCCTGAGGGATGCTTCGACACTGTCTTTGCCTTCGATGTGATCGAGCACATCCCGGATGACGCGGGAGCCGTGCAATCGATGCTTGACGCACTCGCTAAGAGGGGAACACTATGGATGAGTGTGCCCTTCAAGGATTTCACGATTACCCCTCCCTTCTTGACGGGCTGGTACAATAGGCGCTGCGGACATGTTCGGCCAGGGTATAGCGCCACAGATATCCACTGCCTCTTCCCTCAAGAGTGTGAAATCACCAAATACTGCTGGAACGAACCTTTTTTCAGAAGGTTGTATTTCCCACTCAGGGCGCTGTGGGCCATGGTTCCTGCACTTGCCCGGCGACTTCTGAGAGTGGTACTCATTCTTGACTCTAGGTTTGCTGACGGCAAATCAGGGCATCTTTTCATCAAAGTCAGGTACGTTAAGTAGGAAGACAGTGCTCAAATTCCTTCGTCGTGTGATACCCGCTGTGATAGGGATGGGCTTGGTACTGTTTCTGCTTTGCAGGGCGGCGCGGTTGCGGGAGTTGATTCCAGAGTACCCCTGGCAGGCAGACTATCACTTGCTCTGCCTGTCCTTCTTGATCTTGACGTCGTCTTTGTTCCTATTGGCCGTCGCCTGGTACTATATCCTGCGGAAGCTGGGGGCAAACCTGCGGCCGTTGGCGGCCGTGAGCGCCTACTTCTATTCCAACCTATTGCGGTATGTCCCCGGGACCTTTTGGTACACGATCGGCAGGGTTCATCTAGCGAAAAGGCAAGATGTTCCAGAGGACAAATCGTCTGTCAGCCTAGTTCTAGAGCTCTGCTTTTCAGTGCTTTCTGCCCTGCTGGTGGGCGCAGGAACCTGGGTCATCGCCCCTGGAAGCGTGCCTGTGCTGGCCATACTGGGGACTATCCTGTTTCTGCTCGTCATTATCTGGCCTCCCTTCTTTCTGCGTTTGGTGAACGGTATTCTGAGGGCGATAAGGAGAGAAGAGATAGCGCTTGCGCTACGATATCGGGACATGCTTCTACTGCTTACCCCGTACGTCGCGTTTTGGATCATCTACGGGACGGGCTTTTGGGTTCTATTGCGGTCTGTCTATAGTGGCAGTTTGCCCAGTCTTTGGGCGACGATTACGATTTGCGCCCTCTCCTGGGTTGCGGGTTTCGTCAGCTTCCCAATTCCCCAGGGAATAGGTGTCCGCGAGGCAGTTATGGCCCATCTCCTGGGTGCCTATGTGCCTTTTGCGGTGGCGAGTGTGGTGGCACTCGCCTCCAGGCTGTTGATGCTGCTCGCCGAGGTGGCTTGTGCAGCTATTTCGGTGATCACCTCTACCGCTCTGTCGGATCCGTTGAAAAGTGACGGTATCCCCAAAGGTCGACTGCCTTCGGGGAGTGTCGAAAGCGATCCCCTGCCGGAAGACAGATGGGGCAAATAGCCCAAAAGGGTTATTGATTTGTGCATCTTTGTGGAGTAGAATATGATCACACAAGGATGGTGATAGTGGATAAGTGCGACAGACAGAGACTAGGAGGTAGGTCATGAGTGGGAGAATTGTCAGGTTGTTAGGAGTGGGAGCGTTGGTGTTCTTGATGCTGCTCCCAAGCATGCACATCTACGCTCAAGACGGAACCTGGGTGTCAAGCATACAAGTTCAGAATCTGGGCGACGAGCCAGCCAACATCGTGATTGAGTATTACGATCAAGATGGCAATCGCATTGACGCTGCCACCCAACTCTTTGCGGACCTTCAGCCAGGAGCATCAGTAAATGCCTACGCACCCAGTATCGCGGGTCTCCCCGACGGGTTTATCGGCTCAGCGGTGGTGTACTCCGACCAGCCTGTGGCTGCCATTGGCAACCTCACCGACATCTTCTCGCCAACGACTGTGGGAAGCAGCAGCTACGGGGGTGTAGGGGCCCCGGCCAGTGAGGTATATCTTCCTCTGGTCATGCGCGCGTACGGAGGGTCCAACTGGGACACCGAAATCGCCGTCCAGAACTGTGGCGCTAGCGAAGCCGATATCACCATCACGTTCTATGATTCCGCCGGGAACCCGATACCTGCCGCAACGGAAAACGCTACTATTCAACCGTCGGCCTCTAACGTTTTCGGGCAAGCGGACAATGCGGGTTTGAGCGATGGGTACATAGGCTCGGCGGTAGTGCAGACGACCTCGCCCGACAAGGTCGTTGGGGTCATCGTAAACGAGATCGCAGGGCTGCGGTTGGTGACGTACAACGGCTTTGCCTCCGCTGAGGCGGGGACTACCGCGTATCTCCCGCTGATTATGAACCACTACGGTGGTAGCGACTGGGTTACCAGCTTCCAGGTTATGAATGTGGGCACCGCAGATGCCTCGATAACCATTGAGTACTACAGCGCGGGCTCAACCACACCGGATAAGACAGTGAAGTATGACGGGGTTGAGAACCCCATGATTGGCCCTATGAGCTCGATAAACCGATTCCAGCCGGCCGTTGATAGTGATCTCGGAACGGGCTGGATAGGTGCCGTGCAGGTCACTTCCAACAATGGCCAGCCGATCGTTGCAATTGGCAATGAGGCGGCTTTGGCGGCTGGTAAGGCTGGCGCGACCAGCTACAACGCCTTCAAAGCCGGAGCGACCGAAGTGAACCTACCGCTCGTCATGCTCAACTATGGTGGTAGCAATTGGGTGACTAGTTTTCAAGTCATGAATGTCGGCACCGCAGATGCTGACGTCACCATCGAGTACTACGCCATAGGAAGCACGATCCCTGATAAGACAGTGCACTACGATGGGGTGGAGAATCCCTTGATACCTCCGCTCAATGCGATAAACCGATACCAGCCCGGTGTGGATAGTGGTCTGGGAATGGGGTGGATAGGCGCCGTGCAGGTCACTTCCAACAATGGCCAGCCTGTTGTCGCCATCGCCAACGAGTCAGCTTTGGGCAAGAGCGGGGATGTGTCAACTACTTACAACGGATTGTGGTAAGCTGGTGTGCGCTTACCACCGCAAGAAGTCATCGAAATGCCTTTGCTGTTCGGTGGCTTCTTCTTTTCTCCCTGACGAGGTTCGTGCAGGAGCGTCTGCACACTCTCCTGGTGTGCCCCATTCGACCTACTCATCTGGATAGAACTGGCTCATGCGATATGATCCTGAGCTATCGTGGTAACACAGGCTAGACAGGGGCTTCTCGCTGCGTGCAGTGGGACTCCGCAGACCTGGTAGGAATTCCAACTGGTGGGCATGCAACGCGTGCTTGGATGTGCTCAAACAGGGGCTTGCAACACCAGCATGTTAGGGTTGCAGGGAGCGCAGTCCTTGATGTTGCCCGCGGAACCGGCTTGTATGCAGGATTCTGCGAATGCGCCAATAGACATGCCATTTCACGGGGTCAGATACCTGGTGGTCGCCTTGTACGGCATGGTTGCCTATGCCTCAACGTTCGAGAGCCCTTTGGGGCTGTCGAAGCGCCTTTTGTGTATCACCTGCATCGAGTCATACTCAGATGCCCTGCCTGGAGATGTCCATCCATTCAGCTAATGGTTTGGAGAGTGCAAAGGTAGCAACGGTTGCCTGACTGTGCAGCCGTACGGGGTATCTAGACTACGTTTCTGCGGCCGACGGCCGGCTCACAGGGCCATGCCTACCACCACCGTCTGATTACCCGGGTTAGATGCTGGCGATTTGATGACTTGACATCCGTTCTTGCTTGAGATAGCATTGCCAGACGATGCTTGAGCTGACTCCCTGGTCTGTGGCGCTCTTCCTGGGGTTGCGCTGGCTTAACCTCCTTTTCTCTTCGAGGCAGGGGATTTCTCGCTACAGGAAAGATCGCCCATCCAATTCCCCTTGAGGGTACCGATAGTCTCGGTCCTGGGCCTTGTGAGCTACATTCCCGGGTACGGCCTGCTGTGTCTCCGGAGCGTCATCATCGGGCTGTTCCGTTTCATGATCGTGCTCAGGCGGGTCAGCTGCTAGCGTCAGCGCGAGGGTCTGCGTAGTCATTGCCGAGAGGCCATGGCGCTCGGAAGGCTCTCCAAGCCCAATGTGGCGATAACTGGCTTCGTTGTCTTGTGTTCGCTGCTAAGCCTTTGGAAGCAGAACGTTGCTGACTCACTTGACAAACCATTGCAGCCGAGATCCACGTGGTTGTGGCTCCTCACACTCTGTGTTCGCAGAGCACCGTTTCAGACAAATCAGGAGGCATGGTCTGCGGCGCTGAACCTTGAGTGGCAACACGGGGGTTCGTGCGCCGCGACAGCACAATCTCGTGTGATTGGTCCCGATTCGTCACGGTACCTCGGTGCTTGTCAAAGAACGGTTTGGAAGCCGAATGCTCGCAATCAACGGACGATCAGTGGCGCGAAGAATCCTCAATAACCCTATCGGACCTCTCCTGGTCATCCTCCTCCTGGCGCTCGCTTTGAGGCTACTGTTCTTTGTCGGCATGAATCTCTTCGATGATTACACCTACGCCCAGGTTGGCTACAACCTGGCAAATGGAATCTACCGTGTTTCGGGAAAGGAGCTTCATCAACAGGCCAGGCTTGCAATCATCCTGCCCGTTGCCCTCTTCTTCCGACTGTTTGGCGTCAATGAGTATGCAGCGGAGTTATGGCCGCTACTGTGCTCCCTGGGTGGCATTATCGTTGCTTTCTACGTTGGAAGGGCTATCTTCGACCGCAAAACCGGCTTGATAGCTGCACTTCTGCTGTCGTTTTTTCCGCTCGACGTGCTCTACGCGACTCAGCTCACCCCTGACATTGTACAGCCCTTCCTTCAGGCCCTTTCGGTTCTGCTCTTCCTCAAAGGCCAGCAGGCAATAAGAAAGAGGATGATATATCTGCATTTCTCTCTTGCCAACCTGGTCGTAGGCATAGCCGCGCTGACCAGAGCAAGCTCCTTCCTCATGATCCCCCTCTTCGTCATCTACTGCATATGGAGACGCTCCCTCATAAGGGAGTATCTCATCACGCTGGCTGCCCTCGCAGTCTCGTTGGCCTTACCTGGCTTGATGTTCTTTCGGATGACAGGGACTCCCTACCCTGAGGTTGTGTACGTCATCCGCTTTTTGGGCATAGGAACCACAGAGCATCTCCGCTGGGCTGTCGGCCACCTTTCCGATACGGCTTTCGATTACTCGCGGATGCTT
>Ga0114930_10003348_pt1 | contig 14083 bp, 9 predicted proteins | sample AnhtaG_FD_87300 | JGI IMG/M metagenome (GOLD analysis project Ga0114930, IMG submission 87300) | Deep subsurface microbial communities from Anholt, Denmark to uncover new lineages of life (NeLLi) - Anholt_01485 metaG | ecosystem: Environmental > Aquatic > Marine > Oceanic > Sediment | place... | reverse complement strand
TCGCTTGGCTCAGGGCTCGGTCACGATCTGAACCAAGGGGGTTTTTCAGCAGAATCGGATTGCAAGACCTGACCCTTGAGCCGAGACCCTTGAGCCGACCCTTGAGCCGGCCGCCGACCCTTGAGCCGGCCGCCGGAAGCGGCAGGCGAGGAGGGGGAGGGAGAAAAGAGCTTTGACAGGGATGACGCGGATCGAGAGGATCATGGGAAAGCGGCCGGTCTGGTCCAGGATGGCTTGAGCGCAAACGGCCAGCAGAAAGCGCAGGAAACGGAAGGCCAAGAGGCAATCATCGCGGTGCCGCCCTAGACTGTAATTCTGGGGACACCGGTTATCCGAAAGCCCTTGCCAGGCTTTAACGTACTGGCGGGAGCGACGAGACTCGAACTCGCGACCTCCGGCGTGACAGGCCGGCGTTCTAAACCAACTGAACTACGCCCCCGCAATGTGGCGTCAGATTGCTGCGCTTCCTTTCTGAAGCAACCGGGAGTATACCACGCACAAATGGGGTGGGTCAACTTCGGGACGCGTCGGACGCGCCGGCAACGGGCTCGATGAGTTGGCCGTCCGGGCCGATAGCGATGTCGGCACCGTGGGGCCAGCGGCGGCCTGACGCCTTGGTGAGGAACTCGTCTTTGGTGAGGGCGAACTCGGGGCTAATCTCGATCTTGACGGCGACTTTGCCGTCGGCGTCGCGGGGGATGTCGGCCCCGGCCGCGGTGAGCCAGTCGGCCCAGTAGTCGGCCATGCGTCGCCAGGCCGCGACGACGCTGTTGGCGCCTTCGAACTGTTTTATGGGGGTGTATTCGCCTGCGCGGTCGATGGCCACCGCTACGGGGTCGTGGCGGATGAAGCGCAGGGCGTCGAAGATGAAGGTCTCGAACTTGTAGCCGTTGGGTTCGTCCGGCTCAATGGTGCGGCCTTGGTCGTCGACGCAGGGGATTCTCTTATACGCGCGGTGCCAGGGGAACTGGTCGTAGTGCTCGTAGACATGCTCGATGAAGTCGACGGACAGGATGTGGATGGCGGGGTTGCCGGCGGAGTGGACGATGTTGCCGGCGGCGTCGGTGGCGAGCAATTGAGGATAGATATCCAGCTCGGTGTACTCGATGACGCGGTACTCGCCGTCGCATAGGCAGTGGACGCCCACGGCTTCGCGGGGGTCGGCCTTGAGGTGGTTCTTGGACGACATGTCGGCGTTGTGGAGCACGTGGTGGCCGATGAAGTAGGGGTCGGCGACCTTGACCGCCCAGTTGTCGACCTGGAAGTAGCTCAAGGTGTCGATACCGCGGTCACGGGCGTTCTCGACGACGCCATTTTCGACAACGGCCGGGATGCAGCCGCCGTGGCCGCTGGGGTTCGTGGCGAGCCGGCCGGGGTCCTCGAGCATGAAGCGGCCCTCGGGCTCGACGCACGGGACCACGCGCTGGCGCATGAAGACCACGTCGCCGGGTTTCAATCCGAAGAAACCGTTGTCGCGGAAGTAGGCGCGGGTCGCGTCCTCGTTGGCCTCGCTGACCATGATGTACCACGGCAGGCAGCATGCGTAGCGCCGCTCGAGGTTGTGTATTTTCTCGGCGTGGAATTGGAACAGGGACCTCTTCGAGACCGGCCCGATTCGGTAGGCGCCTTTCGGGCCGGGGAACCCGAGCCGCGTGCCTTGGCCCCCGGCCACCAGCAATAGGCCGACGCGTCCGGCGCGCAGGGCATCCTCGCCGGCCTGGTAGGCTTCTCGGGCGTCGGCTCGGGCGAGGTCGATCTTGGGGATGAGGGGCACGGGTTCGATCGTGGTGAACTGCTCGGGCGACGGTTCGTTGCGCACCCACTGCTCGATAAGCCGGTTCATGAGCGCGAAGTCGACGGCCGCGACCTGTTCGAGCAGCACGGCCCGCTGCGTCTCGCCAAGGTCGCCCCAGAAGCGCAGGACGTGGCCCTGGCCCTTGTCCGCCAGGAGCCTTCTTGCGTCGCTGATACTCAGGGTCGTCACTCCCGCCTCCACGCTTTGCCGTGCTTCGCCATTTCGGCGCGCTGTTTCCGGTCGGGCAGCAGACCGGGCTTGCTGCCTCGCACGAGTTCGTGTTTCGAGCCGCACCCGTCGCACAGCCCATACTCGAATCCGGGCTGCTCGAGGAACTCCCCGCAGTGGGGACACGCCGGCTGGAACTGGGCGTAGATCTTTGCAGGGTCGCTGAAAGCGGCGCCGCAGCCGGGGCATTGGGCGATGTGGCCGATGCGCACCCAGCAGCGGCTGAACTGCTGCCGGTCGCCGCATACGAGGCAGCAGGCGACGTGCCCGGGAACCGGCCGGGACTTCGAGGCGGGCGCTTGCGCTTCGACCGCCTTCCTCTTTCTGTTGCCTTTGCCAAACAGGGCCAAGAGAGCGTTCCTCCGGTCAGGCCGGGTCAATGGTCTGCGCGCGTTTCCACGAGGGCGCCCTCACTGGGTCGCCGGTGACCCTGAAGCCGGGGGCCCAGGCGCGGTCGGCCCTGGGCGCTGAGGCGCCCGGACGGACGGCCGCTGGGGCGCCAGCTTGCGGGCCGTGCCCGGAGTTGGTGTCCGGGTCACGTAGACGCGCACGGGTATCTGTTCGGTGAAGGTTTCCTCGTCGGACGCGATGGTGAACTCGACGGTCTCGTTGCGGCGCCCTAGGGCTACATCGGGCTTGAGGCTGACCTCGATGACCACGGAGTTGGGCTCGGGACCGGGCTTCTGGGCTACCACGAGGCTGTCGGTCGAAGGCTTGAGCCCGGAGATCTCGAAGGGGCATTCGGCGGTGATGGTGGCCTTGGCGGGGCCGCTCCCCGGGCCCTGGGTGCGGTTGTGCACCATGAGGGGGCGCGGCGGCGGCGGGTGTATGCTGTAAAAGGAGGTGATCTTGGCCGTGGCGCTGCACGTGATCTGCTTGACGCGTTTGCAGGTGGTCTTGATGGCGAAGCGCCCGGTGTACCCCCCGAGCGGCGCGTCCTCGGGCAGGCCCACGCTGATGGCATATTCGGGTCGGCCGGGCGTGGCCCATTGCCCTTCCGCTCGTTTCTCGAAGGCGAGTTGCAGCCCTTTGCTGGCGGCCCCGAAGGACATGACCTCGGTCACCTCGATGGGTTCGTCGGACAACTGACGCAAGACCATGGTCTCGGTGGACGCGGCGCCCTTGCGAATCTCGCCGAACTCGATGTCGCGCGGTTCGAGGGCGAACTCGGGGTCGATCTTGGCGAGCACAGACAACTGGACTCGAGGGTTCTTCGGGTCGTCGGACATGACGGTGACGGTCTTGCGGGACTCGAAGCCGGGGATCCGGTTGGGGTCGGCGGTCACCGTAATGATCGATGTCCCACCTGGGGGGACCACCTTGGCCTTTTCGTCGATCTTGGCCTTGGTGCACCCGCAGGAGGATTGGACTTTGGTGATGTGGAGGGTGCCCTCCCCCTTGTTGTGCACCTTGATCTCGCCCGTGGTCACCCCTTGGCGCGGGATCGTGCCCAAGTCGAGGGTCTTGGGTGGCTCGAGAACCATCAAGGGCGCGGGTCCGGTGGGTTCCTGTGGCTTGGCAGGCGGCAGTTCGCCGGCCTGGGGTGATTGCACGTTGGCTTGCGCGAGCTGCCGCGCCTTTTCAATGAACTTGTCCTCGGAATCCGGCGCACGAGTGGCCGCGGCATCCGCAGGGGGCGATTGGGCCGTCTGGGCGGCGTTTCCGGGCGTGTCCTGCGAAGACCTTATGGCGCCATAGACGACCAGGCCGGCCACTACGGCGGCAATCAGAATGACGACGTGTATGCTGCGTAGTCTCATAGTCCTTCACTCCTCGATTTCTACCCACCGACGTTGCTCACCATCAAACCGCGACCCGCCTTGAACCGGGTGCAAATCACTTCGTAGCAGTGGCGGTTCCCGGCCCGACGCAATCACGGCGCCTTGGCCGGGATCATGGCGCATTTGGGCCTCCTCATGCAACCCGAGCGTTGCCATGCGTCGCCTGCGGATGTCGATTGGGCGAGGGGCTGGGGTCATAGGGCAAACGCGGAAGCCCGGCCTTCTGCCGCGGCTCAGGAGATGCAAGTAAATCAGTCATCGGATTCCTTTTAGTAGACGCGGCATCCTTGCCGCGTTCGCAAAGCGCCAAGATGGCGCTTCTACGTTACGAATACGATGAGTAATTGCCTTACGGCTCCTTAGTGGAGCGCCACTACCTTGATGGGGATGCGGCCTTTGACGGTCTCGTTGGCCGACCGGATGGTGTAGTGGAGGGCCTCCTCGCTCGAGCCGGCGCGGGCCTCAGGCCGCAACCTCACCTCGACGACGGCAGTATTGGGCCCCGCGTCGGTCTGCACGTCCACCTCGAGGTCGTCGCTGGTGGCTCGAACGCCTGCGAGCTCAAGCGGGCCCTCGGCCGAGAACGTGACCGTAGCCGGCGGGTTGTCCGACACGCCCGGCACACGGCGCAAGACAAGGGGGCCGGCTGGTGAGACGGTGTAGAAAGAGGCCACCTTGGCTTTCACGACGTACCGGAACTTGGGCAATCGCGGGCAGGTGCTGAGGATATTGAACGGTGCGACGACGGCGCCTGGGGCCAGGTCGTGCGGCAGGCGCACGGTGATCGTGTACTCGACGTGGTCGGGATCGAGCCCACCTTCCTCGAACGACAACTCAAGCTGAGGCCCGGCGGCGCCGGCCGGCTCGAGTCCGGTGACCTCGAGGGGGGCGTCGGAAAGCTGCCGGAAGACGATGGTCTTGGCCGGGGTGTCTCCCTGGCGCACTTCGCCGAAGTCGAGTTCGGGCGGGTCGACCATGAATTCCGGATCGAACTTGACCACCACGCCGACGTCGACCGAGGCGTTGTGGGGGTCGTTGCACATGATCGAGACCGTCTTGCGCGATTCGAAGCCAGGGATCCGCCTCGGGAAAAACGCGATCTCGATCGTGCCCGCGCCGCCAGGCGGAATCCGCTTGTCCTTGCCGGCAATGCGCGCCGCCATGCAACCGCAAGACGACTGGACCTGTAAGATCTCGAGGTCGATTCTCCCCTTGTTGTACAGCTTGATCTCGCCCTCGGCCGGCCTGTCCGGGGGATTGACGCCCAAATCGAGCAACTCGGGCGGATCGACCACGAGGACCGGGACCAGCGAGGCGTCGCCGTCCACGGGGGGCAGCGTGCCGGCGACGGATGAATCGGTGCCCACCTCGGCCAGTCGCCGGGCCTCGGCGAGGAAATCGTCTTCAGGCGCCGCTGCCGGCCCGCTCGAGAGCAACGTGACGGCCCGAATGATCGCGATGGCCGCCACCGCCAGTACCACCAGGAGGACGACGTGTCTACCGCGCAACTTCATCGCCTAGTCTGCTCTGAAGTTGACGCCGTAGCGCTTCTCGGCATCGAGTAGCTCGGCGGAAAGGGTTTGGTAGACCGCTTCGGTGACGGTCACGTCCAACTCCATGCCCATGAGCAGCGCGCCGACCACGGGCTCGAAGATGGGCATCACGGTGCGGGCCTTGGGACACGCCCGGTGGATGACCGTCTGCATGGCATCGACGAGCACGGGGCTGCTGCCCTTGAACACACCGCCGGCCATGACCACCTCGAACGCCTCCTCGCACATGCCGAGTCGCTCCGCCACGGCGACCACCATGCGGCCCAGGTACCTCCCCCCCCACTCCAGGATGTCGCACGCGGTTGCGTCGCCCTCGAAGGCGGCGTCGAAGACCAGCTTCGCCATCGGCTCGAGATCGGCCTGCGACAGCTCCTCACGGTACAGCTTGAGGAAGAAGTCATCCGCGTCCGCACACGCCGCGCGCGCCACGAACTTCGACGTCAGCAGCGTCTCGGGGATGACCCCGTCCCGGGCTTGGCACACGGCCTGCACCCCGCGCAGCCCGATGCTCGTGCCGGATACGATGTCGCCCAACTCGGCGCTGAACCCCCCGACGCGCGTGTGCACGCCCGCCCGGTTCACCCCGGCGCACACGCACCCCGTACCGCAGGCGATGACGATCCCGTACGGTTCCCGCGTCCCCCCGCGCAGGCCGCCCATCGAGTCATTGCGAAACACGCGCGGCACGTCGCCGAACAGCGGCGTGTAGATGGCCCGCTCGAGCATCTCGTAATCCTCGGGGATGTCGGCCCCCGCGATGCCCATGCCGATACCGGCGATGTCGTCCAGGCTCAGCCCGGCGTCGTCCAGCGCGCCATGGACGGCCTTACGGTTCTCGACGGCCGCGGGTTCCACGCCGAAGCACTCGTAGTTCCCCGCGCCCGCCCGGCCGAAGCCCTTGATGTGTCCCTCTTCATCGCCAATCAGGCAGAAGGTCTTCGTGCCTCCGGCGTCAATTCCAAGATAGTATTTCGTCACGTGTCCTCTCGTACAGGCCTCCGTCTCGAGCGCCCTGAAGTGTCCTCAATCCACGTGATATTAGCGAAACACCGTTGCAGAATTCCAAACAGACTACTGTCTCCGCGCACCTCTGCGTTCTCCGCACCTCTGCGTTAGATCATCTTCAACGCAGAGGTGCGGAGAACGCAGAGGTACGCAGAGAGAAATTCGCCAAGCTCGGGGCCGATTAGCGTTCATTCGCGTGATTCGCGGATCATCATACTCCGTTTTCATCATTCACGCGAGAACCGCCCGTTCATGACGACTGTCTCCTGAATACCTGAACGCTTACGGAATAATTAAGTATTGTGTCCCCGGAATTCCCCCCCGGAATTCCCCGGGTTTCGGCTCTGGATCTCCGGCCTCGACGCCGAGGAAGTCTGCGAAACAAGGGGTATTTGATTGACGGAAAGTGCAGATAATAGCGTTAAGCGTATTATTAATAGGTAGCTGCCCGCTATTCTCCCTATTCCCTCAAGACCTTGCAGGACAAGCAAAATCGGCCCTGCCAATACGCGTGGACGTTCAAGATCGAACAGTGAGCCCCAACCCGACCATGGAAATGGACAAGCAACAGCCCACAATGAGTAGTGCCTGGTTTCGCCAAGAGTGATCCGCAGGCCGCCCTGTGATATGCCTCGCCCCTTGTCATATACTTGCCTCGATAAGGTCGGGGAGGTGTCTACCATGCCGAGCTACTCTGAACTTGCGGGACTCATTTGGAACGTCGCCGACCACCTGCGCGGCGATTACGAAGCCAACGATTATGAGAATGTGATTCTGCCGTTTACGCTGCTGCGCCGCCTTGATTGCATGCTCGAGCCCACCCGCGAAAAGGTCCGCCAAACGGAAAGGAAGTATGCCGGAAAGGCGAAAGACGATGTGCTGAAGAAGCTCCTGGTGGATGCGGCCGGGGTGGCGTACTACAACCGGTCGCCCTTTTCTTTCGCCGAACTGCTCAAAGACGCGGGCAACATCAAGAGCAACTTCGGCGCATGGCTCGAAGGTTTCTCCGACAATATCAAGGACATCCTTTACAACTTCTCGGGCGGCGAGGAAAAGGGACTCGCCCCGATCTACGAGACGCTCGCTCGGAAAGACCTGCTCTATATCGTCACGCGGGAGTTCGCTTCGATTGACCTGCATCCCGATGCCGTGGACAACCACACGATGGGAATGAGCTACGAGCACCTGATACGGAAGTTCAAGGAAGGCGCGGCCGCGGGCGAACAATATACCCCGCGCGACGTGGTGCGATTGCTGGTCCGGCTTGTCTTTGCCGACGCCGAAAAGACGCTGCGCGCCGCGCGCGGGTCCCTCATCGGCATTTACGATCCCGCCTGCGGCACGGGCGGCATGTTGACGGTGGCCAAGGATTACCTCACCCAGGAGTGGGGCCTCGAACCATCGAACATCTTTCTCGCCGGGCAGGAATTGCGCGAGAAAACCTACGCCATCTGCAAGGCCGATACGCTGATGAAAGGCGACGACGCGGGCAACATCAAGCGCGAAAACACGCTTTCCAAGGATCAATTGGTCGGCAAGCAGTTCAGCTTCATGCTGGCCAATCCCGAGTTCGGCACCAAATGGGAGAAGATTGAGGACATAATTCGGGCCGAAGCCGAGTTGGGCGACTCGGGACGCTTCGGAGCGGGCTTGCCCGACGTGACCGACGCCTCGCTGCTCTTCCTCCAGCATATGATCAGCAAGATGACGCCTCCCGACAAAGGCGGCAGCGTCATTGGCATTGTCTTCAATGGTTCGCCCCTGTTCAACGGCGACGCCGGGTCCGGCTGGTCGAACATCCGCAAATGGATCATCGAAAACGACTGGCTCGACGCCATTGTCGCCCTGCCAGAAGACATGTTCTACAACACGCCTATTGCGACTTACCTTTGGATCGTCCGCAACAACAAGCCCAAGCGCCGCCAGGGCAAGGTGCTGCTCATAAACGGCAATCAAGACCGGTTCCGCTCGCTTATGCGCCGCAACTTGGGCAAGAAACGCGTGGAACTGACCGAAGCGACACTGCGCGAACTGGTCGGCGTCTACAGCAAGGCCGCGCCGGTTGAGAAACTGGCCCAGGTCTTCGACCTCGAAGACTTCGGCTATACCCGGGTCACCGTCGAGCGCCCGCTCCGGCTGCGCCATGACGTGACCGACGAACGGTTGGAGGCCTTCCGGGAATCGAAGTTCTTCACCGCCCTGATCCAAACCAAGAAAGTAGGCGAAAAGGCCAAGGCCGACATCGAACGCGGCAAGAAAAAGCAGGCGGCCATTATGAAGGCGGTCGAGGCGGCCCGCGCATTTTCCCCCTGCGACGACGAAAGCATCTTCCTGAAGGCCGTCAACAACATGCTGCCCTTCAAGGCCACAGCAGCACTGGTCAAGGGCCTGCGCGCCGCCTTCTCCGAACGCGACGAGAACGCCGAGGAAGCCCTCCTGCGCCCCCTGGACGACTTCGACCCCGCCGCCGCTCAGGCCGACCCCGGCGCATGGTTCGAGACCGACAGCGAACTGCGCGACCAGGAACGCATCCCCCTCAAGCAGGACATGGAAGACTACTTCGCCCGCGAGGTGCTGCCCTACGCGCCCGACGCCTGGATGGACCGCAGCAAGGAGCAAGTGGGCTACGAAATCAGCTTCACCAAGTACTTCTACGAATACAAGCCCCCGCGCCCCCTCAAGGACATCCTCGCCGACCTCGAAGCCCTCGACGCCGAAGCCGAGCAAATCCAAGCGGAGTTGAAAGCGTGATGAGAAAGACACTGCCCAGATACTCGAAATACAAGGATAGCGGCGTGGAGTGGCTCGGGGATATGCCGCAAGGATGGAATTTCCGTCGTGTTGGGCGGATGACGCGCATACTTCGAGGAAAGTTCACACACCGCCCGCGTAATGACCCAAAGATGTACGATGGGCCTTATCCATTCATCCAGACAGGGGACGTCGCAAGGGCGGCGCGCTACATTCAGGAGTACTCCCAAACACTAAATCAAGGGGGCTTTGCCGTGAGCAAGCAGTTTCCAGCGGGAACACTGGTCATGACCATTGCCGCTAACATAGGGGATGTCGCGATTCTTGGATTCGAAGCTTGTTTCCCAGATAGTATTGTTGGCTTTATTCCTTCGCGTGATTCTGAGATTGAGTTTCTCTACTATGTTTTCTCGGCCATGAAGGAAGAGTTTCTCAGTACTGCGACTTTGGGCACTCAGCTGAATCTGAACATTGACCGAGTAGCTTCGGAGGTTGCCCCAGTCCCTCCAGCCAACGATCAACGCGCCATCGTTTCCTTTCTGGACGTTGAGACGCGGAAGATAGATCGGTTGATGGGGGTGCGGCGGCGTCAGATTGAGGTGTTGCGCGAGCAGCGGGCCGCCGTCATCCACCACGCCGTCACCCAAGGCCTCGACCCCACCGCCCCCATGAAAGACTCCGGGATCGAATGGCTGGGCAAGATCCCGAAGCATTGGGAGGTACAACCACTTTGGTCCGTGACGAGAATCAGGAACAGTAATGTTGACAAGAAAAGCATCGAAGGTGAGCAACCGGTAATTCTCTGCAATTACGTGGATGTTTACAAGAACGAGTTCATTCATGGACAAATTGAATTTATGGAGGCCACCGCGACCGGGTCAGAGAAGTTGGCTTTTGCTCTTCGAGAAGGCGATGTCATCATCACAAAAGACTCCGAAGACTGGCGGGATATTGCCGTGCCAGCAATTGTAGTGGAGACCATTCCTCACCTACTTTGCGGATACCACCTGGCCTTGTTGCGCGCCGGGTCAGCGATTCTCGCTGGCTACCTGTTCAGGCTACTTCAAAGCAAGGCATGTTCCTCCTACTTCGCAACAAAGGCACTTGGCGTTACCCGCTTTGGCTTAGCACAGCATGCTGTAAGGCGGTGTATGACCCCCGTACCTCCAAAGAGCGAACAAGAGGCCATAGTCACCCACATCGACCGCGAGACGGTGAAGAGCGACACGTTGATCAGCAAATACGAGCGTGAGTTGGTGTTGCTGGAGGAATACCGTTCGTCGCTGATCTCGCACGCGGTGACGGGTAAGATCGATGTGCGCGGGCTTGTGGAAAGCGACGAAGAGCCGGAAAGGGCGCTGTTATGAAAGGTCTATTGGAAAAGGATTTTGAGGGGGCCATCTTCGATTCGCTGTCGGGCGGCCCGCTCTTCGTGGCGCGCACGACCGAGGACTTCTCTCTGCCGCACCTGTGCGAGTTGACGATGCTGGAGGACTATATCCGCGCTACGCAACCAGCGGCGTGGAAGAAGCTGGAGAAACACTACGGCGGGCACGAGGCGGCGGCGGTGGCGGAGGAGATCAACAAGCTGCGGCCCAAGCGCGGGCTATTGGAACTGTTGCGGAACGGGTTTTCCCTGGCGGGCGTGGGAAAGCTGGAACTCGTGACCTTCAAACCGGCGACGGGGTTCAATCCGGAACATCGGACGCGCTACGAGGCGAACCGGTTCGGGGTGGTGCGTCAGTTTCACTACAGCGCGGAACGGCCGACCGACGCGATTGATCTGGTGATCCTGCTGAACGGCCTGCCGCTGTTGACGATGGAGGTGAAGAACGAGTTTACCGGCCAAACGTGGCAGCACGCCGAGCGGCAGTACTGCAAGGACCGCCCGGCAAACGATCCCTTTCTGAAAGCGTGCCTGGTCCATTTCGCGGTGGACAACACCACGATCTCGATGACGACGAAACTGGAGAACAGCAAGACGCGGTTTCTTCCTTTCAACCGCGAGCTGAAGAATCCGCCCATCGAGGGGAACTATGCATCGTCGTACCTGTGGGAAGAGGTGCTTCGGGCCGACAGCCTACTTGACCTCTTGCAGCATTACCTGCACTGGGAAGAACTCAAAGACGAAAAGGGACGGGTACGAGAGAAGCGAATGATCTTCCCGCGGTATCATCAGTTGGATGCGGTGCGGCGTCTGCTGGCGGCGGTGCGGGCGAAGGGGCCGGGGGAGAACTACCTGATTCAACACAGCGCGGGTTCGGGCAAGTCGAACACGATTGCGTGGCTGGCGCATCAGCTCTCGAACTTCTTCAGTGAGGACAACCAGATCATTTTCGACAGCGTGATCATCATCACCGACAGGCAGTTGCTGGACCAGCAATTGCAGGAGACGGTGAAGCAGTTTGAGCGGACGGCGGGGCTGGTGAAGAAGATTGACAAGAACACGAAGCAACTGATGAAGGCACTGGAGGACGGGGAGAAGATCATCGTCTGCACACTGCAAAAGTTCAGTTGGTTGCAGAACGTGCTGGGCGGGCCAAAGTCGCTGGCGGGGAAGCATTTTGCGCTGATTGTGGATGAGGCGCACAGTTCGCAGACCGGAGAGAGCGCGAAAGACCTGAAGTTGACGCTGACCACGCCTGAGGCGCTGGCGGCGATCATTGCCGAGGACACGGAGAACACTGAGCCGAAAGACCCCGTAGCCGAGGAACTGGAAAAGATCATGAAGGCGCGGCAACGGTTGCCGCACATTTCGTTCTTCGCTTTCACGGCCACGCCCAAGCCTAAGACGTTGGAGGTGTTCGGGCAGAACCGGGCGCCATTCCACACGTACACGATGCGGCAGGCCATCGAGGAGGGCTTCATTCTCGACGTCCTTCAGAACTACACGACCTATGGAACCTACTTCGAGTTGATCGAGAACGAAAAGGCGTTGCCGGGCTACGAGGTAGAGAAGACAAAGGCGCGCGGCCTGCTACTGAAGCATGTGGGGAAGCATCCGCACACCATCGAGAGCAAAGCGCGGATCATGCTTGACCATTTCTTCACGAAGACGATCCACATGATCGGTGGCAAGGCGAAGGCTATGGTGGTGACAAGCTCGCGGGCTCATGCCGTCCTCTATCGGCAGGCTATCGACAGGCTGTTGAGGGAGGAGTACTCGGGCAAGGTGCAGGCGCTGGTTGCGTTCTCTGGAACGGTCAAGATCGCGGGGGCGAGTTACACGGAAGAGGGTATGAACCCGCGAGACGCGCGGGATATTCGGAAGGCGTTCGATAGGCAGAAGTATCGCATCCTCGTTGTGGCGAACAAGTTCCAGACCGGCTTTGATCAACCGCTGTTGCACACCATGTATGTGGACAAGAAGCTTGGCGGCGTGGCGGCGGTGCAGACGTTGAGCCGTTTGAACCGGATTTTCCCGCCGCTGAAACAGGATCCGATGGTGCTGGATTTCGTCAATACGCAAGAGGAGATTGAGGCAGCCTTCCAAGTCTACTACGGCCGCACGACCTTGGATAGGGACACCGACCCGCAGAAGCTGTACAACATGAAGTACGCCGTCGAAGAGATGGGGCTTTTCACTCAGGCGGACGTGGAGCAGTTTGCCGATCTCTTTGTTGGACAGAAGGCATCCAGCCAGAAGATCAGCCCGCTCTTCACGAAGATCATCGTTGGCAAGTTCGCCGCGCTAAAGGATGAAGATAAGGACCGCTTCCGCGACGTCGTGCGCCGGTACGTGAAGCAGTATTCGTTTGTGAGCCAGATCATCAGTTGGCTGGACGCGGACTTGGAGAAATTCTACCTCTTCACAAAACTGCTGCTGAAATACATCCCTCCCAAAACGGACACGCTGCCCAAGGAAATCCTCGCCATGGTGGACATGGATAAGTTTCGCCTTCAGGAGGAGGGGAACGGCAGCATCCTGCTTAAGCCAGAGGACGTAGAACTGGAAAATGTTGGTGATGGATCCGGAGAGCGCGGCCAACCACTAAGCGATCATCTCGAAGTGGTCATCAAGGAATTGAACGATCGCTTTCATTTCGAATTTGAGGACCGGGACAAGGTCATGCAGATTGTCATGCCGAAGTTGACCCGGGACGAGGGCTTGGTCACGGCCTACCAGACTGACAACCTCGATGCCCTTCGGAAGCAGAAATTCAGTGAAAGCCTTGAGAAGGCGTTATTATCAAGTGCGGGGGACTTCTTGGGGGTGATGAATCGGATGTCCGATCAACCCGACTTCAAACGGTTGTTTGAGGAATTCGTCTTGGTGGAATTCAAGAAAACTCTTGGGGCGGTCACTCCTTCGCCCCGTTGACCCTTCGGGGAGTTTCAGGATAATTCCGGGGACATGATACTCAATTGTGCTTCCGTGGCGCTTTGGGCTTCCGTTTCTGAGGACTCAGGATTGCCTTCAACTGTCGCTCGAGGGCTGGGGCACGCTCGCTGGGGACCCTGAATCCGCGCATACGGGTTCTTGGGGTTGCAGTGGGTGCCTCGTTAGGCCGAGCCATGGCAACCGGGCGGCCTTTGGCGTGGCGTCAACGACGCCGGTGAACGCGGACGGGTTCCCACCGGCATCTGAGGCTTGGCCCAAAGCGGCGTGTTTGCGCGTCCGTTCCATGGTCCTGTTCGAAAGACGCTATCTGTTGATCCAGTAGTCCGGGTGTCGATGAAGATGCATGGTTGCTTCGATGACAACCTCTTCAGGGTCCACCCGATACAGAAGGGCATAGGGAAAGCGATGGATGAGACGACGCCCTGTATTCGACCGAATAACCGGCCACCGTTCGGGATTCATCCCGATGTCGTGGACGGCCGAGTCGATCTTGTCCAAGAACTCGCCGCCGAGACCGGATGCCTGGATCTCGTAGTACCGGGCCGCATCGAGCATCTCGAGTTCGGCGGGACGGAGGAAGCGAACAGTCTTCATCTGATCGCTGCACGAGCATCACGAAGGACATCTC
>Ga0114930_10003344_pt1 | contig 14094 bp, 10 predicted proteins | sample AnhtaG_FD_87300 | JGI IMG/M metagenome (GOLD analysis project Ga0114930, IMG submission 87300) | Deep subsurface microbial communities from Anholt, Denmark to uncover new lineages of life (NeLLi) - Anholt_01485 metaG | ecosystem: Environmental > Aquatic > Marine > Oceanic > Sediment | place... | reverse complement strand
CAATAGTGGATTTTTCTTCCCCCTTTATTAAAGGGGGATTGAGGGGGATTTTTTGATTTAGGGGAACATTTTAAAATCCCCCCTAACCCCCCTTTACAAAAGGGGGGAATTATTAATATGTTTCACATATCTGACACGGAATGGGTACATGTTTGTAATAAAAAATAAAAATGTCAGTACCAAAACTTTGGTAAAAATTGTTACAAAGATTCCGAATCACGCTTAGCGGGACGGAATGACAGGTGAGACCTCTTTCATGCTGAACTTGTTTCAGCATCTAAATAAAGATTTACCAAAGTTCTGTCCGTACATTAAATTTTCAAAAAAGCTCTGTTATTACGGAGAGCATTAAATAATTTACATTTTGGAGAAGTCGAAGGTGTCACGAAGTGATCACCCTGTGAAAGAACATCCCGCTAAGCGGGAACAGCGTAGACACATTTCTCTGTTGGTGATAACACCAACAGAGAACTTAAAATTCAAACAATTTTATGACCCGAGTAGTAATTAATATATTGACATACAAACGATTTATGCAAATCCAGCTTTGCGGGAACGGACGAACCTAAAATATAATCTATTGTAGTATCTCAGCAGAGTATACCCGCACGTTCCTCCGCTGTTTCTTTAAAAATAATTTTTGCTAACCGTTCCATTGCATCGGTTAATTCCACATTTCTTCGTGCCATAACTGTTCGTGCTGTGGCGATTGCTTTATTGAACTCATACTCAACAAATCCTTCACTACCCCCCCATGCAAATGAGGGGATATATTTCGGTGGAAACCCGGCGCCAAATACATTAGAATGGACACCTGCCACGCTACCGGTGTTGAACATGGTATTGATACCTGTTTTGCTGTGGTCACCCATTATCAGTCCCACGAATAAAAGACCTGTGTCGACTGTTTCTCCATCGATTGTCACTTTTATAGTGTGATAATTGTTTTTTAAATCACTATTACTGGTACCAGCGCCGAGATTAACCCACTGCCCGATGTAGGCATGCCCCAGAAAACCGTCGTGCTGCTTATTGCTAAAGGAATGGATTATGGAGCATTCAACTTCACCGCCAACCTTGCACATCTCACCAATACTTGTGCCGCCATAGATTTTGGCACCTATCTTGACTCGTGAATCTCTCCCGATATATGCCGGACCTTCAATCACTGCGTTTGCCATAATTTCGGCGCCTTCATCGATGACAATCGGCCCATTCTTCGCATCCAGAACCACGCCAGGCTTTACATGTGCATCTTCAACAATATAAATCATGCTTTTGTTCAAAAAATGCGTTCCAGGGTAAGACACACCTTGTAATTCAGGCGAGCGATAAAGACGCGCAAAATCTTTTTGGATTTCTTCCGCATTTCTGGTGAGTAAATCCCATGGATAGTGAATTGCCCTCGCATCTATCTGTTCAACAGTCAGATTTGGAAAGAGTTTTTGGAGCGCCAGCGGTTTTCCCGCATAACCTTTGAGTACACGGGATTGCTCTGCGGACAGCACCGCTGCAACTTCGGTATTTCCGGCGCAATAGATGAATCCATACCGGTTCGTATCAACTTTTTGAACCATATCCTCATCCCACAAGATGCGTCCATTAACCAAGAGATAGCTATCTTCCTCGAAACTGTTCACCGGCAACTCGACTGTTTCCGCCACAATTTCCGAGAGATACTCTCTACAGTGGTACATTAGAGGAAAATCAGGATACTGCTTAGTGATTTTATCTTCAAGAAGTGTGATGCCACATCTGAGATGATACACAGGTCTGGTCCAGCTCAACGGCAAGAGCTTACGAAAAAACGTGTCTTCAAAAATACAAAGCCGCATAGTCTCTCCTTTTGATATGTGCGTGTATTACACTTTCACCTGTTTTAACAATGATTTTCACAATGATCTCACGATGCTGCTACTTACGACTGCCGGCTGCGACACTCATCAATATAATGATAGAAAAAGAAAAGTTGTTGATAGTAATATAGTACACAATTCGTTAACGTATGGGAAAAATGATAATAAAAAGTAATATCCCCGGATAGATATCAGTGGAAAGATTAATTATACAGATTTCAGTATAAAAATGCAAGATTTTTTTCCGGGGAAGATTACCAACACACTTGAAAATGTGATTGCAGGCATCCGGGAAGCGTTTTATTATTGGAATTAACATTCCGGATTATACCTTTTGATTTTACTTGTTGCAACGCCGTATTTTACCAAGCCTACGGCGATTATCAATGCACATACGATTCCATCTAAAACAGGTACTCCGAGTTTTTCTTCCAAACGCTTATCTAATCCTGTCATTCCAGCACAACCTAATACGATGACCTCTGCCATATCCTCTTCAAGAGCTGATTGTGCAGCCCGCAAGTATTTTTCTTCATCGCTGGATGCGTCCATTTCATTCTGTTCTTCCTGCGGCTCTCTCACCGAGGCAAGTAATTCCTGAAGATGATATTTCCGAACCAGTGCTTCTTTATTCGGGATTGAATGTTTAGAGGTTGAAACTACAGAAAAGCGGTGTCCTATCATGGAAGCTATTTTCATTGAGGCTTCTCCGATACCCACAACAGGTTTTCTTGTAATTTCCTTCATGGCATCAAGATTAGGGTCACAATGACACGCAATAATAAACGCATCAAATGTATCTTCGTTTTCTCTAACCAATTTGACCATTCCCGGAGCAGCTTTGATCTCATCTTCATACGTTTCGATGAATTTTGGTGCTCCCGGTGCCGGTTTGCATACGACTTCACATTCTCTATCAACAAAATTCTCAGCGGTTCTCCTGATTGCTTCGGTCATATCCGGGTCGCTGTTCGGATTTATGATAAGAATCTTCATTGTTGTTCTCCCTGAACTAATAATTCTATATCTTTCCCGGTTTAGTGTATGTATACACGGGTTCTTTGTATATATCAATTTCAATATGATTACTTTAATTTCCCTCCCTTGATGGGAGGGAATAAAAGGGAGGGTGATATTATGACACTATTTCTCATAATTTCATCACCCCCACCCTGTCCCCGAGTACTCGGGGTAATATTTCCGCTTCGCTGGTAAGAATTCGGCGAAGAGAATCCAGAAACTTCGGGATCGCCGAGCAAAATAAGATCCTGAATCCCGCTAAGCGGGACAGGATGACAAAGTTGAGCCTAAGAACGACAGGGTTAATTTTCATAATGCAAGGATCAATACTCATGATACAATGGTCGATACTAATAACAACAAGTTTAATATTATGACAAGATTTTTATAAAATAGTTCATCCGAGATTTTGTTTGCTCATAGATAATAATGTTGGAAATTATTGAATTTCCAGATAAACCAATGTGTTTATCCGTAGGAATCCCGAGTACTCGGGATTCTTGGTCGATTGCGTTAATATACCGAATATTGTGAACACGCAGCGGCGTGTTCCTACAGGGACATGACCAAGCAATATATGAACATACCGCCAATTTGTGCAAACCAAATGTCCGAAGAACCAAAAATATAAAAGTTTTTTTATGATTTTATAATGTTACTCCTTCACAACCATATACGGGTCTGATTGGGTGTCTTTTGAAAGTTTTTCATCTATTTTGTTTTCCGGATAACTCAAAAGCCTCATAAATGCTCTCGATATCTCCTGCCGGGCGGTCTTATCGTATCTGCCTGATTGCTCCAGGTGCTGTTTCTTCTCTTTCAATGCCAGATACGCTTCGAGTACCTCGTCATCTTCGTAATAGAGAATAGACCATCTCCCTCTGGTAAATTCCGGCGACTGGTGGTCTGTTACGAGTAACGACTTTTCTAAATAGGATTTAATTCCAAAGCCCTTTACAATATCATCGGAGGCGTCTTTGATTACCGCATAGTCTTCTGGGGTAACCGGCGGGCTCAATGCCAGTTTTTTTACACCGCATGCCACCATTTCCACAAAGCAGTTGATCATACCTAATTGGAATGAGATTCTGTCGATTTCCTTACTTACCTTAGCCTTTCCCATGGTATCCCAATTTAATTTAGTTTATCTAACTTATTCATAAAATTTTGAGATGATCGCTGGGCTCGCTTCAAAGAAGTCCATTTCATAACGGGATCACTTCGCAGCGGGTCTCATCAGTACCAACACACGGTTGAAATATTCAATAATTTTACCCGGCAGTGGTAGTGGCGTGGTTTCCACGCCCATATCGCTAAGCGGGATTAGGATGATTTATTTTGGGCGGGGTAACCCCGCCCCTACTTTACAAACATTTGATTATTTATCTCGACATTCTTACATATTTCTTCGAAAAATCAATTTTCTCTGTCGAAAATTCATTTTTATCACTTAGAAAATCTATCATCAGCTTAAAAAACGCCCCGCTGAGCGCCAGAACCGCAACTAAGTTTGGGATGGCGCAGACGCCTACTGATATGTCTGCAAATATCCATAATTTATCAACATTTGCAACTCCTGCAAATACTACGGCAGGCATAAAATAGAACCATTTTAAAAAATTCATTGCTTTTTTGCCGAATACGTTAACAATCGCAGTCTCGTAGTAAATAAAAAACCCTATCTGGGTCGACAAACAGAATGTCAGTATGCAAAATGAGATTAATGTACCTGCAATATCTGCGGGGAATACCGATGAAAAAGCTTGAATAACCAGCTCTATGCCCGATTGTCCACTTGATAATACACCGGTTGACAGTACGGCAAATGACGTTATCGTACAGATAACAATTGTATCTATGAAGACTTCAAAGACACCCCAGATTCCCTGTTGAAATGGATGTTTTGTATCTGCAGTTGCATGTACCATTGGAGCTGTACCAAGACCGGCTTCATTAGAGAGCATGCCTCTTGCCATACCGTTTTTAATAGCTGCAGCGACTGCCGCACCAGCAAACCCTCCTTTAATTGGTGCAGGCGCAAATGCATACTTGAATATATCGCCGAATACTTCGGGTATTTGAGCATAATTTATTACAAACAGCGTCATTCCGCCAAAAATGTATATAATTGACATGAAAGGGACAAGCTTTTCACAGAATTGACCAATCCTTTTGATCCCGCCTATGACCACAAAAGCTGTGATCAAAGCCATCGTTCCCGTTACAATGTAGGGATTAAAATTATAGCTCGACAAGAAAGCCCTTCCAACAGTGTGAGACTGGAGTATAGAAGCGCTCAAAACAGCATTAATGAGCACACCAATACTGAATAATTGTGCAAGAAATTTCCATCCTAACCCTTTATTGATATAATACATCGGTCCGCCGTGCAGATTGCCTTCCTCATCAATATCTCTATAGTGTACGGCGAGAGTTATCTCAGCAGTTTTTGACATCATTCCAAGCAACGCCAACAGCCACATCCAGAATATTGCACCCGGTCCTCCGACAGATAAAGCAGTGGCAACCCCTGCGATGTTTCCCATTCCAACAGTGCTTGCCAGGGCTGTGGTTGTGGCTTGAAAAGGGGTGATTCTTCCTTTGTCATCGGATTCTCTCTGTTCAAAGATTTTTCCGAGGGTGTTTTTCAAGATAAATCTGAATTTCCTTACCTGGAAAAAGCCGGATCTCACGGTTAAATACACGGCAACAGATGCAATAAATATCATCGTCCATGGTCCCCATAGAACCAGATCAATTCCAGAAGCGAAATCCAGGATTTTTTCTAACAATCAATAGCTCCTTCTGCTTAAATTTAAGGTTCTTCCGGAAATTTGTATGAAATAAGCTTAAAGGTTAGAAATATGGTTCATCTAAACATTTTATTTATCCTTAATAATTCATAAAATTTTTGCATCAAAGGGGTGGCACCCCCATCCAGCTTAGCGTGATTGGGGGTGTTCCCAACAAAACTTCCAATAAAATCAATTATTTGTGAATTAATCCCGAGTACTTGGGATGAACTATCCAGATTATATAAAAGAGTCGAATAAATTTCATGTGTCATTTCGAGCGAAGTCGAGAAATCTCTAATTTGCTGAATAATTTATTCAATTTTTACAATTGCCTATCCAATTGTTGTGGAGAAAACATTATATCTATGAGATTTCTCGACTTCGCTCGAAATGACAATCAGAAAATCTATTCATTATAAATTTATTTAGCTCTTTTAAAACTAAATATCGGAAGAATAAAATTTAATCATGTAACGACATACGCCTTTGCATCTTGTCAAACTCGAAAGATATGCTCAATTTCATATATTTATATCCACCACGGAATTATGAAACCTTATATTCACCTGCCAGCTTTCGGACAATTGAAATTGTTTCCATTAAAGCCTCGCTTGTCACAGACGGCGAAATCGCTGCCAAACGTAAGACAGTTTTATCATCTAACTTTGTGATAGAAATTGAACGTTTTCTTTCTTTTTTTATTTCGTTATATATGTATAGCTGCAGTTGATCGAGTTGTTCTTCAGGAAAACCTTCCGGGGTGATGCGTATACAGAGAAGCCCGGTATCGGGCTGGTGGCATACTTCTACATCGGCTTGGGTATTGAGATAACCGGCTGCGGTTTTAACTGCTGTAAGCGGAGCACGAAGTCTTTGTATCACTTTTACCATTCCCTGGTAACGCAAAGAAGTAACAAGAGACAGGGCAGTAAATGGACGGGTGGACGGAGGTGATTTCAATCCAGGATTGGGCTCAATATCATCTTTACGGTTGAAATAGTCGCCGTAAACCGCCATCCGGTTAAAGTCTTCCCGGCTGCGTACAAAAAGAAGTGAACTGGGAATGGGAACTCCGAATTGTTTATGCGGGTCCCAGGACACTGAATCTGCACGTTCTACACCGGAAAATAACTGCTTACATTCAGGGATCAGACTGAAAGCCAAACCGTACGCAGCGTCAATATGTAACCAGACGTCAAGCTTCTCGCATATCCTTGCAATTGGGAGGATGGGGTCAATTGAACCGGTAGAGGTCGTACCGGCAGTAGCAACTATGCAAAAAATATCATTTGTTTTTTGCAGCTCATGCAAGATTTCTTCCATACGCTTAATATCAATACGGCGGTTTTTATCGACAGGCAGGGTCACCAGACTCTTTTCACCAAGACCCATCATGCGTACAGCGTGTTTTAAGGAAAAATGCGCATCGCGGGAAGCAACTACTACCAAACGGCTCGGGTCTTCAAATCCCTGCATTCCTTTTTCAGCAAAATCAAAACCATGCCTTTCAGCTTTCTGGTGGATTGCCAGATACAGAGCTTCCTGGTTTGCATATGTACCGCAGTACATAAAAGTGGCATCGGAATCAGGGGAAAGTCCAAACATTTGGCACAAAGCCTTGCAGCATAGTTCTTCCAGCATAACAGCGCCGGGAGAGACCTGCCAGTTTGTTACACCCTGGTTGTATTTGAGCGCTATTTTTGCGCCGAATTCCGCTCCTTCTTCAGGGAAAGTATTAAACATCGACTGGAATTCAGGCAGGTCATACCGCACAAAATGGGGAATAAGACGCTCATTAACCAGTTTGGATAAATCCTCTAATGGCAGCCCTTCATCCCGAAAATCGACGAGCGGTCTCAAATCGGCTGCTATCTGCTCCGGAGAAGCACCTGAGTATATGGGAATGTTGTTCTTTTTTTGCATTGTTTATTACCTGATTGCTAAAAAATATGGATCATTAAATAAATTAGTACCAGAAAAAAATATTCATCTTGAGATAGTATCCAGTAATCTTGAAAGAAGATAAAGAAAAAAGCATTAAATTTCTCAAAACCTTCAGTAACCGAAAAAACCAAAAACCATGTCTGAACCGCTGATCCCGCTCAGCGGGATGATTAAATGATTACTACGATAAAATCCCGAAGCTTCGGGAATGATCACATGTACTCATTAATATTATGAACCAAAAATATAAACAACTCTATATTAGACCTACTGCAAAATAACAATAAAACATATTACAGTGTGTCATGTCGAGTCCCGAGTATTCGGGAAGACATCCCGAAGCTTCGGGATTTCTCCGCTCCGTCCCGAATAATAGTATGTCGTATATATGTATTTTTATCCCGCTAAGCGGGATCGGGACTACGGTCGAAATGACAATTTAATATACTTCTAAATCTTATGAAAACGTCAGGCTAATAAGAAATTACTATTTTGCAGTAGGTCTATTAAATATCATTTTCAATTTTTCCTTTGAATTGAAAATGAGAATTCTATTCTATACTGTCATTCCGGGCTTGACCCGGAATCCATTTCGTGCTTTCTATTGGTGTTGTCAACAACAGATACACGAGTGTGTTGGTGACAACACCAACACACAGCTAACATGAAAATCTCGTGATACATAGCGCCACCACCCATTAGAATAAAATCCATTTTAAACATCAATAAAGTATCGTAAAAAAATCCAGGTTGCAACATCATATCGAAGCACGAACGGACAAATCGAGCTTGCGGTGGAGATAGCGCCCTCTCCCCTTTTCCGCTAAACACCGGTCTCCATCAATGATAAGTTCTCCCCGTGAAAAGACTTTCACAATTTTGCCTGTTACCTCGACATTTTCATAAGCGGCATAGTCGGCTGCCATGTGCAGAGTCTGCCGGTTCATTGTCCATTGAGCATCAGGGTCAAAAAGTACGATATCCGCATCAGCGCCGGGAGTCAGACTTCCTTTTTGGGGCGCCAGACCAAACAGGTTCGCCGGTGTGGTTGAGATAAGTTCAACAAATCTCGGCAGGGAAATCCGTCCCTTTGCCACGCCTTCGGAATAGAGTACAGCGAACCGGGGCTCGATACCGGCGATGCCGTTGGGGCACTTATCAAAGCGGTCGGAGCCCATGAGTTTCGCTTCCCATGAGTAGGCGGCATCATCCGACGTAACCATCGAGATACGTCCATCCTGCAGAGCTTTCCAGAGCCGGTCCTGGATTGACTGATCTCTCAGCGGCGGGGAACAAATCCATTTAACACCATCATAACGTTCCAGCATTCTCTCGGTAAAGACAAGATAATGCGTACAGGTCTCGGCGATAACATCCAGACCCTCAGCGCGTGCAGCGCCGACAAGTTCAACCCCATCAGCGGAAGCTAAATGTACAATAAAAAGCCTGCCGCCTGTTTCCCGCACAAATTGTATACAGCGGCGGATAGCTTTGTTCTCAACTTCCGGAGGTCTGCTCCTGGCGTGGTAGACCGGCTGCGTCAAACCTGAGTCGATCATGCGTGGAACGTTTTCTTCCAACATATCGTTATCCTCAGCATGCACCATCAACATACCGCCGGCATCCCTAATCCTTTTTAAAATGCGTTTCAAATCCTCATCTTTTATCATAAGCCCTTCGTCGCGGTAGGTCATGTAGCACTTGATGGTCGGTGCCCCTTTTTCGACTATGCGCGGAATCTCACCTAAAGTCTCAGGCGTCGGCTGTGTGATAACCGGATGCACACCCCAATCAATTATGGCATTGCCTTCAGCTTCATCTTTTTTGCTCCTGATGGTGTTCATCAACGGTTCACCGGGAGCTTGATTAGAAAAGTCTATGATGCTGGTTACACCCCCGTAAGCTGCGGCTAAGGTGCCGGTATAGTAATCGTGCACACTGATCGTATTCATAAAGACGTCATTAAAGTGGACATGGGTATCGACAGCGCCGGGCAGCACAAGGAGACCTGCCGCGTCGATTTCAACGTCAGCCTTGAAATCAGGCAGGATGCCTATTGCAGAAATGTGCTCACCCTGAATGAGAACATCCAGTTGAGCAACGGTCTGTCCTAATACCACTGTCCCTCCCTTAATAAGTATTGTGCCCGGTTTTTTCATTATATACTTCTACCTTCTGAAAAAAAATAACAACATTCAGAAAAACAGTGTTTTCAGAATATGAATTGCTTCCCGGAAAATTAAATTGGTATAGCCTATATTTACAGCACATCGTATTACACAATAGTTTGAAAGCAATTTAATAACTTGGTAAAATTGTAGGAGATTGCCACTCCCGCTAAGCGGGATCGCAATGACATGGTATTTCCCATTTATTTTTCTGATTAATTCATCCCGAGTACTCGGGATTAACCTCACAATTGATTGATTTTATTAGAAGTTTTGTTGGAATCACCCCCATCCCCCGAGTACTCGGGGGATGGGGGTGCCACCCATTTGAAACAAGAATTTATGAATTAATCAGGTTTTATAAGCTCTGTTGTTTCTAAGCATTGATAATGAGTTCTTCCTTTGTCATTGCGATCCCGCTTAGCGGGAGTGGCAATCTCGTCGTTAAAATACTTTTACTATCTATTTTAAGCCAAAGTTAGTAAATTTACCAAAGGTATTAATAACTGAAATTACTGGCATATTAAAAAAAAGCAGCCTGCATGCAGGAATATTTAATTCTTGCATTAAAGGTAGGAGAATTAAAGCTTAAAAACAACAGCTTTTTGGTTATATATTTTATTAGAGCACAGTCATTATCAATGAGCAGGCAGTCATAATTGAGGTCATTTTACGCCCCTAAAACATAAGAAAGGATTTGACATTTATAATTCCTTTTATTATATAATATTCATCCCGAGTACTCGGGATTTTTTTGACAGGATTGACAGGATAAACAAGATATTATACTCAATTTATCCTGTAAATCCATTCTCATGGAGCTTAAGCTATACTACATAGGAGAATATATCAGCTTTTGTTAAAGTTTTCTAAAATATCTTAATTTATGAAAATCCCCCGAGTACTCGCGGGATGAATTAATCAGGACTAAATACCTTGTAATAAGGGAGAATAATAAAATGGCAGAAATTTTTAATTTAAACCAAATCAAGGAAGTTTTAGGCAATATTGATGCAATTAGTTGTATCGAAGAAGGCTTTGCAGCTTATTCCCAGGGTAAAGTTGTCGTACCGCCTGTTGGTGAGCTTATCTTTGATAACCCGCCCGGAGATACTCACATAAAATATGGCTATATTAAGGAAGATGAATATTTTGTTATCAAAATCGCTTCGGGTTTTTATGAAAATTACAAACTTAATCTTCCGTCAAATTCCGGACTCATGTTGATGTTCAAACAAAAAACAGGTGAACTTGCCTGTATCTTACTCGATGAAGGCTATCTTACCGATGTGAGAACGGCTGCAGCAGGGGCGGTTGCTGCCAGATATTTAGCTCCGAAAAATGTTCACCGCATCGGCATCTTCGGAGCGGGTATCCAGGGTAGAATGCAGTTAGAATATCTGAAATCCATTGTAAATTGTAGAGATGTGATTGTTTGGGGAATCAACCAGGGAGAACTCGATTCGTATAAAAATGATATGGAACCTCACGGCTATAACGTTCAAACTACTTTAGAAGCCGATGACATAGCCGCAAGCTGCAACCTCATTGTAACTGCGACCCCTACAAAGGCACCGTTATTGCAGGCTGGTCAAATCCGGAAAGGGACCCATATCACTGCAATGGGCTCCGATACCCCTGAAAAACAAGAGTTGGACACCGGAATTCTCCGGAAGGCAGACATTGTTGCAGCCGATAGCATCGACCAAAGTGATTCGCGCGGGGAAATTTTTAAGGCTAAAGAAGCGGGTGTGCTGACAAATGAAGATATTGTCGAGTTAGGGAATGTCATTGCCAGTAAAGAGCTGCAGAGGACATCTGATGATCAAATTACAGTAGCGGATTTGACGGGTGTTGCCGTTCAGGATATTCAAATCTCAAAAGCCGTATATGAAGCTTTACTTTTTTAATCTTAAAAAACTTTAGTAAAATTGTAGGAGATTGCCACGTCTCCCGCCAAGCGGGCTCCTCGTGGCAAAGCCATCCCTACGGGACAATGACAAATTGGAATTTGGTGGCACCCCCATCCCGCTAAGCGGGATCGGGGGTGAAACTAGTTGCCTAAAATCAAGCATGATTCAAAATTTACCAAAGTACTATTATTTATGAAACTAAACATAAGCAGAGAAAGGGCTATATGAAGAGTCTGGAAATCCTTTTTCTATGTGGGTCTTTAGCATTAATAATGTGTAAAAAAGTCTCACCAACTGAGCCAACAGTAAACGTAACATTACCAAAAATGGTATACATCCCTGCAGGCGAGTTCCGGATGGGGGATAACTTCAACGAGGGGGATTCAAATGAAAAGCCGGTGCATACGGTGTATCTCGATGCGTATTACATCGGCAAATACGAGGTCACGAACGAGCAGTACTGCCAGTTCCTAAACGAGATGGGAAAGCATGCAGAAGGAGATACAATCTGGCTGGATATGAATACTTCAGTTGAATTTTGTTCAATAGAATTAAGCGGAGGTATATACAAACCGAAACCGGTCAGAGCGGACCATCCGGTGTGTTGGGTGACCTGGTATGGTGCGCACGCATATTGCACATGGTTAACGAATAAAACGGTACATACCTACCGTCTTCCCACCGAGGCTGAATGGGAGAAGGCTGCGCGGGGGACAGACCAGAGGAGATATCCCTGGGGCGGTCATTCTGCGAATTTTCTGGATGATATCGGCGGCAGTTATGCAAATTACTATAATAGCGGCGACCCGTATGAAACGGGAGATAAACCTTTAACAACACCGGTAGGATATTACAACGGGAGCACACATGGTAGTTTTTTCACGAATGATAATTCATCCCCATACGGTGCGTATGATATGGCAGGAAACGTCAGTGAGTGGTGTTACGACTGGGCAAGTTTGAATTATTACCAGGAGTGTTACAATCAGGGCATCGTTACCAATCCGACCGGACCATTAACCGACAGCCACCGTATCCGTGTTCTCCGCGGCGGTAGTTGGATCCACAACACATACACCGTGCGGAGCGCGTACCGTTTTGCCTACCGCCCGAATCGCACGAACAGCCTTACAGGGTTTCGCTGCGTCCGGGAACAATAAAAATTTCAATCGAAAAATACAAAATCGACCCAGCGGTGTATGGGAAGTAATGTTAGCAGCAAATCGGGGACACCTTGGCGTTCCCAGTCGGAGACCGGTAACGAGATTACACCTTGGCGTTCCCAGTCAGAGACCGGGAACGAGATTACGAGGTTAAGAGACCGGGAACAAGATTGAGCGTGAGACCGGGAACGAGATTGAGAGATTTAGAGACCGGGAACAAGATTAAAAGCAATTTTTGCCAAAGTTTTGATCAATATATTACGCTGAACTCTTTGGTTTTTCTTTGTGATCTTCATCCCGCTAAGCGGGATACAGGTATTAAAAATGACAAAAATACCTAAAAATACCCCTTTTTTAGGAGTTATGGCATAGCCATCCCTTCGGGATTAGGCAGTTTTTTGGGAAATTTACGGTAAAATGCTTGTTTTTTTACAAAATCACCATTACTGTCGTCCTGTCCCGAAGTTTCTGGATTCAGGATCTGAAAACAAAGCATAGATTCCGGATCCCCAAAGGGGCAAGCTAAGTCCGGAATGACATGGTGATTCCGCTAAGCGGGACCATCAAAATGCTATATTGAGCTTATCCCGCTTAGCGGGATCGATTAATTGCAAAAACCAGTTTTGTGAAGCCCTATTATGAATTAATCAGGATACACATTCTTACTCTTCCAATTACTTCTTTCAAAAAAGAAACAAAAATTTTAGAATAGTAATTATCAAAGGTAATATCACATGAGATTTACAATGAAGCTTGAAATAGGTGGGAAAGCTATGCAATCTTTAAAAGTTCTTGACTTTTACAAAAGAACTGAATATTATTTTCAAAACGATGACACACAATAAAAAGGAGTGGATCCAATGAAAGCATACACTGAATATCTCTGGTTCAATACAGCAAAAAGGGTCGAATTTGTCAATATTACCAGTAAAGTAGATAACATTATAGCAAAGTCGGGGATAAAAGACGGCTTGGTTTTGGTTAATCCCATGCATATTACAGCGGCGGTTTACGTCAACGACGCTGAATCGGGATTAATCCACGATTTTAAGGAGATGTTAAAAAAATTGGTGCCGGAACATCTACCGGGAGAAGATTACTGGCACAACAGAACCGGAGAGGACAACGCATACGCTCATTTATGGAGAACATTAATGGGACATCAGGTTACGATGGCAATTACAAACGGGAAACTCGACCTTGGACCATGGGAGCAGGTTTACTATGCTGAATTT
>Ga0114930_10003343_pt1 | contig 14094 bp, 11 predicted proteins | sample AnhtaG_FD_87300 | JGI IMG/M metagenome (GOLD analysis project Ga0114930, IMG submission 87300) | Deep subsurface microbial communities from Anholt, Denmark to uncover new lineages of life (NeLLi) - Anholt_01485 metaG | ecosystem: Environmental > Aquatic > Marine > Oceanic > Sediment | place... | reverse complement strand
CCTGAAGGATTATTTTCAACAACAGAGCGGAGAAGACCCTTGCCCTCATCACAATGTACGGTTGTAAATGTAACACCATGAGCGCTTGCTGCAAGAAAGGCGCCTTTGACAGTGGCAGGGATATCATGAAACTTAAGATCAAGGAAAATGCCTGCATCACTTGTTTCTTTAATAGTCTTGAGGATCTTTGGGCCAACACTGACAAAGAGTTCCAGCCCGACCTTGAAAAGGCCTACATGCTCCTTTAAGAGTTCAACATACCGGATTGCCTCCTCATAGTTTGGAACGTCTAATGGGAATATGAGGTAGTCCTTAGGTTTTTTCACGTGATTTTATCTTTAAATAAAAAGTTGGACACTATATTAAAAAAAGTATAAAGATAAAATAAAAGGGCCACCGTAGCTCAGATGGCAGAGCACCTCACTCGTAATGAGGATGTCGACGGTTCGATTCCGCCCGGTGGCTTCAAGATCATCCTATCTCCTTGATTATCTATCCTATCCCTAAAAGACAGATGTTAATTAAACGTCTCGGAATTTCTACAACTCATTGAAATAATAGCATTTGTTAGTGGAACATGTTTCATGCAGCCCAAATGGAATGGTGGAATACTTGCCCCGTTAAATAGTGTACTTATCGAAATGTGCTGCTATTATTCACTTCAGATTGTCTATAAGCATGGGTATTTAATAGCTGTTATTTAACGGGGTAAAAATGTTGATTTGAATAAGGAAGTTACTCATTTATTAACCTCCCTGTCAAGAGTGATTTTGCTAACCCTTCACCTTGTCCAAGGCAAGTTCACCCTTTGTTCCATTTTCCTATAACCCATTATTCCATTATTCCAATTGTGAGCGAAGCGAACTGAGTTCAGATAATTATTGCCATAAAGGAGGTGACCATCTGTTTTTGTAACCATCGTAAGACCAACATCCGGGCAGAGCACTATTGAATTGGAATTCTGGACTCTCGATCCATTGTATCATAGATTCATGGGCCGTGTTTATTTCCTTGAACTTCTCACCATCGCCACCTTTATCAGGATGATGAACTTTTGCCATTTCCCTGTAGGCCTTTTTTATCTCTCTGACATAATCTCCAAAGACCAAACTGCCCATATTTATTTTAAGATGCTTAAGGGCCTTTTTCTGATCAGGGGAAAGCTTAGGGGTTCTGTTTGTATTTGGTTTAATGGAATCAGGGTTGATGTTGTGTTCAACCTTTTCTTCAAGAATTGACTGGGATGCAAAACTACGAGAAATCCGCCTACTTCTTTTTTTGTACCACTCCTTGCCAGCCTCAAGGATTAGCTTTTTAAGGGCATTAGCAGGGGAATAATCTGATTTTCTTTCATAAACAAACCTTGATATCCTCTTTGACCAGGCAGGCATTACATCAAGGGCAACGCAATGTTCGGTAAATGAAAAGGCTGCATACCTGGTATTGAGAGTTTGAAGTAATCCCTTAGACAGAGAAAGGGACCACATTAGTTTTTGTCTGCATTGCTTGGAACAATAACGTCTTCCTGGTTTAATATCCTCAGTTCCACAAGCAAGGCATTTTCGTGTCTTTGTTTCAGGAAGGGAGGAGGATATTTGTTTTTCGTACATTTTCTTGTCTTTTAATAACACTATATTAAATCCATTAAGAAGGGATACAGTCAAGATATTTGCATTTTTGATAAAGACTTTTAATATCACAAAAGGCCTGAATATCAAAATGAAAAAAGCATCTATCTCATAATTTGCATTTAAGTTGACTTTGATAGTTCAATTTAAGTATTCTAATAATAAGTAATTATTATTAATTAAAGGTAAACGTTAAATAATAGTATATGTTATGCAGATGTTAGGGTCAGATCCTTTTGCAAGCGATATTGTTCAGATGATTTTTCATGCTGGGCCGATGGTGAAGTTCGTTCTTTTACTCCTCTTCTTTTTCTCTCTCTCTTCTTGGACAATAATCTTCATGAAATTAAGATTGCTTAAGAAGTTCAGGTATGAAAACGAAAAATTTTTAGAACTTTTCTCCTCCAGCCGAGAGATAAGTAAGGTATATTTGGAGACTAAGATATTTAATTTCAGTCCTTTAGCCAAGATTTTCAGAACCGGTTATGCAGAATTTAAGCGGTATAAGACGCCCCAGGGTAATCCTGATGCAGATAAGATTTTTCAATCACAGCAGCCGATTATTGACAATGTGCAGAGGGTTGTTAAAAGGGTCTTGTCTACCCAAAGCTCTCGTTTGGAAAGAGGGCTGACCTTCCTGGCCACCACTGGCAATACCTGCCCTTTTATCGGGCTGTTTGGGACTGTTTGGGGTATAATGACCTCATTCAGGTCTATAGGCATGAAAGGTTCTGCCAGTTTGGCAGTTGTGGCCCCTGGTATAGCAGAGGCCCTCATTGCTACAGCAGCAGGGCTGGCAGCCGCTATACCGGCAGTTGTGGCCTTCAATTATTTTACCCGTAGGTCAAGAGTATTTCAGATAGAGATGGGAAATTTCAACTCTGACCTTATAGCTTTACTGGAGAAAAGGTTAAGCGGGAGGGCCTAAATCGAAAAAGCAAGAGGCGAATAGTGATGGATGCGGGGCAAGACAGACAAGATCTGATATCAGACATCAATGTAACGCCTCTGGTTGATGTGATGCTGGTATTGCTCATCATATTTATGGCTACAGCACCTATGATGAGGCATGGGGTCAAGGTAGATCTTCCCATAACGGAGAGCAAAAGCATAAAGTCCAAAGAAGATCCCTTAATATTAACAATAACTAATAAAAGGCTCATTTTTATAGAAAACTATAAGGTTGAATTTGGGTCACTCAAGGAAAAGCTAAAAAAAATATTTGCTAATAGAGCGGAAAAGGAGATCTTCTTGCAGGCTGATAAAGATGTGCCTTATGGCTTTGTAATCAAGGTTATGTCCCAGGTTAAAGAGGCTGGAATCACCAAAGTGGGAATGATAACCGAGCCATTGCATAAATGACAGCAACTATTTTTAATTCAGGGTTTAAGGAAGAGAGATGGTCTTGGATGATGGCCCTTTCCCTTCTTTTTCATTTAATGATTTTCTCTACAATCCTATTCATTCCACAAACCACTATTCACTTCCCATCTATGGAGGGTAGGGTATATCATGTTGAGTTAATTGGGTCTCCACCAGGAGTTAGAAGTGGAGTTAAAGGAGAAGGTAGAGCGAGTATAGCCAAAAGAAAGGGAACATCTCCTATATTAAAGGCTAAAACCAGGCGGATTGGCATCAGCAAAAAAAAGTCTGTCCCTGTTTTAGCAAGAAGGGTTTCTCCTAAGCCGGTAGCAAAACATAGAGATAAAACCCTTCCTACCTCAGGGCTTATTGATAAGGCCATATCTAAAATTGAGAGAAAGGTAGAAAAGCAGGAGGCAGCCCAACCCGAAAAGACCCTGGATAAATTTGAAGAAGGGTATAGTAAAGATCTATTTAAGGGGGGAAAGGCTGGTATTGGTATGCCTGGGATGTCTTCAGGTATAGGCAAAATTATACAAATCTATCAAATGGAGATTGAGAATGCTATCAAAAATAACTGGTCCTATCCTGTCACCCTTCTTAATCTCAAAAGAGAGAAAATCCCTGAGGCAGTAATTATAGTGATTGTTAGAAGTGATGGAAAGATTTTAAAGGTCAGGTTTAAGAAGAGATCAAACAATCGTCTATTTGATGATTCTGTGCTAAAGGCTATCGAGAAATCAGATCCTCTACCTAAATTTCCACCTGGTTACAGGAAGAGTTATGATGAAGTTGAAATCAATTTTAGCCTCAAAGATCTTGTTTAGTTCAAAACAGAAATCCATATCCTCTGGGCCTCCGGCTCGGAGAGCGTGGTCAGAAACAAATGGCTCTGCCAGTAAAAAATGCAAAGAGGAGTGATGGAGTATTGGAGCACTGGTCTACTGCTCGTAGAGAATATGTGTAAAAAAATATATGATGGAATTCCCGAGGTTCTATCATTTGGTTTTTCCATTACTCCATTACTCCAGTACTCCAGAGAACGGATGAAATACAGACAGGCCCCTCTCCGGGGAGAAATCAAAGCCAGGTCCTCTGGGCCTGGATTCTTTACTATTAGAGCCATCTTCCTGCTGATATGGGTTTTGCTTCTATGGATAGGTATTATTGTCCAAGCAAAAAGAGCAGAGAGCAAGCTTTACATAGACATAACCTCTCCTTCAATGAGAAGGATATCCATTGCCATGCCCGATTTTAAATACTTGGGTAAGAAAAATGAACATCTAGACTTAAGTAGCAAACTTGCTGGAATTATATCTAACGATTTTGATCTGAGTGGTTAGTTTAAGCCACTAGATAAAGATTCCTTTATTGAAGGGCCGGAGTCTGGGGTTACACGTGATAGCATCCATTTTAAGGATTGGTCTGTAATCGGGGCCGGACTCCTCTTAAAAGGTGGTTATGAATGTATTGGCCAACGGCTTAAGGTTGAGGTAAGAGTATTTGATGTCTATTCCGGAAGCCAGCTTTATGGGAAAAGGGCATTAGGGTCAGTTGAGGAGTCAAGATATCTGATGCATCGTCTTGGGAATGATATCATCTTTTCACTGACCGGGCATCCCGGGCCATTTTTAACCAGGCTGGCTTTTGTTGGGACTTCCACCGGTCGTAAAGAAATTTACATATCTGACTATGATGGGCATAATCTGAAGCAAACGACCTCTTACAACACAATAACCCTTTCGCCAAGATGGTCTCCCTTAGGGGACAGGATGATCTATACCTCTTTCCGAAATTCCAGGACGGTACTTTTCTTGCATGATGTGATCAAGGGATCGGTTGCAAAGATCTCAGATAGAAAAGGATTAAATATTGCTGCCGCCTGGACACCAAATGGAAAAGAGCTTGCCCTGACACTTACCATTAGTGGAAACCCAGACATCTATTTAATTGACATAACAGGCAAAATATTGAAGAAGCTGACCAGGAATTGGGGGATCGATGTCTCCCCAGCCTTTTCCCCTGACGGTAAAAAAATGGCATTTGTTTCCAATAGATCCGGGTCTCCACAGATATATGTACTTAATCTAATTAATAACCAGATAGAGAGATTAACCTTTGAAGGAAACTATAATACTTCACCCGCCTGGTCGAAACTTGACCGGATAGCTTTTGCTGGTTCTTCAGATGGTCACTTCGATATATATACTATTTCACCAGATGGAAAGGACCTGCATAGAGTTACTCAAGATCAAGGTGATAATGAGGATCCGTGTTGGTCTCCAGATGGGCGGTATATTGCTTTTAGTTCAAACAGAACAGGCAGCAAACATATTTTTATTGCCAATGCAAACGGGGAAAACCAAAGACAGGTAACTTTTTTTGAAGGAGATCAACTCTCTCCTTCATGGGCTCAACATTTTAGATGACTACTTGAATTTTTTTTAAGAAAATATTTGAAATCGGAATTGAGAAGTGATAAAGATACCATGTTATGAATAATGAGAGAGAATTTAAATATATAAACTAAAAAAGGGAGGTAAAGGGTTATGAAGAGAAATCTAATAATTGTAACGCTGGCGGTCTTTGTATGTTCAACCATTTTTTTGCTGTCCTCATGCGCGAAAAAGCAGGTGGTAACAGAAGAAAAAGAAATCAAGGCAGTTCCTGAGGAGGTAGCGAAGGCTAAAGAGGAAAAGCCCTCAGTCAAGGAAGAGAAGGAAAAGGAAATGGAGAGGGAAGAGAAGGTAAGACTTGAGAGGCTTAAGGAATTAGAGCTGGCCAAGGAGAGGGAGGCTGAGGAAGAGAAGGCCTGGCAGGCAAGAAGGTCCGCAAAATTTGAGGCAGAGTCGATTTATTTTGATTTTGATAAGTCTTTCATCAGACCGGAATATAGGCCTGGCCTTAAGAAAAAGGCAGAATTCTTAAAGGATAATCTAAATATCCATATAAGGATTGAGGGTAACTGTGATGAAAGAGGCACTAATGAATACAACCTTGCCTTGGGGGAAAGAAGGGCTGATAGCGCAAAGAAATTTTTGGTCTCTCTCGGAATCTCTCCTGACAGGACAGAGACCATAAGCTATGGCGAGGAGAGACCTCTTTCCTTAGGCCATAATGAAAACTCATGGACCCAGAACAGACGAGATGATTTCGTAATTATAAAGAAATAATTTTTCTAAAACTTACATATCCTAAAGTCAGCAGTTAGTTGTTCCATTGATTTATCTATTCCTTTTAATCCGCCTGTGATTATGTCATACGGCATAAAAAAATGCCATATGCCACAATCATATTTATGTTAAATGTCATGAACTACTATTAGTTTGTGTGTCATTTGACACAAATAAAGGCGGATTTATGTCAAGTTTTTTAACGTACCAAGGTGCAAAAGATAATTGGGATCGTAGAACGGTTGCGGCCCGCCCTGGAGCGACTTAATCGAAAAAGTCTTTTGGCGCAGCAATACTTCATAGGCGAAAGCTGGAGAAATCAGTCTCTTTTAGTCAGGTCTGGGCCAGGGTTGCGCAGCCCTGGCCCAGACCTGGTTAATAAGCTTATTGGCTTGATTCATGATTCATGCTTGACCTATATGCTTCACATGATCACTCAAACCCGTCGCACCAGGGCGGGCTCGGATCGGTTAACGGTTAACGTCATACGAAACCAGCAGCGCAACCCTGGCCCAGACCTGGCTTACATTATTGTGGTCAATTGCATGTCGCTTCTATTGTATTGCTGCGATCTCATCTTAATCTGTGTAAGTCGCGCCAAGGCGGGCCGTAGAACGTTGAACGAAACCAACATCGCTTCGCCTCAAGCAATTGAATATGGTTCTCCTCCACTCGTCGGTTTGAGGCAGAGCTTCGATAGATATAATTTTAGATCTTAATACTCCCTCCCCTCACGCTTATGCACTTAATATTTGAATAGGGTAAGAAATAAAATGATTGCTCACATACTTATAAAATTTCTCATTTTTTTCCCGCTCCTTATTTTTCTTGTAACCTCCTGTGCCTCTCAGAAGGACATAATTTATCTTAATAGGCAGGTTGATGCCATTTCTCGACAAACAAATCAAGACAGGAAAGGATTTGAGAAATCCATAAATAAACTGGAAAAGGAAATCCAGGCAAACAATGCTAAGCAGAAGGAAATAGAAAAGATTTTTAAAAAGGACCAGGAGTCTCTACGCTTAAATCTCGCCCAGCTTGAAGCGGACCTTGTGGAAATAAAAGAGAATATCCAAAGATTGACTGGCAGGGCAGAAGAGAACAGTCATTTGTTGAAAAGGACTATAGAAGAAGATATTGCTAAAGAGGATTCTATAGTATCTCAGGCGAAAGAACTTTCTTTTATGATTGAGGACCTAAAACAAAGGATAGATAAGATTGAGGATTATTTTGGTCTTGAGACCTCAGCTCCTAAGAAAGAGGCTGGTTTAGAAAAGACCCCCCCTACTCAGGATATTAGAGAAAAGGATATTTCTTTTTCTCAGGAAAAAAAGCTAACGGAGTCAGAAATCTATGATAGGATATTAGGATACTATAGGGATGGTCGGTATGAAGAAGCTATAGCAGGTTTTAAAAATTTTCTTAAATTACACCCAAAATCTGATCTTGCAGATAATGCCCAGTTCTGGATTGGTGAGTGTTATAGGAGCCAACAAAAATACGAGGAGGCAATTTTGGCCTACCAAGGGGTAATCAATGGCTATCCAAAGGGGAATAAGGTTACTTCAGCTATGCTACATCAGGCATTAACCTTTGAGAAAATAAATGATAAGACCACTGCAAATCTCGTATTTAAGAAATTGGTTAAGAATTTTCCAAAAAGTAAAGAGGCGGAGATCGCCAGAAAAAGGCTTAAACAAGATTAATTAAATGGAGTGCCTGCCCCGTTAAATAGGCTTTTATTAAAAAATCACATTATTATGCTCCTCAGATTATCTTAAAATATGGGTGTCTAAAATCTCATATTTAACGGGGTAAAAGAACTGGAGTAATGGGAAGTAAAAGCGAAATTCAGAATAAGTTCACCCATAACTCCAGCACTCCCTGGCCCAGACCTGACTTGTAATGAGCTAATTCATATACTCAACTCATGAGATATTACAGCGATAATATCGTATTCCATGCAAGTCGCGCCAGGGCGGGCCAATACTCCAATTAGGGCGAAGCTCCTAAGTTCATTCTTTATAAATCAGGTATGGCTTTCTTGATTCAAGGAAACCTTCCAGATCTTCAGAGCAACCCTCCAAGACCTCCTTAATATCTTTTCCCTCTTCTAATGCTGCCCTTATTGAAGAATCTCCAAAAATAAGGTCTATGGGGAGCCTTTTAAAATCATATTCATAAGGTGGTTTCTGCCATGCGAAATCATCTCTATAAGTTTCTATAATTATTTTGAGCAAGGCAAGTGATGTACGATAAGGCCTATAGATATTAGGATTTAATACATGAATCATAAATCCATGGCAAAGTTTCCCCTTCCATTTATTGAATGTAGGCCTAAAGCAATATTCCTGCAGACAACACCCTTCAATTTCTTTAGATGATAGCCCTTTTTTGATTAAAAAAGGGTTGATAAAAGGTGCCCCAAATATCTCAAATGGGCGGCATGTTCCCCTTCCTTCTGAGATGTTTGTACCTTCCCAGATAACCTGTCCTGGATAAACTAAAGCAGTTTCTAAAAGAGGCATATTTGGGGAAGGCATAATCCATCTTAATCCTGTATCCTTCCATAACATTCGCCGAGACCAACCCTTGAGAGGAAGGACTGTGATATCGCAGTCAATCTTAAAAGCATCCTTAAAAAGGTATGCGAGTTCTCCCATAGTCATTCCGTGGCGCATGGGAAGAGTGAATGGTCCTACAAGGGAGTAAAATTCTGGGCGTAAAAGGTTTCCTTCCACTATTATTCCACCTAATGGGTTGGGCCTGTCTAAGATGAGAACCCTTTTCCCTGCCTTGGCCGCTTCTTTAAGGCAGTAAAGCATGGTGGTGATAAAGGTATATACCCTTGTTCCTACATCTTGCAGATCTATGATAAGAAGATCAATGGTGTCGAGGATATCAGACAGTCTATCTGTTTTGTTTCCATAAAGGCTGTATACTGGGATACTTAAATCTGGATCAAGATAGTCATCTGTCTCAACCATATTATCCTGATCTTCGCCCCTGAATCCATGTTGGGGTCCGAAAAGGATCTTGAGCTGTCCAGGAAGGAAGGTAGAGATTGCATCTTTTGCGTTTTGCAGATTATGATCTACCGATGCATGATTAGCTAATAGCCCTAAGGATTGGCCCTTTAATCTTTTCCAGAATTTTTGCTCAAATATATCCAAGCCTGTTGCAATCTTAGCCATCATTCCCTCTTTAAGCCCACCAGGGCAACAGGCATCTTAACCTTTGCAGCGAAGCTGCTGAAAGGTTTCCCTTTGTCCCGACATCGACAGGGCAAAGGGAAAATCATCTATCCCTGCGTCCTTTGCGTCTCTGCGGTGAACAAAATATAGATTGTGCCAGAATTTAAATTTTAGTATCATTCCGACTTCAGACTTTAACTTGATAATTCCCTATAGCGACTCGACTGAGCTCACCGAAGTCTTGCTACAGGATTACAGTATAGTCCTTCCCCCTTGATGGGGGAGGTTAGGTGGGGGTGATAAAAGGTTTTTTCACCCTCCCCTTTATCCCCTCCCATCAAGGGAGGGGGCGTTTGATATTGTATACCCTGGAACTTGCTGCATGGTGGTTCATTATATAACATACTCAACTGAACTTTTTGGAAAAAGGAAAAGCATGGCCTATTTTAGGAGAAGAAGGTGGTAAGTCAAGCGAAAGACATAGAAAGGGAGAATTTTTTCTATAAAGAATCGGTTTCATGGTTATATAGCCTCCAGAAATTTGGTATTAAATTTGGCCTATCAAAAACATCCAATCTTTTAAAGGCCTTTGGGAATCCTCACCTTGCTCAGAGATACATCCATATTGCTGGCACCAATGGTAAGGGATCTGTAGGAGCTATGCTGGAATCTGTATTAATAAAATCAGGCCTGAAAGTCGGCTTATACTCCTCACCACATTTGGTCAGCTTTTCCGAGAGGTTTCGCATTAACAGGGAGTTTATCAAAAAGGACCAGGCAGCCTCTATTATAATGGAATTAAAGGAGGTCATAAGCAAGACGGAGCCGCCAACCTTTTTTGAGCTGACCACTGCTATGGCACTTATCTATTTTTTCCGTGAAGATGTTGATGTCGGTATTATTGAGGTGGGAATGGGCGGACGTTTAGATGCCACAAATGTAATCTATCCAATGATCTCCATTATTACAAATATCGCCTTAGAGCATCAGGAATTCTTGGGCAACAATATCATTGATATTGCAAAAGAGAAGGGCGGCATAATAAAGGAAGGGGTTGACTTGGCAACAGGTGTGACTCAACCCTCTGTAGTTAGCCTCCTTGAGTCTCTGTGCAAAAAAAAAGATGCCCCTTTCTGGAGGGTAGGCCGGAGCGTCCAATATCGTAGATTACCATCAGGTCTTTTAGGGTATTATGGTCTAAGAGATAGATATACGGATATCGAGCTTGGTCTTCAGGGGAGATTCCAGTATAGAAATGCCGCCTTAGCCTTATTGACTTTGGAGATATTAAAAAGAAAGGGGCTTTTTATTTCAGATGAGGCTGTGAGGGCTGGGCTTGAAGATCTTATCTGGCCTGGCAGGTTAGAGGAGGTTTCTTCAAATCCAACAATTATCCTTGATGGTGCACATAATCCATCAGCTATGAGATCACTTGCAGACTCAATCGGGCGAGATTTTGATTTCAAAAAACTGATTTTGATTTTAGGCATTATGGAAGATAAGGATATAAAAAATATCCTTAAAGAGATTTTGCCTCTGGCCAATAGAGTAATCTATACCAGACCGACATATTACAGGGCAGCCGACCCTCAATATTTAATGGATTTAGCCAGGGAATTTGGAAAGGCCGGGGAAGTCCATTTACCTGTAAAGGCAGCTATTGATAGGGCTGTAAATCTGGCTGATAAAAGGGATCTGATCCTTGTTACTGGTTCTCTCTTTACAGTTGGTGAGGCAAAATCATGCCTTGATCCTGTAAGGTACCCGAGTGAAGATATATGATGCAGTTGATTCTTGACAGAGAAGCATAAAAACTTGATTGCTCAGGAAATTCCTTTTGTTAAACGTAGCGCAGGGCTTCAGCCCTGCATCTCAATGGCAGAGCCCTGCCGGCAGGCAGGTAAAGCTCTGCACTACAAGTCCGCACCGAAGGTGCATTATGTTCAGGGCTATGTTCAGGTGATTGAACTAAAAATGACAAATAACAAAGCTCAAATACCAAATAAAGCCCAAAATCCAAAATCCAAAATCCAAAATCGCACATCATTCTTAAAAGCTGTTTTTTTGAATCAGCGCAGGAGAGGTTTATCCGGCATATTATTTTGGATTTTTTTTTGTGTCACAATGACCATTATTGGTCTTCCCATATCAGAATGTCATTCTAACGCGGGAGGAGAATTAATACCTTGGCATATTACAGCCAACAGGATAATAAGTCTGGCAGAGGAAGATCTTTATCTGGCAGAAGGAGAGGTAGTTATTTCTAAGGAAGATCAAACTCTTAGTGCAGACAGGGTAACATATAATAGGAAATCTGGAGTGATTAAGGCTGAGGGAAATGTAAAACTGTCAACAGCAGGCGATATTTTAAGGTGCGATAAGGGGTTATTTAACCTAAATGACAAGACAGGACATATATTAAATGGCACCCTTTTCCTTGAAACCAATCACTATTACCTTAGCGGTCAAGAGATAAAGAAAACAGGCCCCGCAACATATATTATTAAAGGCTGCAGGATTACAGCATGCGATGGGGAAACCCCTGATTGGTCTATTACCGGATCAGAAGTAAAGGTGACAATAGAGGGTTACGGTACTGTTAAGCATGCAGCCTTTTTTGTGAGACATATCCCCCTTTTGTATTTCCCATACATTATCTTTCCAGCTAAGACGAAAAGGCAGACCGGGTTTCTTCCACCAAGCATAGGCTATTCTGAGAGGAATGGCATGGATTTCGAACTCCCATTCTTTTGGGCCATATCTGATCAGATCGATGCCACTTTTTATGAGCGCTATATGGGGAAAAGAGGCCTAAAGCAAGGCCTTGAGTTTCGTTATATAACTGACCCTGATTCAAAGGGGGCATTTTTGTTTGATATCCTTTCTGACAGAAAAGAAGAAAAGGATATGTACAGTGAGGATGAACTTAAGATTAGTCCATACCCGAGGACTAATAAGACAAGGTACTGGTTTAGAGGGCACTCTGACCAACAACTCCCATTTAAAATAGTTACTAAGTTTGATGTTGATTTTGTGAGTGATTATGATTACTTGAGAGAATTTAAGGATCCTTCTTTAGGGATTGAATACAGGGCAAGGCTGGATGAGGAATCTGGGAGACCCTTAGAAGAAATCCATTCACCCACAAGGCGGTCGGCCTTGCTGATTAGCAGGCAATTTCAGGATTACTCCATTCAGGCTGGAAGTAGTTTTTATCAGAGGCCGGAGGATTTAGAAGAAGATACAACTGCCCAACCTCTGGTGGGTTTGGATTTAACAATGCTTCCAAAAAGGATTTTTAATCTCCCCTTTTTCTTCTCCCTTGATTCTGACTACGATTATATTTACAGGGATGCAGGTCAGAAGGGGCAAAGATTGGCCCTTTCACCCTCTATCAGCTATCCCATATGGCCTACTGCCTACTTAGAGGTCGAACCATCAGTCAAGTATCTTGTCACCTACCAATGGCTTGAGGAATACCAGGGACACAAAGGTAAACAGACCACGGATACCTATGAGCTGGGATTAAAGCTATCCACAATATTAGAAAGAATATTTAATATAAAGGAAGGGAACATAAAGAGGATAAAACACAAATTTCAGCCATCTCTTTCATACACATTCAGACCCTACCAGGACGAAGAAGAATATAAACCGTGGTTTGAACCGGTAGATGCACTAAGCAGGCTCAATGAGATCTCCCTATCCCTTAATAATTATCTTGATGCACGCAGGGAAGATGAAAAAGGCAACTTAACTTACTCACAGAGCGCAAATTTCAGCCTTACCCAGGGCTATGATCTTGATGAGGCCAGAAGGGAGGAGACACCTGGTGAGAAGAGAAAGCCTTTTAGTCCTCTGAAAGCTGCGGTTAGTTTAACCCCCTATCCGAGTCTTGACCTTAAAGCTACTGCTAACTGGGATCATTATGAACATCATATCTCATCCCAGAATCTTTCCCTGGATTTGACAGTCGAAAGAAGTGGCAATAGACAGGATAGTTATACAATAGATTTTGTATATGCCAGGGATTCTAACAAAAATTTAAATTATGAGTTTGAAATAAATCTACTCCGTGGTTTCTCCATTGGAGCACTGGCAAGAAAGGATCTCATGGTCGATCACGATATTGAGAGTAGCTATTGGATAGATTATCAATCTCAGTGCTGGGGACTAAGACTCATGTATGAGGATCTGGATGAAGACAAAAGAACAATGCTTGCCTTTAGGCTTTTAGGGATAGGAGAGGTAGGGAGGTTTTAATGGTTTGTTGTGTTTGATGTGTTGCTTGATTATATTGGGTTAAATTTACTTTAGGCGCTTTAGCTCTCTTTAGGCACTTTTTTCTAATGGCTGTTTGCCCTCTGGGGCGTAGGCCCTACGGGCCAGAGGCTGGCTGCTGAACCCTTACAAAATGAAATAAGACCAAACCACCGATTCCCATCAGGACAGAAAGAACCTGCCCCATGGTCATAAAAGAAAAGACGAGGCCAAGCTGTGGGTCTGGTTCTCGGAAAAACTCAATAAAAAATCGGAAGATGCTATAAAGAAAAAGAAATAAACAGAAAAGTGTTCCTCTTTTAAGATGGGAGTCCTTTATCCACCACAATATTAAAAAAAGCAGAACCCCTTCAAGAAAAAACTCATAAAGTTGAGAGGGGTGCCTTGGAAGATCTCCACCCGATGGAAAGATCATGCCCCAGGGGAGGTTGGTTACCCTACCATAGAGCTCGGCAT
>Ga0114930_10003340_pt1 | contig 14105 bp, 12 predicted proteins | sample AnhtaG_FD_87300 | JGI IMG/M metagenome (GOLD analysis project Ga0114930, IMG submission 87300) | Deep subsurface microbial communities from Anholt, Denmark to uncover new lineages of life (NeLLi) - Anholt_01485 metaG | ecosystem: Environmental > Aquatic > Marine > Oceanic > Sediment | place... | reverse complement strand
TCGAGCAGGATATTATCAAGGAAAACGTTGGCTCGCAGGACCAGACGGCGGCGGCTTTTGGCGGCTTAAATAAGATTGAGTTCGGAGGAAGGCGTCAAATATGGGTTCAGCCGATAACCTTGGAGCAAGGCAAACTTGACCATCTGCAGAGCCACCTCATGCTATTTTTCACTGGTTTCCCCCGTAACGCTTCGGAGATTGCTGCGGAACAAATAAAGAAGACGTCGGAAAAAACGAAAGAACTAAAGGCCATGATGGAAATGGTTGACAAGGCTGTTGAGATCATTAACGGTAGTCAGGACGGGTATGACGACTTCGGCAGACTTCTGCATGAGTCATGGATGTATAAGCGCAGCCTGACGCAGCGTATCAGTAATGATGCTATTGATGAAATTTATACAACGGCAAGAGGGGCCGGTGCGCTGGGCGGGAAATTGCTGGGTGCCGGTGGCGGCGGTTTCATGCTGTTATTTGCCAAACCTGAAATCCAGCCTAAAATCATGGAAAAGCTGAACAAACTCCTTTATGTACCGTTTAAGTTCCATGACCTGGGCAGCCAGATAGTCTACTACGCTCCGGAGGAGAATTATTAGTAAACCGAGCAGGCCAGGCGAATGAGAGAAAAAGTTATCAAAGAACTTAAGGAGAGCATCGAGATTACACAGGCCGTGATCGAACACCTGGCGGATATAATAGCTGATGCCGCCGGTATAATAATTGACGCTTATAGGACTGAAAAAAAGGTGCTTTTGATTGGCAATGGTGGCAGCGCCGCCGATGCCCAGCACATCGCCGCTGAGCTGGTCGGACGTTTCCTCGTGGAGAGAAAAGCCCTGCCGGCTATTGCTCTGACCACGGACACTTCCATCCTGACGGCCTTATCTAATGATTATGGGTACGAAACGGTTTTCAGTCGCCAGATTGAGGCGTTGGGCGAGGCTGGAGATGTGCTGGTGGCCATAACAACCGGCGGGACCTCTCAGAACATACTGGCTGCTATTGAGACCGCGCACTCAAGGGGTATGAAAGTTATAGTTTTGACCGGCGGAAAAGGAAAATCCTTGAAGGAAAAGGCAGACCTGGTATTGATTGTGCCGTCAGAAAAAACACCGAGAATTCAGGAGGCTCATATTACCATCGGCCATATTATCTGTTACCTGGTGGAGAAGGAGCTCTTCGTTGGATAAGGCGGTATTTCTGGACAGGGACGGCGTTATAACTCAAGAGCCTCCCCACTATGCCCACCGGCTGGACCAACTGGCCCTGATTCCCCGGTCAGGAGATGCCGTTCGGTTATTGAATGAAAACGAGATTCTTGCAGTCGTCGTGTCCAATCAGGCTGGTATTGCTCATGGTTACTTTCGGGAAGAAGACACAGCATTGTTTAATAGGGCTCTGGGAGAAGAACTGGGGAAGTTGGGAGCTCACATCGATGCTTTCTATTACTGCCCACACCATCCGGAAGCGGGAATGGAAGACTACAGAACGGACTGCGATTGCCGTAAACCCGGTCCCGGCATGCTGCTTAAAGCAGCGAAGGACATGGGTATAGATTTACCAAAATCCTTTATGATTGGTGACAAGCTGACCGATATCGAGGCCGGGAAGAAGGCCGGATGCGGCACAGTGCTGGTGAAAACAGGACAGGGAATGGAAGCACTAAAAAATGGTAGTATTTGGTGTGATTTCATTGCAGATGATTTATATCAGGCAGCTGAATATATTTTGGATTTATCTCATAATACAGAGAGCCGGAGCAGAGCTTCTGATAGACAGACTATCTAACCGCAGGATAGAATATAAAAAGGCAGACTGGAGGCTGAACTATGGGTAGGGTATTGGTTGCCGGGAGTGGTGGTTTTATCGGAAGTCACCTGGTAGAAAGATTAAAAGCAGAGGGTAATTGGGTCCGGGGTGTAGATTTGAAATACCCTCAGTTTGGTAAAACACACGCCGATGACTTTATTATCGGTGATTTAAGAGACCCCCGTATTTGCACAAAGGTTACGGACCAGCCGTTTGACGAGGTTTATCAGCTTGCTGCTGACATGGGTGGAGCCGGCTTTGTTTTTTCCGGAGAAAATGATGCAGATATTATGCATAATTCTGCCTTAATAAATCTGAATATGGTTGAAGCCTGCTATAAGGCAGGTGTAAAAAAGATATTCTATTCTTCTTCGGCCTGCATATATCCTGAATATAACCAGACGGACCCGGATAATCCAAAATGTTCTGAAGATTCAGCTTACCCGGCGGCTCCTGACAGTGACTATGGCTGGGAGAAACTATTCAGTGAACATTTGTATCTGGCGTTCATGAGAAACTATGGTATGAATGTGCGTATTGCCCGCTTCCATAATATCTTTGGCCCTGAGGGCTCCTGGAATGATGGGCGTGAGAAGGCTCCGGCTGCTTTCTGTCGTAAGGTCGCTGAGACTCCTGACGGCGGAGAGATTGAAATGTGGGGTGATGGCATTCAGACCCGTTCTTTCCTTTACATTGACGAATGTTTGGAAGGCGTCCGGAGCTTAATGGATTCGGACTTTGTCGGTCCGGTAAATATTGGTTCTGAAGAAATGGTGTCTATCAACCGGCTGGCTGAAATGATAATGGATATCTCCGGGAAGAAACAGTCGATCAAACATATTCCGGGACCTCTTGGTGTTCGCGGGCGAAATTCAGATAACCACTTGATTGAAGAGAAGCTGGGCTGGAAACCATCAGCGCCTTTAGTGACAGGATTGAGAGAAACATACCGCTGGATAAACAAGATGGTTGCCGAAGACAAAAAGCAGGAGGCTAAAAGCAATTGACGAAGACTATCTCGGTATTTGGTATTGGCAAGCTGGGATTTCCTATAGTGGCATGCCTTGCCAGCAAGGGCTATCGGGTTATCGGTTACGACCCCAACCCTGAAACAATAGAAGCCGTAAATGAGCGCAAGCCTAATATTCACGAGCCGGGGCTGGTCGAGTTGCTGGCAAAACCGGGGGATTTATCTGCGACCAGTGACTACAGGTATGCCGTACAGAACTCCGAGATAACCTTTATCGTTGTGCCGACCCCAAGTCAGGAAGACGGCAGCTTCTCCACGAAATACGTAGAGGCAGCTACCGAGCAAATAGCTGAAGGTATTAAAGATAAAGGAACTTACCATCTGGTGGTTCTTACCAGCACTGTTCTCCCCGGAGCCACCGAGAGCAGGATAAAAACTTTACTGGAAAAGGTCTCCGGGAAAAAGTGCGGCCGGGATTTCGGGTTGTGTTACAGCCCGGAGTTCATCGCCCTGGGCACCGTTATCCGGGATTTTTTATATCCCGATGTTATCCTCATAGGAGAATCAGACCCGAAATCCGGGAAATTGTTATCGGAAATCTACCAAACGTTTTGTGAGAATAACCCGCCGATAGTAAGAACGGCCATCCATAATGCAGAACTGGCTAAAATCTCCCTCAATGCTTACTTAACCATGAAGATAACTTTTGCCAATGTCCTTGCCGAACTTTGCGAACGAATACCCGGTGGTGATACGGAGGCAGTTAGTCGGATGTTGGGATTTGACTCACGTATCGGCAGAAAATACCTCTCTGGTGCACTTGCCTACGGTGGCCCCTGCTTCCCAAGGGATAATAAAGCTTTCTCTTTCTTTGCCAAAACGGTAGGCTGTGAAGCTAGGCTGGCTGAGGCTACGGACAAAGAGAATGAGCATCAGAATGAGCGAATAGTATCTCTGGTCAGGCAAAAGCTTGGTGAGGTAAAGGGTAAGAGAATTGCTGTTCTTGGTCTGACATATAAGCCGGACACAGATGTTATTGAGGAATCGGCGGCTGTTAAAATTGCTGGTTTCCTGCTGGAGGAAGGAGCCGACCTGTCTGTTTATGACCCGGCAGGCATGAAAAATACCAGGAAGGTTCTGGGTGAAAAAGGTATAGTCTATGCCGATTCAGCCATGGACTGCCTGAAAGACGCCGACTATTGTATTCTAGCGACCCCCTGGAACGAATTCAGACAACTTCAACCTGGTGACTACACTACTCTAATGAAGCAGCCAGTGATTCTGGACTGCTGGAAAATTTATGACCGGGATAAGTTCAGCCGGGAGATAGATTACAATACTATCGGCTATTACAGGGGAACTAAAAATGAAGGATGAAGTAAGCAATACCGGAATTCAGAGCTTCTGGGAGCAGGGACCACCGATGGGTTTTATCGGCGAAAACTTTATTTATGAGGAAAAAAGGAAATTTCGTTATTCCCTTCAAGACTATATGCATTCTACTTTGAAGTTCAATAATTTTGGTGGGAAGTTGGTGTTAGACTTAGGCTGTGGGGCAGGGATTGACTCAGCAGAGTTTGCTCGTAATGGTGCTTCAGTTGTAAGCACCGACTTCACTCGAACAGCCACTAAATCAACCCAAAGCTTGTTAGAAGAAGCCAACCTTCCAGCGCAGGTGGTCCAAGCAGATGCAACTTCTCTCCCTTTCAAGAAAGAGACCTTTGATTGCATCTATTCCTTTGGAGTGTTGCATCACATCCCAGATGTTGACAAAGCTGTGGTCGAAATAAACAGGGTTATTAAGCCCGGTGGACAAGTGATGGCAATGCTCTATAACAAAGACAGCTTGCTTTACGGTTACAGCATAGTCTATTTAAGGGGTATAAAGGAGGGACTATTAGGCAAACTTACCATGGATGAAATTCTTTCCCGGTATTCTGAGCGGAAGGAGGACAATCCCTATACCAAAGTGTATACCAAGGCAGAGGCAAGAGCCCTGTTCTCTCAATATTTTAAGTCCTGCTCTGTTGAGGTGCGTTATAATGTTATCGACCTGCCGGAGCAAAGAAAGGTGAAGGTTAGTGTGCCTGATGAGTATGAACTTGGCTGGCACCTCATAGTGAAGGCTGTGAAGTGAATTATGAAAGGGAAGGGCCACTAACTTAAAAGCTAGGGTGACGAGGCGTTTAGAATTTAACATAACTTTGTGCCTGAGCTTTTAGGGGGTAACCGTATAGGTGTATGTTGACCATATTTACAATTTCCAAACCATTCCGTGGGCACATTGGGGTTATTCAAACCAATGCTATTCAGAGCTGGCTTTTGCTTTATCCCGAACCCGAGGTCATCCTATTTGGCAATGAAGAGGGCACGGCTGAAGTAGCGTCTAGGTTTGGAATACGGCACATAGCTGAGGTGGAGTGTAATGAGTATGGCACACCTCTTGTCAGCTCTATATTCGGTATTGCTCAGAATACCGCCAAGTATCAACTGATGTGCTATGTCAATGCGGACATTATTTTGATGAGCGATTTCCTGCTGGCTGTTCAGCGTATTCACAAATATCCATTCCTAATGGTTGGTCAGAGGTGGGACCTTGAGCTGAATGAGGCGGTGAATTTTGACGACACTCAGTGGGAGTCCCGGCTGCGGACATATGTTGCTGAGCAGGGTAAGCTTCACCCAAAGAGTGGCATTGACTATTTCGTTTTCTCCCGTGGACTATATAATGATATTCCCCCGCTTGCCATCGGACGGGGTGGATGGGACAACTGGCTGGTCTACCAAGCACGTCGCTTGAAGGTGACGGTAATTGATGCCACTAAAGCTATCACCGCTGTGCACTCGAACCATGATTACTCGCATCATCCCGGGGGAACAGTGGGTGTCCGGGAGGGGCCGGAGGCCATACGGAACCGTGAGCTCGCTGGGTGGGGAGAGCATGCTCTTACTCTCGAGCATGCCACCTGGACTCTCACATCTCAGGGCATAAGGCGGGCGTTGACGATGAGGCATCTTTACTTTCGGCTGGATGCTATGCCCGTGCTGTATTCACATTTGTATTTTCTTCGCAGACCAATGAAAGCGTTAAGGAGGTTGATAATACATATCAGGTCAATGCTAGGCATAACTCAAAACTGAAAAGGGTATAGGGTAGACTATCTATATACTTCTGAGACACCGGTGGTATAAATCTTGCTTTTCCTGGCAAATATGTCAGGGTATTCTATCACTATCTTGGCAACAGTAATATTTGAGTATCCCAGGTAAATATAGCCATCGATTTTCTTGCCCTCTTGATATAGGGAGACAAAAGAGCCCTTTATCTGATGTGGTGGGATTTTGCCCTGGCTTTTCAATACACGCCATCCCAGGCTGTGAGTATATATCATTACCCCCCCTTTGCCATACTCCTTTATCCATTTAGCGGCATAACTATCCTGGTCATGAACATATATATACTCATACTCCCTACCTGCTGAATTTAGGGTCATTGAGGCTGGGTAGCCCAGTATCTGATTCATCGTGCCCGTGGTGCACATAAAGAAGGGTATTAGCACCACAAGGATAATCCAATGGGGTCTGGCTCTTAGCCATCTCGCCATCATTATACCGCCGATGATGAAAAATGGGGATAAGACAGCCATCATCTGGAAGTATGTCCTCTCCATAGAATAGACCGCCAAGACAAAGGGTAAGAGAGCAGATAATACTAATATGGCACTACATGCCATCGCCAGCACAAAATACTCCGTCTCAAATTTGGATTGTAGAAAATTCGGCTTAATATGTCCTGAGTTGGGAATAGCTACCATCCTCTTGTATCTTGCCATAGTGCTTAATACGCCGATAGCTATAAAGGCGACAGTGAGCCAGGAAAAAACAACCCGTATCTGCTGTGGAAGCATGTATATACCTTCGCCCACGGCGGCGGCGATTGTGGGCCCCTTGGCTTCCAGCAAGAACCATTCGTTTAAGCTTACAAGTGTCTTGTATATAGTGCCTACGCCAACACCGAAAGCGGCTACGGTTATTTGGCTATACCAGAAGAAGAGAATAGCGAAAAACAGTGCCACGATGGTTATCGTTATACCCCTTTTGAGCTGAGATTGAGGAACTTCGATGGCAATAGACTTAGCAGCCCCGACATTACTTCTAAGTGGAACCCCATCTGGCAATGAATCATGGGGATTACTTCCGGCAATGGAATTTTCAGATGGGGCGACAAGTTTCCTTTTATGAAGCAAAATCCTGGGGATTATTTGTATTCCAATCCAGGTAAGAAGCAGAACAAAGAAGAATATATATGAAGTCGAGTAGTGCGACACAATAGAAGAAGCAGCAAAAATGATAAAGAAAATCCTCTTAGCAAAGTCATTTATATCATGGTGGAACAGAACCATAATTGCCAGGGCGAAAAAGAGAATAGCCATGTCTGTGTTACTACCAGCCGCTGCCCATAAGAACATAAATTGTGCCATAAAGAAGAAGGAAGCTAAAAGGGCATAGAAACTGTCGATATATTTTTTAGCGATAATATATACTACTAAGGGTGAGATGGAGAAAAGGAGAGGGTAGAGAATTTTAAATAAATAGTCTGGGTTTATATTCAGGAATATTTGGTAGATAGCAGGTAGCAGTGAAATACTCAGGCAGGAATCGATGATACCCAATCCCAATACGCTCCAGTGTAAATTGTCCAGGGTTATCTGAAAGGCATAATACCAATCATGGATGTCCGAACCTGTGATATGATTTGACCTCAGCGAGAGCATAAGTAGGAGCGAAATACTAATCAGATATATCAGGCTGGGGTATAGTCTTTGTGGGACTTGGCTGCAGTAAAATGAAACGAAGATAACATAGGCTGGAATTAGAAAAAGCAAGCTCATTAACATTAGGTTATTGTCAGTCAGGTTCATAATGCGCATTCCCACTATACTTAGCAGTGGAAACAGTGAAGGCACGACTAAAAGTGCCTTTTCCCTGGTAGTTAGCTTGAGGCTGGAAAAGGTGAAGGCAATATCCTTATTTCTTATATAGGCAATGACAGTCAAAATAATGGTTGCAGTGCTAAATGAAATCAATAGAGGGATGGTTGACAGAGGTTTGGCATACCCGATGGCAAATAGCGAGCCATTTACCGCCAGTCCGAAGAGCATACAAAAGGCAACGCTGAGCCCAACGGATAAGACGATTTTCTCAACCAAGCCCAGCCTATTTAATTTCAGGATGAAAAGTAGGAGAAAGCCGGGGATAAAGGTCAGAAAAATAAAGCTGAAGATTTGCCTCAGGACGGGGATGTTTAAAAGCACTGCGAGATTTGTTAAGATAAGCAACAGTGCGAAGAACAGGAAGAAACCTCTGGCATCCAAACTCTTTGGCATACTCACCTCACTACCAGATGGTCGAGAATCCCCGAAAATTTTCTTGCCATTTCTAGATGGCTGTATTTACTGAGCTTTGATCCCTCTCCATTATAAGTAATTTCACCTTTCTGCTTATATTCCTGATACAGCTTTTTAAGCGTGTGCTTAGTATCTTCTACAGTAGGCGTGTGTATGCCAGCTTTAGTCTCGTCCAGTAGCACATCGACAACATTGCCAGCTACCCCACCAGTAGCGAGTATAGGTCTCCGTGCCCCCAGGTATTCAAAAATCTTGCCCGTAAGAACTCCCCTTTCATTTTTATCATCCCAGTCTAAAAGAAGCAGTAGTTGCGACTCTCTTTGCTTTTGCAATGAAAGTTGGTGAGGCACTATCCCACATTGCTTGACGATGCTCGATAGTCCATATTGTTCGATTTCGTTACCTATCCAGCCTTCCGTGGGACCATAAAACCTGACTTCAACCTCATCTGGATTCATAGTTTCATCGAAGAATAAGTCTCGTAGGGCAGCAAAAAGTTTTGAGGGGTCTCGCATTCCAGAGTACAAAATACCTGTATAAGTAATTGTGAATTTAGATGTTAAGTTAACCGGAGGCGTGTTCACTAATGCTGGGTCAAACCCGTGAGTAATCGCGTAAACGGATTTTCTTTTATGTAGCATTCTCAGCTTTTCTGCCCAAGGTTCAGAAGTAGTTACCAGAGCATCAGCGTTCGATATCGTTTTTAGTTCTAATCTCCTATCAATGAATTTTCTTAAGGGTCCATAAACGTAGTAAGCGTTCTGTGACCAGAGGTCAGGAAAATCGGCAAGCCAAGGCACTTTATGTTTGGCTTTTAAGTCACGAGCAATAAGATGACTTGTTACCGGCCAAATGCTAACAATGGCATCCACGGGTTTGTTTTGCAGGAACTCATCTCCCGCCTTAACAGCAAATGGCTTCCAGCCCTTATAGGAGTCTGGGTAATTAATAACTCCTCCACCAAGGGTAAGAAAAAAATCAACAAAAGAATTTCTGGAGGTTATACCAAATCGTTTCTTCACCTGGGCTCTTACATCCTCATCAGGATTTAGTCTAAATAGTCTTGTCCAGACCCCTAAGGCATCACGGCAAGGTGTTTCTATAACCTTGAACTGGGTATCTGGTTTCCCATGTAAAGGTGGCGTCAGAATAGTTGGTTGCCAGCCAAATTCAGGAAGATATTTGGCCAAGCCTGGTACCCGCTTACTCCCCTGACGATATGGCCAGAAAGATGCTATGATTAAGGCGTTTTTCATTGACGAATGACTCTTTTATATGAAGGTGTCAAATAGTGCTTTTATTTCTCTTCAAACAGTTGTCCTCTTTCAAGGAACAGGTTTGCGGTTTTTTCGCCTTTACATAGGTTCAGAAGCTCATCAACATTGTTGATTTTGAGATACTGTCTATCTTTCGTATACTCACCTATAGCCAGGATTGAGAAGTGGTAGTCTTCTAACAGTCTACGAATAAATTCCTCTGGAGAACCACCGCTCCTTGTGATTCCGGGTAAATAAAATTCAACAAACATTTTTAGATTCTCATTCTCTTTAATTATTCTATCCATTCCTGAAAAGGCTGCCATTTCTGCCCCTTCAACATCCATTTTAATAACATTGATTGGGTGTTTTTTATCCTTAAAAAATTCGTCCAAGGTTACCGATTCAACCTCAATAAATTCCCTCTTGTCGCCAGGTTGGTAGATAGTATGTGCGCCTGTATCTTTTTTGTCCAAGAACAATCTAACCTTCTCGGTTACATTTGAAACGGCTTTTTGCACAGCAACAACATTATCGTATTCATTTAGCTCTATATTCTCAAGCAACAAGCTATAATTTATAGGTTCAGGCTCAAAGGCATAAACTTTCCCTTTCCTGCCGACAAGCCTAGCAGCGAGAAGGGTATAATATCCAAGATTAGCCCCAAGGTCAACCACAACATCTCCTTCTTTCACTACCTTTTTGAACATTTCTGTGGTTAACTCTTCCCAACTGCTGGAGAGGATGTAAGATTGAAACGTCTTTATATAACTCTTAGGCAACCCTTCGGGATTAACATACATCTTGCTACCTTGAACCTCCGCAATGGTTTTATTTGACCAAAGAAGTTGGGATAAAAAGCTATAGACTGCGAGAACACCGGGGATTTTTCCTACGCCTTTCCCCCAAAGAAGCTTGGCAACCTTCTGAAAGGCTAAAAATAAAACGGATTTTAATCCAAAGGACATTCCTACGCTTCCTTATTTAATAACTCTACCTCTTCTTTAGATAAAACAAAATCCGAAGCTACGATATTTTCTTCAACCTGGACTGTATTTTTCGCTCCAAAAATTGCGGTGGTAACACAAGGATTTTCTAATACCCAGCGAAGCGCTATCTGTGCAGGGGTCTTATTTAGTCTCTCGGCAATAACCTTGACCCTTTCGGCAATCTCCAGGTTTTTGGGGAATGCCTCACTGTGAAAATATTCATCCTCGCTTCTACTTCTATGGTCATCTGGTCCGAACCTTGTATTTCTGTCATATTTGCCGGTTAAAAGACCTCTTGCTATTGGACTATAGGCTAATACTCTGATGCCATTCTGTCTACAAAAAGGTAATAGGTCCTTTTCAGCGCTTCTATCTATCAAGTTATACGGAACTTGAATGGTCTGCATCTTGCTGTATTTAAGTGATTCCTTTAATAACTCCAGGGAGAAATTGCAGCAGCCGATGCAGCGAATTTTGCCGGCTCTCCTAAGATTTCCCATAGCGAGTAGAGTGTCTTCAATAGGTGTATTGGAGTCAGGCCAATGGATTTGATACAGGTCAATGTAATCTGTCCCCAGCCTTTTTAAGCTCATGTCTACTTCCCTTTCAATATTGGCTGGTGAACTGTCGGTGAATTTCTCAAAGGGTTCATTCTTTTTCCAGGCCAATCCTACCTTGGTGGCAACAATAACGTTTTTTCTGGCGGCGCTTAGAGCTTTACCTAATACCTCCTCGGAGTGCCCCAGCCCGTAGATGGGTGCCGTATCAAAAAAGGTTATCCCGCTATCTATAGCTTTATGAACTGCTTTGACCATTTGCCTCTCAGACACTTTCCCCCACCCATGTCCACCTAATTGCTCACCACCCAAACCAAGGCACGACAGCTTAACACCCAACTCTTCCAAATGAGTATATTTCACACCTGCTCCTACACTATTCTCAATTACAGTCTTTACTGCAATACCCTCTTAACAGACAAGATAATATCATCGGAATCAGGATAAAATGCCTTCTCTAGCGGAGAGCTAGCTGGAGCCGGGGTATCAGGCAATGAGACTCGCAAAATCGGTGCCTTCAGATATCTGAAAGATTTCTCAGTTACCAGGGCCGAGATTTCAGCAGCTACACCGCATGTTTTCCAGCCTCCATCACCAATAATCAGCCGGCCTGTTTTTCTTACCGAATCAAATAGGAGCCTCTCATCCAGAGGCTTGAGAGAGCGCAGGTCTATTACCTCCACATCTATGCCTTCATTCTCCAGGCTTTCAGCGGCTCGGCTTGCTTCAATCACCATGTATGAGGTTGCCACGACCGTTACGTCTTTCCCTTCCCTTCTTATCACCCCCTTGCCCATTGGTTCGGAGTACAGTTCTTCAGGTACTTCTCCCACGCTATCATATAGCCAGCGATCGTCAATATAGATAACTGGGTTATCATCCTCGATGCTGGCAATAAGAAGCCCTTTAGCATCATGCGGGGTGCTGGGCATAACAACCTTGAGACCTGGTATATGGGTGAACATTGCTTGTAGAGCCTGAGAGTGCTGAGCACCTTGTTCACCGCCTCTATTGATAATGGCCCAAACAGTTAAAGGAACACTTAACTGTCCGCCAAACATATAATGCCAGTTGGCCGCATGATTTGCTATTTGGTCCATAGCGTAATACATAAAGTCCATTCTGGGGTGGACCAGGATTGGGCGCATGCCGGCCAATGCGGCTCCCACTGCCACTCCAGCAATACCATTTTCAGATACTGGGGTATCAATTATTCTTTCTGGCCCAAATCGGTCAAGAAGCCCAACAGTTGTGCTGCCTACGTACCAGGGACTGGTAACTCCTTGCCCGATCAGAAATACACGACTATCCTTTTCTATTATCTGATGCAAGGTCTCGTTAATTGTCTGGACATAAGTAATTCTTCGCATAATTAGCTCTAAAATCCTAGAATCCTAATTTTGCTAATATTGTAAGCGTTCAGCCACTCCCTAAGTCACCCTGAGCGAAGCGAAGGGTCTCCAAGATTCTTCAGTCGCTACGCTCCCTCAGAATGACACCGGGCGAATGGTTACTTTATATTTAAGCCTTGAACACATTGTTTAGAAGCTTGTCCTTATCGGGATAGGGGCTTTCTTTAGCAAAGGTAAGGGCTTCCTCTATTTCACTTTCAATACTTCGGTGAATCTGGCTCGTTTCTGATTCAGAGACGATGCCCTGCTTTAGCAAAAATCCCTCTAATGCCTTAATCGGACATCTAGCCATCCAAGAATCTAATTCCTCTCTACTTCGAAGTCCTTTATCTATATCATCACTTGGACCTACATGGCCTCGCCACCTATAAGTCATGCACTCTATCAAAGTAGGTCCCTTGCCATGGCGGGCATCTTCAATTGCCTTTTTTGCTGTCTCAAAAACCTCTACCGCGTTATTACCGTCAATCCTGATGCCAGGCATATCAAACGCTCCGGCCTTTTGGTAGATATTAGTATCGGCAAGACAGGCTGATATTGGCATATGGGTAGAATAAAGATTATTTTCACAGATAAAAATCACCGGCAATTTCTTCAGCGAGGCAAAGTTAAGAGACTCATACCAGACGCCTTCATTAACAGCGCCATCACCAAAGAAAGCTACGGAAACTGTATCCCTTTTTTGTATAGAAAAGGCCAATGCTGTTCCGACAGCTGAAGGTATTGAGCCGGCAACAATAGCAAGACTACCCGGTAATCCTATATCAGGCGATGCCAGGTGCATAGAACCTCCTCTACCCTTCGAACATCCGGTTTCCCTGCCATACAATTCGGCCATCATTGCCTTCATATCACCGCCTTTAGCAAGATAGTGCCCGTGCGAGCGATGAGTGCTGAAAACATAGTCATCTTTTCGGAGGTTAGCACAAACGCCTGTGGCTACCGCTTCCTGCCCAATATACAGCTGGCAGGGACAAATAATTTCGTGTTTGAGAAGAAGATCAGACACTTTTTCCTCGAACTTGCGTATCCTCAGCATTGTCACATACATCGCTCGCAAGGTCGTTGAGGAAATATCTGCAACTGCCTTCACAGTAACCGGGGGAGGGCGTTTCTTCATATTATGTGCTCTCTCCTTTCTATACTTAACTTATCAGTGAGCTAATCTCATTAGCGTATTTCTTAAACCATTCTATAGTTCTGGATAAACCTTCCTCTAGCTCAATCTCAGCCACAAATCCCAGAATATCTCTTGCCTTGGAAGTGTTCGGCACCCGTATATCAATATCCGTAAAATCAAGTGCTTTGAAGACAATCTTTGATTTAGAGCCGCAAAGCGACACCACTTTTTTAGCCAGGTCATAGATGGTGAGAGTATTAAGCGAGTTGCCGATGTTGAAGGCTTGCCCAACTGCCCCTTCGACTTCGATACATCGCAGCAATGCATCGCAAAAATCATCAATATAACACCAGGCTCTGATTTGTGTTCCGTCACCGTAGACTTCCAAGTCTTCATTTCTTAAAGCATTGAGTATGAACCGAAGTATCACATGGTCCCCTATTCTTCCCGGACCGAAAATATTAAAGGGACGGATTACCACTACAGGTAAGCCTTTCTCGCGGAAGTAACCAAAAGCAAGCTGCTCAGCAGCCAGTTTACCTATGCCGTAGCACCACCTGGCGTCCTGAATCGAGGAGAGCACTGCC